>Ga0070717_10000732_pt1 | contig 21346 bp, 21 predicted proteins | sample LARL113metaG_FD_71366 | JGI IMG/M metagenome (GOLD analysis project Ga0070717, IMG submission 71366) | Corn, switchgrass and miscanthus rhizosphere microbial communities from Kellogg Biological Station, Michigan, USA - LAR L11-3 metaG | ecosystem: Host-associated > Plants > Roots > Rhizosphere ...
CCCGAAGTGCCGCCGGTCACCGGCTCCCAATGCACGATGATCAGGCGCACGATTTCGCCGAAGCCAATCGTGGTCATGGCGAGATAATAGGTGCGCAGCCGCAAGGTCGGCAGTCCGAGGATCAGGCTTGCGGCAAGCACGATCGCCACGGAAAGCACGGGGGTGACGATCCAGGGCAGGCCGGACTTGGTGGCGATCGCGGTGGCATAGGCACCAAGGCCATAGAACGCAGCCTGACCAAAATTGATCTGGCCGGTCCACCCCGTGGCAAAGTTCAACCCCAGCACGACGATCGCGTTCAGGATTGCGATGTTGAGGAGCTGGATGAGGTAGCCGTCCTGGGAGACTGCAGGGATCGCCAGCACGGCGATGGCGACGAGCGCAATAGCAGCCGGTTGCTTCACGTCAGACCTTCTCGCTGGTCTTCTCGCCGAACAGGCCGCGCGGCCAGGCGGTGAGGAAGCCGATCATGACGATGAAGGCATAGGCATCGCGAAAGTCCGACGAGATGTAGCGGGCGCCAAACGTCTCGATCAGGCCGAGGAACATGCCGCCGATGACGGCGCCCGGCAGGTTGCCGAATCCGCCGATCACGCTCACCACGAATCCTTTCAGCCCAAGGCTGCCGCCCATGGTCGGCTCAGCCAGGAAGATCGGCGCCACCAACAGGCCGGCTATCCCGGACAACACAGCGCCAAGCGCGAATGCGACTGCGATGGTGCGATTGATGGGAATGCCGACCAGGCGCGCAGTGTGCAGGTCCTGCGCGGTCGCCTGCATCAGGATGCCGAACCGGGTTTTGGCCAATAGCAGGAATTGCAGCACCAGGATCACGGCGAGCGTGGCGAAGATCACGAGCTGGTGCATCGAGATCACGACGCCGGCGAACCGAAGCGGCGCGCCGTGCACCGGCGAGGGCAGAGATACCGGCAGCGGACCCCAGATGATGAGGGCGAGATTTTCCAGCACGATGCCCATCGCAATCGTGGTCAGGATCACCAGAAACGGCGGGCGTCCGCGCAGGGGAAAATAGACCAGCAGCATGAACACGATTCCGACGAACGCCATGGCGACGATCGTCAGGGCCCAGGCCAACCCGATCGGCAGTTCATGCGTCACCGCGCCAGAGATGCCGATGAAGGCACCCAGCATCAAGAGCTGCCCTTGCGCGAAATTGACGATCTGGACGGTATTGAAGATCAGGAGCAGCCCGAGCGCCACCAGCGCATAGATGCTTCCAAGCGCCAGGCCGTTGATGACGAGTTGACCCATCCCAGGAGACCAGTAACGCGATCAGTGAATAGATCAGTAACCGGTTTCCTTGATCGGTCCGATCAATTCGGGCGTCTTGCCCTTGTTACGATAAATGCCAAGGGTGTGGGCGAGGTCGCCGGCGTTGTCGGCCTGATAGCTGATCAAGAGACCTTGCCAGTCCTTGGTGCCGGCGAGCGCGTCGCGGATCGCCTGTTTGTCGCAGCCGACTTTCTCGATGATGGATTTGATCATGTAGACGGTGTCGTAATAGGAAACCGTGAAATTGTCGGCGGGCACCTTGTACTTCTCCAGCACGTGCTTGGCCCAGTCGAGAATTTTCGGATCGGTCGAGGTTTGCGGAATCATGCCGCCGATCGCATAGCCGCCATCGGCCTGGTCCGCCGACAGATTGTTCAGCGTCGTCTGTGCAACAAGGCTGGAGTTGCCTATCACTGTGAGCTTGATGCCAAGGTCGCCCATCTGCTTCATGACCAGCGCGACATCAGCCGGCCGGCCGAACAGGATCAGGCTATCGGCGCCCTTGTCCTTGATCTCGAGCAGTTGGGCGCTCATGTCCTTGTCCGATGGCGCGTAGGAGGTGATGGCAACGGGCGGCACCTTGAGTTTGGCGAGTGCGGCCTGAATGCCCTTGGAGGCGCCGAGCCCGTAATCGTCGGCTACCGCCATGATGCCCGGCTTGGTCTTGTTGAGCGATTTCACCAGATATTGCGGAATCAAGTCCGCGAGTTGTCCGTCATGGACATGGGTTCGGAACAGCCATTTGCTGCCTTGCGCCGTTATCTTCGCATTGGTGGCGCCGACCAGAAACGGCGTCTCGGACTTGTTCACGCCCTCGGTTTGCGCAAACACGTGCGGGCTGATCATCGAGCCAAAGATGATCAGCGGCTTGCCTTCGATGATGCGGTTCATCGCGTTCAAGGCATCGGTTGAGGACGCGCCGGTATCTTCCGTCGAGAGCACGATCTTCTTGCCGGCGATGCCGCCCGCGGCGTTGATCTCGTCGACGGCGAACTCGACGCCGTTGCGCGCCTGGGTGCCGAGCAGCGCGAGGTTTCCCGTCAGCGCCGTCGTCAGACCGAAGGGAATCTGGGCCGGGCACGTTGCAACATCAGCTTTCGCGCCCTGGACAATCAGGCAAGCGATCGCCGTGCCGGCGACGAGCAAATTCTTCCGATACATGTTAAGGGCCTTTATTCGATCCATATGCTCAATTTGCATGCAATTGAGGTGCCAGTTAACATTCGATCGAGGAAATGATGCTGTGCGAAAATTTTCGGAGCAAAGGGGAATAAACCGAGCGGTCGCAGGATGTTCGTGATCCGTCGCGAAGTGTTCGCTGCCGTTACTCCCGTTAGAACGGCTAAAGCATTAGGAATTGGGAACCGGGCAGATGACGGATTTGAAAAACACTCGACGGGCATTGAAGGTCGCCGTTGCAGGATTAGGTGCCATCGGCACCAAGGTCGTGATGGCGCTGGACCAGGGAATTGAAGGATTAGTGCTTGTCGCAGTGTCGGTCCAGAATGTCGAGAAGCATCGCGCATGGCTGTCTGGACTGAAAAACGTTCCTGTGGTCGTGCCGATCGAGGCGCTTGCTGATGCCGCCGACATCGTGGTCGAATGCGCCCCGAGCAAGCTCGTCAGGTCGATCGTTACGCCGGTCGTGACAAGCGGAAAATGCGCGGTTGTGCTGAGCGTCGGCGCGCTGCTCGAGAACGACGACCTGATCGAGCTTGCAGAAGAAAATGGCGGCCAGATCGTGGTGCCGACCGGCGCGCTGATCGGTCTTGATGCCGTGACCGCGGCGGCGGTCGGAACGATCCACTCGGTGCAGATGGTTACCCGCAAGCCTGTCAGCGGCCTCGCCGGTGCACCCTACATTGTCGAGCACAGCATCGACATCGAACGAATTACCGAGCCGCTGAAAATCTTCGACGGCACGGCACGTGAGGCCGCAAAGGGATTTCCGGCCAATCTCAATGTCGCGGTCGCATTGTCGCTCGCTGGAATAGGGGCGGACCGGACCCGCGTCCAGATTTGGGCGGATCCGACCGTGACCCGCAACGTGCACCGGATCGAGGTGGATTCCGACTCCGCGCGGTTTTCGATGTCGATCGAAAATATTCCATCGGAAAATCCCAGGACCGGCCTGATCACGGCGCTTTCCGTCATCGCCTGCCTTCGCAAATTGCGCGCCTCGCTTCGCGTCGGGACGTGAGTGCGTGCAGGGAGCTACACATGATCGAAACCGTCGAAGCTACCAACAGCGGCTACCGATTCCTGCCGGGCGTCAGCCAATATTCCTGCGGCATCGGTGCCATTCCCGGCTTCACCATCGAGCGCGTGCGTTTCTCGAAAGTGGTCCCGCTCAAGCAAGGTTTTGAGCGGATCGCGCAGCACATCAAGGCTGCGGGCAGGCCGCTGACCGCGTTCGGCGCCTGCGAGCTGCGCTCGCCCGCGCCGTTTACGGAAGAGGGTTTCAAGGCGTTCAATGAAATCTATATCAAGACGCTGCTCGAGTGGGGGGTGATGAAGGACCGCGTCAATCCGGTGGCGCGCAGCAATGTTTGTCCCGAGATCGATCCGCCCACTGAACCCGGCTTCCACGCCTTTTGCTTTACGGTTCCTGCGCAGGATGCGCCGCCGTCCTTTGTCGTTGCCGGCAGCGGTGAATCGGTCGAGGGCAAGGCGAACTATCGCGACTACACCGTTCGCCTCGGCGACATCAGCCCGGAGGGCATGCTGGAGAAGGCGAAGTTTGTGCTCGACGAGATGGAGCGCCGCATGAGCGCATTCTCCGGCAATTGGCATCAGACCACGGCCGTGCAGCTCTACACCATTCGCAACGTGTTTTCGTTTCTGGAGAGCGAGCTTGGCAGGCGCGGCGCGCTGGGGCCGGGTCTGACATGGCACTTCAATCGGCCGCCGGTGGTCGATCTCGAATACGAGATGGACTGCCGCCGGGTTCATGTCGAGCGTGTGATCGAGGTCTGAAGTGGCCTCAGCCATGCGGTTGAGGCGTCGCGGGTCCTGCCACGAACTTGACGCCGAGCACTCTGCCGCGTCGCCAGATCACTTCGCACCTTTGCCGCTTGTCGAGGCTTTGAAAGAAGGCGAGCTCGAAGCGATCGGGAATGCCCTGGCTCGCTTGAACCACCACCTTGGCGCCGATCTGCGTGATGTCCAACACCGTGCATTCGCGATCGGCGCGGCCGCTGACGACGATCCATGCCGGCGCCGGCGGCGATGTCCGCTCCGAACGCTTCACCATTGAATGAGAAGGACGGGACGTTGATCCCGTCCTTCCGTAGAATGGTTACTTCTTCATCGCGTCATAGACGGCGAAGCTATAGGCGCCCTCGGGCTTCTTGGTGATCACGGGATCGGAGCCGCCCGACATCAGGGTCGCGACGGTGCGGTCGTAATCCTTGACGTCCAGCTTGCCGTCGGCATCGCCCAGCAGCTTGCCGATTTCGCCCATCATCCGCTTCTGATCCTTCTCGGTCTTGGCGCCAGTGGTGTCGGCGGCAAGTATGATCTTCACGGCTTCGTCCGGGTGTGCCTTGGCATATTCCCAGCCCTTCATCGAGGCCTTGACGAACTTCGCCATCTTGGCGACGAACGCCGGATCCTTCAGGTTCTTCTCCAACACCCAGAGACCGTCTTCCAGCGTCGCGACGCCTTCGTCCTCATATTTGAAGACGACGAGCTGGCTCGGCTTGTAGCCGCCGTCGATGACCTGCCAGTATTCGTTGTAGGTCATGGTGGAAACGCAATCCGCCTGCTTCTGCAGGATAGGGTCGACGTTGAAGCCCTGCTTGATCACCTTGACGCCACCGGCGGAGCCGTCGGTCTTGTAGCCGAGCTTCGACATCCATGACAGGAACGGATACTCGTTGCCGCCGTACCAGATGCCGATGGTCTTGCCCTTGAAGTCGGTCGGCTTCTTGATGCCGGTATCGGCGCGGCAGGTCAGCTCGAGTCCCGACTTCTTGAAGGTCTGCGAGATATTGACCAGTGGCACGCCCTTTTCGCGCGACGCCAGTGCCGACGGCATCCAGTCGACGACCACGTCGGCGCCGCCGCCCGCGATGACCTGCGGTGGCGCGACATCGGGGCCGCCTGGCTTGATGGTGACGTCAAGTCCGGCGTCCTTGTAGAAGCCCTTGTCCTTTGCGACGAAGTATCCGGCGAACTGGGCTTGCGAAACCCATTTAAGCTGAATGGTGACGGAATCGGCGGCCTGCGCGCTCGAAAGCGACAGGCCCAGGGTCAGGCCCGCGGCCAATGCAAAACTGTGCTTCATCAGAAAAACTCCAAATCCAAAGACCTTGCCGACCTAGGTCCGATACGACGGGTGCCAAAAAGTTGTCGCGCGTTCGGCCAGCGTGACAAGTCCATAGAAAGCCATCCCGGCGAGGGCAGCCAGCGCGATCTCCGCCCAGACCATGTCGATGGCCATCCGGCCAGCCTCGGTCGAGATGCGAAACCCGATGCCCTGCGTCGGTGTCCCGAAAAACTCTGCAACGATCGCGCCAATCAGCGCCAGGGTCGCGTTGATTTTCAGCGCGTTGAAAATGAACGGCAGCGCGGCGGGCAGATAGAGCTTCCTCAAGCTCTGCGAATGGTTCGCAGCATAGGAGCGCATCAGGTCGCGTTCGATGTGCCCGGCCGCCGACAGGCCCGCGATGGCGTTCACCAGCATCGGGAAGAAGGTCACAAGGGCAACGACGGCCGCCTTTGACGGCCAGTCGAAGCCGAACCACATCACCATGATCGGCGCGATCCCGACCAAGGGCAGGGCGGAGAAGAAATTGCCAAGCGGCAACAGGCCGCGGCCGAGAAACGCGAACCGATGCGCAAGGATTGCGACCAACAGCCCGGCGCCGCAGCCGATCGCGTAACCGACCAGGACCCCGCGAATGAAGGTTTGGACGAAATCGGCCTCCAGCGTCGGCAAAGAGGCCGCAAATCTCGCGGCTGCGGCGCTCGGCGCCGGCAGCAGCACCGGCGGCACGCCGAAGCCGCGCACGGCAACCTCCCAGAGGTAGAACACGATGGCGCCGAACAATAGCGGCACCAGCAGGTTGACCATCCGCCTCCGGTCCGTCCGGATCGGACGCATCGCGGCCAGATTGACCACGCACATCGCCGCCGCGAGCCAAGCGGCGATCACGATCGCCCAGAACCCGATGCGTGCCGATCCAGCGATTTGGGGATCACGAAGCAGGACCAGCGAGGTCGCGGCGGCCAGGACCACCCCGGCGATGCCAGCCAATGAAGCCCGATCATCGGCCATCCAGGCCGCGAGCGCGAACAGCACGCCTGCGCCTGCGGCTGCCCGCCAAACCGGATGGGACAGCAGCGGCGATGCCGCTTCCGCCAGCGGCAGCGGGAATGCGAGCAGGATCGCGGCCGCGGCGCTGAGCAGACCCAGTCGAAATTTGCGGGCGTCCATCAATGCGCTCCCATGTGGCGCGCGACGCCGCGCTCGACCAGGGCAACGATGGCGATCAACCCGGAGGAGAGCACGGCGGCTGCGACCAGCGCCGCCCAAAGCTGAACCGTCTGTCCGTAATAGGAGCCCGCCAGCAGCCGGGCGCCGATGCCGGCTTCGGCGCCGGTCGGCAGCTCTGCGACGATGGCGCCGATCAGCGAGATCGTGATCGCCACCTTGAGGCTTGCGAACAGATAGGGGACCGCGGCGGGCCAGCGCAATTTCCACAGCACCTGGCGCGGCGTCGCCGACCAGGTCTGCATCAGTTCAAGTTGCAGCGGATCAGGCGAGGTAAAGCCTTTCACCATCCCGATCGCGATTGGGAAAAAGCAGAGATAGGCGGAGATGATCGCTTTCGGCAGCAAGCCGTGCAGTCCGAGCGCACCGAGCACGACAATGAAAATGGGCGCAAGCGCCAGGATCGGCACCATTTGCGAGCAGATGATCCACGGCAGCAGGCTTCGCTCGAGCACGCGGCTATGCACGATCATCAAGGCGAGCACGATGCCGAAGGCGGCCCCAAGCACGAAGCCGAGTAGTGTCGCCGACAGCGTCACCAGCGAATGATAGACCAGGCTGCGAGGCGCGAGCGGCGGATAACCGAACACCGAATCGAAGAACGTCGACACGATCTGGTGCGGCGCCGGCAGCAACGGACGCTCCGCATCCATCGTTCCCGATAGCACGTCGGTGATGGTGTAGGGCGTTTCTTCGCGCTCAAAACCGTCGGAAACGAGCCGCCAGTTCATGGCAACCGCCGCGACATACCAGATCACGATGAGCGCAAGGACCGTGGTCGCAAGCGGCGCGTAGCGCTCGACCAGCGGATGGCGCGCAAGCGTAGCCGGCGCGCGAAACGGCAGCGCAAGCGAGCTACTCGTCATAGGAGTGTCCCGCGCGCAGGCCGGTGCGCACCCGCTGCGCGATCTTGAGGAATTCAGGCGTCTCGCGGATTTCCAGCGAGCGGACGCGGGGAAAATTGCAGTCGATGATGTCGATGATGCGGCCGGGCCGCGGCGACATCACCACGATCCTGGTCGAGAGAAACACCGCTTCCGGGATCGAGTGGGTGACGAACAGCACGGTCTTTTCGGTCGAATTCCAGAGCTGAAGCAGCTGCTCGTTGAGATGGTCGCGCACGATCTCATCGAGCGCACCGAACGGCTCGTCCATCAACAGCATTGCGGGATCGAACGAAAGCGCCCGCGCGATCGACACCCGCTGCTGCATTCCGCCGGAAAGCTGCCAGGGAAATTTGCGCTCGAAGCCGGTCAAGTTCACCAGCGAAAGATAGCGTTCGACCCGTTGCTGCTGATCGGCTTCCGAGAAGCCCATGATCTCGAGCGGCAGCTTCAGGTTCTTCTCGATCGTCCGCCACGGAAACAGCGCCGGCGCCTGGAATACGTAACCATAGCTGCGCGCCAGCCTCGCGTTTTCGGCACTCATGCCGTTGACCAGCAGCGTGCCGGAGGAGGGTTGCTGTAGGTCGGCGATCACCCGCAACATCGTGGTCTTGCCGCAGCCGGAGGGTCCGATGAAGGAAACGAACTCACCCTCGGCGATTTGCAGGCTGACATTGGAAAGCGCCTCGACCCGTCCATCCGCGGTCTCGAATGTCAGTGAAATGTTCTGCGCATCGACGACCAGCCTCCGCGAAGCGGGCTCGGACGCGATTGTGAACGCGGAATCAACCGTAGCAGGGGATGACGGGTCGTCGTCGGGGCGAAGCCTCACCGTCGGGTCGCTAACAATTGACATGCTCGGCTTTGGCGATGCCATGTGAAGATACTGGCAAATGCCGCCATCAGTGGCGCGCCTATTGTTTATGCACGCCGACAGAATAATGAGCAAGCAATCGCTGTCTTTTGGTGCAGTTTCAGGGCTGTTTTCTCCTGCCGCCTTTGACTTGCGTCATTTGGCGAAAGATAATTTTGCGTTGCGAAGAAGATTCAGTTCCATCCGCCGAGAGAACCATGAAGCCTGCGCCATTCAAATACATTGCAGCTTCGTCTCTCGATCACGCGCTTTCGCTCAAGGCCGAATATGGTGACGACGCTCGGTTTCTCGCCGGCGGCCAAAGCCTCATTCCGGCAATGAACTTCCGCCTGGCGCGCCCATCGGTTCTGATCGACATCAACAGTCTCAATGATCTCGCCGGCATCGATCGGTCCGGACGCGAAATTCGGATCGGCGCGCTGACGCGATATTGTGACCTCGAACGCGACAGCGATTTTCTGAAGGCTTGTTCATTGTTTGCCGACGCGCTGCCGCACATTGCCCATCCGCAGATCCGCAATCGCGGCACGATCGGCGGTAACCTGTCGCACGCCGATCCGGCTTCCGAACTGCCGGCGATCGCGGTGGCCATGGAAGCGAGGATGCGGATCAAGTCGTCGGCGGGCGAGCGGCAAATGGCGGCGTCGGAGTTTTTCGTAGGCCTCCTCTCCACCGATATCCAGCCGGACGAGATGCTGGTGGAAATTGCCTTTCCTTCGCCAAAACCTCGCAGCGGCGCCTGCTTCATGGAGGTGGCGCGCCGGCGCGGCGATTTCGCGCTTGCCGGGTTCGCCGCGATGGTGACGCTTGACGAAGCCCAGCGATGTACAAACCTCCGGCTCGCGCTTTGCGGCGTCGGCGAGACGGCGGTCGATGCGAGCCATGCGGGCTTTTCCCTGATCGGGCAACCATGCATCCCCGAGGCGATCGAAGCCGTCGCAACCGGCGTGCGGGAGGCGATCGCGCCGTCCGGCAACGTCCACGCCAGTCCTGATTATCAGCGGCACATCGCAGGCGTTTTGGCGATGCGCGCGATCGGCACGGCGTACCAGCGGGCCATTCATGCAGCCTGATCGCCACGACATCGAGCTAGAGGTCAACGGCACGACCTATCGCCGCGGCGTTGAATCACGGACGCTGCTCTCCGATTTCCTCCGCCACGAATTGCTGCTCGCCGGCACCCATGTCGGCTGCGAACATGGCGTTTGCGGCGCGTGCACCATCCTCGTGGATGGTGCGCCGGTCCGTTCCTGTCTGATGTTGGCGGTGCAAGCCAATGGACACGCGCTTTCGACCGTCGAGGGGCTCGCGGCCGATAGCGGCGAATTGCATCCCATCCAGAAAGCCATGCATGACCATCACGGCCTGCAATGCGGCTATTGCACGCCGGGCATCCTGATGACGATGACCGCGTTCCTGAAGGAAAATCCGGCGCCGTCGGAAGACGAGGTGCGCGAAGCGCTGTCCGGCAATCTGTGCCGTTGCACCGGCTATCAGAACATCGTCGATGCCATGATGGCCGCGGCGCAGGCGATGCGGGCCACGCCATGACCACACGCTTCTTCGGCGCACCGATCAAACGCAATGAAGACAAGAAGCTCTTGACCGGGCAGGCGCTGTTCATCGACGACGTCGAACTGCCGGGCATGCTCCACGCCGCATTCCTGCGCAGCCAGGTCGCGCACGCGCGGGTCAGGCATATCGACGTCGCGAAGGCACGAAAACACCCGGGCGTTGTGGCGGTCTATACCGCCGATGATCTCGGCGCCTACTGGCAGCCCGGTCCGGTCTTGGTTCCTCCGCCGCCGATAGCGGGGGTCGTCGTCAACCCGCGGACCCAGGTGCCGCTCGTAAAGGAAAAGGTCCGGCACGTCGGCGAGCCGCTCGCGATCGTGATCGCGGAAAGCCGCTACATTGCCGAGGACGCACTCGATGAGATCGAGATTGATTTCGACGTGCTGCCGGCGGTCGTCGATCTCGAGAAGGGCCTCGGCACGTCCTCGGCGCATGTTCACGACGATCTCGCCTCGAACGTCGCCGCGCATGTCCACCAGACCAAGGGCGATTATCGCAGCGCTGCCGCGAAAGCCGATCTCGTGCTCAAGCGCCGCTTTCGCTACGAGCACGGCATATCCTCGCCGATCGAGACACGCGGCGTGGTCGCCCAGTGGAATGCGCGCGCCAGCCAGATGACGGTGTGGGATACGACCCAGGCGCCGGTCTTTGTCCGGAACGGCCTTGCCGCCATGCTCGGCCTCGGCGAACGACAGGTCCGCGTCATCGCGCCCTTCGTCGGCGGCGGCTTCGGGCCGAAGATCATGATGTTCTATCCGGAAGAGGTCTGCTTGCCGTGGATCTCGATGCGGCTCAACCGCCCGGTGAAATGGATCGAGGACCGGCTCGAGCATTTCTTCGCGACCACGCATGAACGCGGCCAAATTCATGACGCTGAAATCGCGCTCGATCGCCAGGGGCGCATCCTCGGCATCAAGGATGTATTCCTGCACGACACCGGCGCCTACAATCCGTACGGCCTGACGGTCCCGATCAACAGCCAGTGTACCTTGCTCGGTCCTTACGTGGTGCCGGCTTACGACAGCACGTTCACGGCCGTGTTCACCAACCTTCCGATCGTCACGCCGTATCGCGGCGCCGGCCGTCAGCACGGCGTGTTCGTGATCGAGCGATTGCTCGACCTCGCCGCGCGCGAGCTGAACATCGATCCCGCCGAGATCAGGCGGCGCAATCTCATTCCACCGGATGCGTTTCCGTTCAAGAACGAGATCATCTACCAGGATTTCCAGCCGCTTGAATACGACAGCGGCAATTACGAACCGGTTCTCGACAAGGCACTTGAGATCATCGGCTATGATCAATTCATCAAGCGGGATCAGCCAAAACTGCGCGCGGAGGGCCGTTGCGTCGGTGTCGGCATCGCCTGTTATGTCGAAGGCACCGGCATCGGCCCTTACGAAGGCGCCAAGGTCCAGGTGCAGACGAACGGCAAGGTCAGCGTCGCGACCGGGATCGGCACCCAAGGCCAGGGGCATTTCACAAGCTTCGCGCAAATCGTCGCCGACCAGCTCGGCGTCGACGTCACCGAGGTCGATATCGTCACAGGCGACACCGACCAGTTTTATTGGGGTGCCGGAACCTTTGCGAGCCGCGGCGCGGTCGTGGCCGGCAATGCCGTCAACGAGGCGTCCCGCGTCGTGCGGCAGAAAGCATTGAAGCTCGCAAGCGATGCCTTTGAATGCGCCGAGGATGATCTTGTGATCGCCGACGGCAAGGTATCGATCGTGGGAATACCCCAGAAATTCATCCGCCTCGGCGAACTCGCACAGCGCGCCAACCCGATGCGCGGCGCGGTCAAACCGGGGACCGAGCCGGGGCTGGAGTCGACGCAGTATTTCGGGCCGCCAAGCGGCGCCACCGCCAACGGCGTTCATGCTGTGATCCTCGAGATCGATCCGCTGACCTTCGAGCTGAAGATCCTCAAATATGTCGTGGTCCATGATTGCGGCACCGTCATCAACCCGATGATCCTCGCCGGACAAATTCACGGCGGCGTGGCGCAGGGGATCGGCAACGCTTTTTACGAAAAGCTGTCGTTCGACGACCAGGGCCAGCTCCTCAATGCTTCGCTCGCCGATTATCTGCTGCCGACCGCGCTCGAGGTTCCGCGTATGGAGCTCGATCACACCACGACGCCGTCGCCGCTCAATCCGCTTGGAATCAAGGGAGCAGGCGAGGCCGGTGCGATCCCGGTCGGGCCGCTGTTTGCGCAGGCGATTGAAAATGCGCTGGATCTTGCGCAGAAGAAAATCGAATTGCTGGAAATCCCGCTCAGCCCGAGCCGGCTGTTTGAACTGACGCGGAAGGCGGATCACCCATGAGAACGGCACAAGTGTTCAGACTTTCGATGGCGCATCCCGGAGATCTCTCCGAGCTGGAACGGCTGATCGTGGGCGGAACGATCCGCGCGGCAGATGTTGCGGCCATCATCGGCAAGACCGAGGGCAATGGCGGCGTCAACGATTTCACCCGGGGCTATTTCACGCAGACCCTGATGGCGATGTTGTCGAGGCATCTGAACAAGCCTGCGGAACAACTGATCCGCGAAATCCCGTGCGTGCTTTCCGGCGGCACCGAAGGGGTGATGAGCCCGCATTACAGCGTGTTCTGCGTCAGCGATGTTGAGCCGGCGCCGAGCCAAAACGCCGCGCTCGCGATCGGCACCGCGTTCAGCGCGCCGGTCGCCGCCGAAGATGTCGGGCGGCGCGCGCATGTTGTTAGCGTCGCCGGCGCGGTTCGGGCCGCCATCGCCAATGCCGGGATTGAGCGGCCCGAAGATGTTCACTTCGTGCAGGTCAAATGTCCCTGCATCACTGTCGCCCGCGCCGCCGCGGCGATTGCCGCAGGCAAGACGCCTCTGACCAACGATCCCAACAAATCGATGGCCTTTGCCCGCGCGGCGGGCGCGTTTGGTGTTGCAGTTGGGCTCGAAGAGATCAAGCCGGACAGCTTCGACGACGCCTCATTGCTGAGCGACTTTTCCATTCAATCGCCGCGCGCCAGCATTTCTTCCGGCGTCGAAATCGAAAGCAACGAGGTCGTCGTGCTCGGCAACAGCCCGCATTGGGCGGGTCCCTTGCGCATCTCGCATCGTCCGATGGCCGACGCGCTCGATATCGGCGCCGTCGTGGATGTGCTGGTCGATCTCGGCATCGCGGCCACACCGCAAGTCACGGCCGCCGATGCCGCGCGGATCGCGACCGTCCTGGTCAAATGCGAACCCGACCGCCGCGGTCGTATTCGCGGCAACCGGCACACCATGCTCGACGACACCGACATCAATGCACAACGTCATATCCGCGGTGCGGTCGCGGGCCTGGTCGCCGGCGTAATCGGCGATGGCCGGATTTTTGTATCCGGCGGGGCGGAACATCAGGGACCTGACGGCGGCGGCCTGATTGCCGTGATCGCCTCGCAGCAAAAGGGCAGCGCCTGATGCGCATCGTCATTGTCGGCGCCGGTGTCGCGGGATGCGTGATGGCGCGCAGGCTTGCGCTGCTTGACGGTGTCGAGGTGATCTGCCTGGAGCGCGTCACGCAGGATGATCATTCCGAAGCCGGCACCGGCCTCAATATCGGTCCGAACGCGGTCAAGGCGGTGAAGGCGATCGACCCGGAACTCGCCGATCGCATCACGGAAGCAAGCTATCTCTGGCACAACTGGCGGATTTCGCTGACCGACGGCACCGTGCTGTTCAATCTGCCGCTGACGAAGGTCGCCGAAGGACCGGGCTGGCGCATCCGCTGGTCGGAACTTTATCGCGTGCTGCGCGAAGCGGCCGGGCCTTCGGTCTCCTATGGTTGCGATATCACGGATATCGGTCGTGATGCTTCGGACCGGCGCAGGACATCGGTTGGCTGGATGCAGGACGGAAAGGCGTACCGGCTGGACGGCATCGATCTCTTGATCGCGGCCGACGGGCGCTATTCCGGCACAAGGCGCGTCATCTCAGGCGAGCCGCGCATCAAGCTGACCGGAGTAGCAATATCGCGGGTATTGGTCCCGGACACGTCGAACGGATTGATCGACGATTACGAGCAATGGTTCAACGGTCCCAACCGCCTCCTGTCATTCCGCGTGCCTCCCGACCATATTTATGTTGCCGCGGCGTTTCCGATTCCGCCCGAGGCGGAAATCGCGCCCGAGCAGAAAATGCCCGATGCCTTGCGCGCGGCCTACACGCCGCGATCCGCGCCGCCGAGCGCGCAAGCGCGCTGGCTGATCGACACTATCTGTCAAAATGTCGCCGACACCCATTGGGCGCGGATGCAGGAGCACGAGCTGCTGTATCGTTCCGCCGACTGCAATGTGCTTTATCTCGGCGACGCCGCCCATGGCATGGTGCCGACGCTGGGGCAGGGCGCAACGCAAGCGCTCGAAGATGCGGCGAACGCCGCCGCACTGATCGCAGAGCAATATAGGAAGGGACAGCGCAGCGTCGCTGGCTGGCTGGCGGAGATCGAGGCCTTGCGCCGCGACCGCATGCGCTTCGTCATGGAGTTTTCGCTTCAAGCCACCGATACGATGCTGGAGGGCGCCGATCCCGTGGCGGGCACACAGCACAAGAACGAGCCGCCGTTCCAGGACAGGCTCAGGGCGCTCTATCGCGACGTCGGACTTTCGATGGACGGAAATATCGAGTTGAGGAGACACACAGGATGAGCACAATCACAGAGACGAAGATGCCGCTCGCCACGGTTCACGGGCTCTATCACATCGCGATCAAGACTGACAATCTGGCGGCGACGCGAAAATTCTATACCGACATCATTGGATTGCGCGAATTCGCGCGGCCGGATTTCGGATATCCCGGGGCATGGCTTGGCTGCACGCAGCCGGGCGGCCTCGCGATCCTTCACGTCTACGCCGGCGGACCGGCGCTCGGCCCGGAAGGCAAGGCTCCGGCCGGGACTGCGGCGATCGACCATGTCTCGCTGTCTTGCTCGGGCTATCGTTCCTACGTCTCGCGCTTCAAGGCAGCAAAACTCGACTGGCGCGAGTTCATCGTGCCCGGCACGTCGCTCTGGCAATTATTCGTCTACGACCCGAGCGGCGTTCAGCTCGAGCTGACATTCGAGTCCGGCGGCGAAGGCGAGGAGAAGCCGGACATGTCGGCTGGGCGCAAATATGTCGCCGGCTCGAGCTTCTTCGACAAGGCGACTTACCCCAAGCTTGCCTGACGCGATGGGTGATCGTCCGCTGTGGTCGCTTTCGGCGAGCGAGCTATCGGCCGCCTATGCGAACGGGCTGTCGCCGCGCGAGGTGGTCGAAACTGCGATTGCGCATATTCGCGACGTCAATCCGCAACTCAACGCGATCGTGACGCTGGACGAAGCCGGCGCGACGCGTTCGGCCGACGACAGCGCCCGACGATGGAAGGGCGGTTGTCCGGCAAGTCCGATCGACGGCGTGCCCATCACGATCAAGGACAACATTCTGGTCGCAGGCTTGCGCGCCACCTGGGGCAGCCGGCTTTATAGCGAATATGTTCCGGACACGGACGAGGTGCCGGTGCGGCGGCTGCGCGTAGCCGGCGCCGTGATCCTCGGCAAGACCAATGTGCCCGAGCTCACGCTGCACGGTTTTACCGACAATCTCGTGTTCGGCATGACCGGTAATCCCTGGAATCCAAAGTTGACGCCGGGCGGATCGAGCGGCGGCGCGGTCGCGAGCGTCGCCTCCGGCATGGGCGCGATCGCGCTTGGCACGGATGGCGGCGGATCCATTCGCCGGCCCGCCGCGCATACCGGGCTGGTCGGGTTCAAGCCCTCGCGCGACATGGTGCCGCGCGGCAACGGCTTTCCCGCCATTTTGCATAATTTCGAAGTCATCGGACCGATGGCGCGCAGCGTCAGCGACATCATCCTGAGCATGGACGCTATTTCAGGGCCGGCCTGGGCGCGGTCGAAGCATCATTCCGACATCCAACGGCCGCGCATCGCCTATGCCCCGACATTCAACGACGCGCCAGTCGATCCGTTCATTCGAAACACAATTGACGAGACGATCGAACAGGCAAGATCGTTCGGTCTCGATATCGAGACGATCTCGCCATTTCATCTGGCCGATCCGCTTGCCGCGGTTTGGCCAATCATCAGCCAAACCGGCGTCGCCTGGCTAATGGAGCTTCATCAGGATTGGCAACGCAAGGTCGCTTCGGCGATCGCAGAGATGGCCGTGGCGGGGCAGCAATATTCGGCGCGGGACTATCTGAACGCGCTCGATACGATTGTATCGATGGACCGGGCGTTCGAGCGTTTCTTTCAGCGTTACGATTTTCTCCTGACGCCGACGGCGGCGGCGATGCCCTGGCCAGCGAAGGATTCATATCCTCCCATCATCGACGGCCAATCCGTCGGTCCCCGCGGCCACGCTGTGTTCACGCCGTTTGCCAATGCTCTCGGCCTGCCGGCGATTTCGTTGCCGTGTCGGGTGGGCGACGAAGCCATGCCGGTCGGCATCCAGGTCGTCGCCGCGAGAGATCAGGATTGGGCGCTGTTGGCGTTCGCCCGCGAATACGAGGATCGGCTGTTTGTCCATCGCTGGCCGCCCGATTTCAGATGAGCATCAGTGCGCGCCGCCGGCGGCGGCAGCCGTCGCCTTCCGCAGCGAGAGGATGGCGATGGCCGCAAGCACCAGCACGACGCCGATGACGGCGAAGGTGTCGCTGAAGCCCAGCACCAGCGCCTGGCGCTTGACCACGTTGCCGAGTGCGATGATGGCCTGCTGGTGCGCAGCCGCCGGGTCGGACACGCCATGGGCCAGGAAATAGTCGGTCATCTGCGCGATCCGATTGCGCACTTCCTCGCGGCCGAGATCGACGGACTGGCCGATGATGTTGGAGTGGAATTGCTCGCGCTTGGTGACGATGGTTGCGAGCACCGCGGTGCCGATGGCGCCGCCGAGGTTGCGCATCATGTTGGAGATGCCGGAAGCTGCCGCCGCATCCTGCGGCGCGACGCTGCCGAGCGAGATAGCGCTGAGAGGAGCCAGCGTGAGGGCCTGGCCAACGGCGCGGACGATGTTGGGGATAAAGAGCTGGTCGCCGGAATAGTCGAGCGACATTTCGATGTTCATGAAGGAGCTGTAGGCAAACAGCAACAGGCCGGTAGCGGCGATGTAGCGCGCGTCGAAGCGCTGCATCAGCTTCGGCACCAGCGGAATCAGCAGCAGCTGGGGCAGCCCGGTCCACGCCAGCACCGAGCCGATTTGCTCGGAATTGTAGTGCTGGACCTGGCCGAGATAGGCCGGCAGCAGATAGACCGATCCGAACAGCGCGAAGCCGAGAAAGACCGCAGCGATCGTGCCGATGCCGAAATTGCGCTGGGCCAGCAGCCGCAGCTTGAGCAGCGGCTTTTCCACGGTCAATTCGATCCAGATGAACAGCGAGAGGCTGATCGCGGCGGTCACCGCCAGCCGTACGATGAAGGGCGAGCCGAACCAGTCGTCCTTGTTGCCTTCTTCCAGCACCGCCTGCAGCGCGGACAATCCGACCGCCATCGTCGCGATGCCGAGCCAGTCGCCCTCTTTGAGCAGGCCGAGCTGCATCGGCTGGCGGTCCAGCGTGAAATAGAGGGTCGTCACCATCACCGCGGTCGGCACCACGTTGACAAAGAAGATGGTCTGCCAGCCGTAATTCTCGGTGAGATAGCCGCCGATGGTCGGGCCGATCGCCGGTGCAAAGGTCACCGCAAGCGCAAACATCGCAAGCCCGATCGGCTGCTGGGCTTTCGGCAGCTTGGTGAAGACCAGCGTGAACGCCATCGGAATCAGCACGCCGCCAAAGAAGCCTTGCAGGCCGCGCATCGCGATCATCGAGGGCAAATCATGGGTGAAGGCACACGCCACCGAGAACAGCGCAAACAGGGTCGCGAAGCCAAGGATGACCTTGCGGAACGAAAACACCCTGGAGAGGTAATCGGTGAGCGGAATGACGACGATCTCGCCGATCAGATAGGAGGTCGAGATCCAGGAGCCGTTGTCAACGCCGGTGCCGATGCCGCCCTCGATATTGAGCAGCGAGGCGTTGGTGATCTGGATGTTCAGGATCGCCATGAACGCGCCGATCATGGCGGCGAATACGGAAATCCAGACCGCGGTGCTGGCGCGACCTGGACCGGCCGCGGCGCTGGGCGATGGCTTGCCGGTGGCGCGCACGACCGGGGTTGTGGCGGAGAGGGCGAGGGCTGACATGGCATCACCTCTGGGAAGCGACGGTGTAAGCAATCTTCGGTGTCACAGCCTGGCGCGGCAGATTGCTTGGGCGTTCCAGCGTTTCGATGGTCGGGATCACTGACATGCCGGGACGCAATTCGATCGGGGTATTGTCGAGCGCGATCTTCACGGGGATGCGCTGAACCACCTTGGTGAAATTGCCGGTGGCGTTATCCGGCGGCAGCAGCGCGAATTCCTGGCCGCTGGCGGGCGCCAGCGAGTCGACATGGCCGTGCACCACCTGGCCGGGGAACATGTCGACGGCGAGATCGACCGGTTGGCCCTTGCGCACGGCGGTGAGCTGCGTCTCCTTGAAGTTTGCGACCACATAGGCGCCGGTGGCCGGCACCAGCGACATCAGTTGCGTGCCGGCCTGGACGAACTGGCCGGTGCGCAGCGTGCGGTTACCGACGATCCCGTCGATCGGGGACGTGATCGTGGTGTAGCCGAGATTGAGCTCGGCCTGCCGTTGCAGAGCGGATGCGCGCCCCGCCGCGGCGGTCGCCTGCGCGATCTCGGCCTTGAGCAGTTCTACTTGCTTCTGGGCGGAAACAAGGTTGGCGGTGTCGCGCAGGATCGCGGCCTGCGCGCCGGCGTTGCGCGATTGCGCGGATTGCGCGTTCTGCACGCTGCCGTAACCGGTAGCGGCCAAATCGGTATAGCGCTTGTTCTCTTGGCTTGCGAAGGTCTGCGTCGCGGTGTCGACTTCGATGGTCGCTTTTGCCGCGGCGATCACCGCTTGCTGAACCTCGAGCTGGGCACGTTTGCTTGCGACCGCGGCCTCAGCCGCGGCTACATCAGCCCTAGCCTGATCGAGCGCCACCTTGAAATCGCGATCGTCGATCCGCGCCAATATCTGCCCGGCGGCGACACGTTCGTTATCGCCGACCAGAACTTCGCTGAGATAGCCGGAGACCTTTGGTGCGATGGTCGTGTTGTCGGCTTTCACATAGGCGTCGTCGGTCGAGACCAGAAAACGGCCGACGGTCCAGTAATCCCAGCCATACCAGGCCGCGCCCGCGAGCAGCGCGACGGCGGTGCCGGCCAGCAGGAAGCGCCGGATCGCTCCCTTGCGCGCTGCTGGTGAGGCGGTAAGCGGGACGGGCGTGGCCGCCTCGCTTTTGTCATCGGCCGGCACCAGCTCGTGCGCGACTTCGGCTGGAACCGGGTGTTCGGCTTCGAAAGACGTGGAATGGCGGCTCATGATGGCGCTCCTTGCTAAGCTATCCCTCTGTAAACCAACGATAATTCAGCGATGGCCCGAGTGGATTAATTAGGAAACTTGACGTTTTCCAAAATAACCGCCATGTTGGGACTGTCAATAGAATGACAGGCATCATCTAAAAGCATGGCTCAAACGACGATCAGCAAGACAGGTCCAGCAACCCCAAGCGAGCCGGTCGAACCGCGGCGCAGCCGGGGAAGGCCACAGGTGCGGTGCGACGAGGAAACCCGCGCCGTCATCCTTGAAGCAGCGCGGCAAGAATTCGCCGCGCACGGCTTTGCCGCCACCAGCATAGAGAATGTGGCGCGGCGCGCCGGCGTTTCGACCAAAACGCTTTACCGCATCGTCCCCGACAAGAAGACGCTGTTCGAAGCGACGGTGACGCATCGGATGGACCGGTTCGTTTCGGTCGTGAGCTTGCGTGCCTGCGAGGGTGGGGATATCGAGGCGGCCTTGCCCGACGCGCTGCTCGCTTGCGCCGACCTTGTGCTCGACCCGGAGGTCATCGCGCTCCAGCGCTTGATCCTCGCCGACAGCGACAAGTTCCCCGAGATCCCGGAGACCTTCTACATCAAGGCGATGCGGCGCTCGGTTGCAGCACTTGCTGAATGGCTGCTCGTGCAAAAGAAACGCGGCCTGATCGTGCTTGACGATGTCGAGGCCGCCGCCGGCATGCTGCTCGGCATGCTGGTATTCCAGCCGCAGCGTGACGTGATGTTCGGTCACAAGCCGCCGCCGACGCGCAGCGAACTCGAGCTTCGCGCCAAGACCTGCTCAGCATTGTTCCTGCGTGGATGCCGCCGCGGAAATCCCGGGGCGGCTTGAACGAGTCGCAACGGCTCGCGCGCAGCAAAAAAGGCCGGTCGTGATGACCGGCCTTTTGATTTGGCTCACGGGCTTACTGACCGGCCGGCGCCGAGATCGCGCCGCCTTCGTAAAGCCCCCAGTTGGGCTGTGCGTGGGTCGGTTGCGCGTAGGGATCGACCCAGGCGTTGGAGTTGCGGAACGTCTGGACGACCGGCGCGCGGTACGCCTTTCGCACGTGATGGCGTTCCGCGGCCGCGGCAACCTGGACGAACGAGGCAGCGAGTGCGGCCGCGCCGAGGATGGTCAGGATGGTCTTGCGCATTGTTGGTCTCCCGGTCTGCTTGTTTTGCGCGCTCCGTTTATGAGGCGGGATCGCCTCGCGAGCTCGCGCTGTGTCCTGGAAATAACGATGGCTCGGCCCGAATATTACGGTGCCTGCCATCACGAAGCGGCGAGCAAATTTCTTGGTCAAAAAATTTTTCGGCTAAATATTTGGCAGCATCCGCCGGCCGAATGTAATAGACTTGTCTCACTGGAGCCGGTCCAATCGGCGAAAAGAATGTCTCGTGAGCGAAGCTGATGAAGAAACTATTGCTAGCCCTCCTGCTGATCGCATCTCCCGCCTGGGCTCAAACCAAATTGACGCCCAAAGATACGACCAAAGGTGCGACCGCTCGCGCCGACAATTGTGCTCCGATCGGGCGGACCGCCAATGGCGAACTGGTCTATTCGATGAAGTGCGAGAATTTGCCCGCGCCGCCTCCGCCGCCGCCCCAGGCCGAAAACAGGGAAGCGCCGCCGCCGGCGCCCGAGTCCCAGATGCAGCGAAGCGGGCTGTTCGGCTGGTCCTACGAAGTAAAGCGGCCGGACCAATAGGCGATTTGGCCGCTCTCAGAGAGAGCCTATAGGCCCTGTCGCCCCTGGAATGGTCCTTGCTTCCGGCGTCCCTGGCTGCAATTGATAATGCAGGACCCTCG
>Ga0070717_10000733_pt1 | contig 21329 bp, 16 predicted proteins | sample LARL113metaG_FD_71366 | JGI IMG/M metagenome (GOLD analysis project Ga0070717, IMG submission 71366) | Corn, switchgrass and miscanthus rhizosphere microbial communities from Kellogg Biological Station, Michigan, USA - LAR L11-3 metaG | ecosystem: Host-associated > Plants > Roots > Rhizosphere ...
GGACCGAAATATCCGAGGAACGCCTCTCGGCGCGTCTGCGATTGGATGTGGCTGGTCAGCATCGCCCACGGCCGCCAGGTATTGCGATAGAACCAATTTGTAATGCGAAACTGCCTTTGCACCCGGCGGGGCAGGACGACGGTTTCAAACGCGTCCAGCAGGACGGCAAAGATGATGACTACAGCCGCGACTATCGCGAAAGTGTGCATTCCGATCAGATAAACCAGCGCGGAAAATGTTAGCAGATTTAGAGTGCAGCGAGCCTTAAGGCGTGCACCGAGATCGGCGGGGAGGAGAGGGCAATCAGGGCTCTGAGACGCTTGAGTGAGTCGGTTATCCGGCCATTGAGAGGCCCAAAGCCTCAAAGTCCTCTTCGCTGGTGATCCAGCCATCCTGGCCGTCAACTTTAATATGCAGCCAGATTTGGTCGGAATTTGCCACACCGAACGAAATATTATTTTGATCGGAGCTCCAGGAAACAGCTAACTGGGCTTCGATGAATTCAATTTTCGAGTCCGGCTTGATGACTGCGTGCTTGGGCGTGAAGCCCTCATCGGGCTCGCTAAAGAGGCGAACAAAAGTCATCTCGTTGCCGCGATGTGCTTCTACCTCAACCTTATAGCGGCACGCGGAACTCGGTCCCTTGCTGGTCCTCTGCGAGCAAATCCACTCGGGCCGCACTTTGCCCTGAATCCAATCGACGACCAGGTTGTAATAAATGCTGAAGCTCCCCGTCCACAGCCGGAATTTCAAAAGATCGTGCGATACCGGCTGCATTTGTTGTCCGCGAAACATCGCGCTCGGCGTAAAGGTAGAGACGTCTTCTCCAACGAATTCCCCATCCGTGCTGATGACCGGGCTGAAGGGAACGAGTTTCTTATCAAATAGCCCAAATAGTTGCACCCACCAGCCGCTGCCGGGTGCTGACGGCAGTGACATGCCATCCACCAGAATTCCTTGTCCGAATTTTCCCTTCAACTCCCGTGCTCCGACCTCCTCTGTCTCTTCGAATGTTCCATTCTGAAAATTCAGGCCATACTGCTGTCGCTGAACAGCCTTGCCGGAGGCGTCGCGCAATTCCCACCATTTCACGCTGGTATCATCCGACGACTTTGAACCCAGGATCTTTTCCACGTGCCTTACAAACGTGAAAATCTGGTCGGCGACCTGGAACGGGCCCAGGGTTTCGTCAGAAGCAACAAGAGGCAGAGCGGCTGAGGTTTGAGATTGTGATGGCTGAGATTGTGAGGGTTGAGATTGCGTTGCCGAAGCGGCCGAGGTCGTCGCATTCTGCGCAACCGGAAGTGCGGCCACGGTAGCGCTTTGTGCAGCAGGCGTTGCGGGCGAGGCGGTAGTCGCTGCTTGAGCCGATACCATGGACGAACGGGGAGCACCCGACTCAGCCGCAGCCTGCCGCGATGGCGGTTTCGAGCACGCCGACAGTGCCAAGCAGGCAACTAGAATTGAAAGCGGCGCTCTGCCCCGCACTCTGCGCATGAGAGCAGTTTCAGGCCACCGATTCAGGCAAGCAAGATGACCGAAGTTCGAGAACTGCCCGCTTCTCAGGTCCCGCGAGTCTAATGTCTAAAATGCCGCACGCCCGTGAAAATCATCGCTAATCCCAACCTGTCTGCGGCTTCGATCACTTCCTGGTCGCGCACCGACCCGCCAGGTTGAATGATTGCCGTGGCCCCGGCTTTGGCGATTTCTTCCACGCCGTCAGGAAACGGGAAAAATGCGTCGGAAGCCGCGACCGTTCCCTTCAGTGGCAGCACAGCTTTCTGCGCGCCGATTCGGCAGGAGTCGACCCGGCTCATCTGTCCCGCGCCCACACCTACGGTCTGCCCATCACGAGCATAAAGAATGGCGTTCGACTTTACGTGCTTGCAAACTTTCCACGCGAACAGCAGCGCTCGTTTTTCCTCCTCCGTTGGCGGTCTTTTGGTCACAACTTTCAGGTCCGATTCTCTCAACTGATGCAGATCGGCATCCTGCACCAGCATTCCTCCGGAAACATTTTTTAGCACCCACTTCGGCTGACTGTTCGCTATCTCAACCAGCCGGAGGTTCTTCTTCGCCGCAAACTTTTCCAGCGCCGCCTTCTCGAATGACGGCGCCGCGATAACTTCCAGGAACAGCTTGGCCATTTCTTCCGCGGCAGCGCCGTCCACTGGACGATTCACGCCAATCACTCCGCCAAATGCCGAAACCGGATCGCACTCCAGCGCCCGCTTGTAAGCCTCGGCTAACGTCTTTCCCGTCGCGGTGCCGCACGGATTTGTATGCTTGATGATCGCGCAGACCGGCTCCTCGAATTCCTGAGCCAGGTCCCATGCCGCCTGCAGATCAACGATGTTGTTATACGAAAGCTCTTTTCCTTGCACCTGTCGCGCATTGGCGACGCCCGTGCCCGAGCCGTCGCTATACATCGCAGCCTTCTGGTGTGGATTCTCGCCATATCGCAGGTCCGCGACCTTGGTGAACGAGAGCCGCAAGTTGTCCGGAAACCCTTCAGGCGTGTGCAACTCGAAGTTTCCGTTTGCACTCACCCGCTCCAGAGTTGAGGCAATTGCCGAATCGTAGGCAGCGGTTGTGGCAAACGCCTTCTGTGCCAGCCGCCACTTGCTTTGCGCGGAAAGCGAGCCGCCGGATTTCGACATCTCTTCCGCAATCGCGTCGTAATCGCCGGGAGAAGTTACCACTGCGACGTCCTGGAAGTTTTTGGCCGCTGAACGAATCATTGACGGCCCGCCTATGTCGATGTTCTCGATCAACTCGTCGAAGTGCACTCCGGATTTAGCCGCCGTTTTCTCAAAGGCGTACAGATTCACAACCACCATATCGATCGGCTGGATCCCATGTTCGGCAACCGCGGTGCGGTGCGCAGAGTTTTCCCGACGATGCAGAATTCCGCCATGGACCTTCGGATGCAGCGTCTTCACCCGGCCATCGAGCATCTCGGGAAAGCCCGTGATCTCGGAAATATCTTTGACCGCGATACCCGAATCGCGCAGCAGCTTGGCTGTGCCGCCCGTCGAAATGAGTTCCACTCCCATGCCGGCGAGCTTTTGGGCAAAATCTGCAAGCCCGGTCTTATCAGTGACACTGAGAATGGCACGCTGAATTTTTTGTGACATTGCGAACCTCAGGTTGTCCCCGCAGCAACCCACTCGGGGAACTCAGATCAGATTGGCTGGCTTGAAGCGTCAGCAGGAAATTTTATCAGTTAAGAAGTTTGGCTGCGGCGCCACTCTAAAGATCGAGTTGCCGCCCTCTCCCACTGTCATCCTGAGTGGCCTCCAGGCCACGAAGGCCCGATGCAGTTCGGCCGTTACATAGATCCTTCGCTTTGCGAAGGATGACAGGACGACCTTATGCCGCGTGGGCCAGCGTGACCGGCTGTCCGCAGTGCGCACAGCGGCGGGCGTCAATCGGAATTTCGCTCAGACATTCCGGACACTTTTTCGTGGTCGGGTCAGCCGGTGCCGGCGCTTTGCGCATGCGGGCCACCAGCATGTTCACCGGCGTCACCACAAAGAAATACACCGCCGCCGCAACCAATAAGAACGAAACCGCCGCGTTGATGAAGTCCCCGATCGGGAATTGGCTGTTGTGAATGGTGAAGCTGATCGCCGAAAAATCCGGCTTACCCACAATCGCAGCGATCAACGGCGTCAGCAGGTCTTTGGTGAAGGCTGAAACCACGGTTGCGAAGGCCGCTCCGATGACCACGCCGACCGCCATGTCCACAACATTGCCGCGCAGAATGAATTGCTTGAAGCCGCTGAGCATAGGCCCTCCAGACGGCACAAAGGGTATTCCTTAGCGGCGTAAACGTCAACGGATGTTTTGGGCTGAATTCCCGTGTAGAAAGAAACGCCCTCCTTCGCACGCAGGGCGGTGCAAGAGCGGGAAGGGCACGAGTTTCACTCGTGCCGTCATTCGAGCCTAGAACTGGTCGGCACGGCTGCAAGCCGTGCCCTTCCCTCTTCAATTGCCGGATGTCCGGCCACAAGATGGCCAGATCACCCAGTCGCTCACTGCTCGATCGAAGTTTTCACGCTCACCGTTTTCGAATCCAGTACAAACTCTACATTCCGCTCCTGATTCAGCTTCACCGTCTCCGCCAGATCAATCATCCCCAAAGGGACATCCTGCTCCGCCCCGGCGGCTGAAACGCAATGAATGCTCGTGCCTTGCAGCCAGTAACGGCGGGCTAGCAGCGCTCCGCCCGCTTGCAGCGCGATCACCGTCACTTCGCCGTTGTCCGGCGACTTTGCGGCGCCATAATTCACGCGCTGAATCGGGGCGCTCGACGCCGTCGTCGACGCAGGCCGGTAGATCGAAGACGAGTTCGAGTTATAGCTGCTCTGCTCGTCCTTCCACGGTGGTACCGGGTAATTGTGCGTAGTCGCGAATGGAACTTCCACATCTTCCATCAGCCGCAATGACAACCGGCTCTCGCCTTTCAGCGCCGGATACGGTCCACGCGCCGGCAAGGTGAAAACTTTCACCGGCCAGAACAGCGGGACCATCCACAACGCCGCATCCCGCTTTGGATGCCCTTTGCCATGGATGTCACCTTGCGCGTCGGTTTTGAGGTGCGGTGCGGAAATAACTTTCGCCGCCAGCGGCAGGACCTCGGCGTTCGGCAGGATCAGGCGGTCGAATTCAATGGCCATCCAGCCCTTGCCAACAAAGTGGCCAGGGGATTTGTAGTCCTGGAGATGACCGCCGAGCTGCGCCCCGCGCGGAAAAATCGAATGTCCAAACGACCCCAGGGGGCCAAGATGACAAAGCACCGGGTCGCCGACCATGGCGGTTTTAGGCGAAAAGTTCGGCTCATCCATGGTGCAATGCAGAATGGTGCCGGCTGGAATAAAGTCTTTTGCCGCCGCTGACGAAACTACAAGAAGGAAAAAAACCGAGAGGATCAGGATCAGGTACTTTCGAGACATGGCGCCTCCTAGTCAACATCGCTAAGAGCACACCCCATTCTCGGGACCCGAGAGTTAGTTCCGGATTGTAGCACGAAAAAGATCGAGCGCTATCATAAAAAACCGGGTACTAATATAGTTGACTGACCGTACTTGAATATCGATGCCTACACGCCGAATGCTTTTTCGGAGAGAGTTATCGTATCTCCAGCAACGACGATGCAGGTTATCAGCGAGAATGGCACGAACAGCATCAATGTTCGTGCGGCGGCTAGTTCGGTTTCTTTGAGAATGCGCTGCGAAAAAGCCTCCGACTTTAGCCATATTCCACCGTACTCGACTCCGAGAATGGTAATTGTTTGGAGCTCGTTTGGATGGAGAATAGGACTCAATACGAGCACATCTTGACCGATCAGTGCCTGAAGGGTTGGTCTATCCATAGCGCCGTGAATTATACGCCGCGCCTTGCATGTTCCGATTTCGTAACAATCGTCTTATCTTTGGCACGGGTGGTTGATCTCGGGGTAGGCTATCTCCCATGTTTGAAACCGAGAGCTTTAGAGAACTACTGGAGTCAACTGTGTCCGGCGAAGCCGCTAGAAACGAAATGAGGGAATACCAAATTGCGATTATCGGATATCTGCAGAACCTTGCCTCCGGGAACGAGATAACGCTGATGGAGAGCGAGAGGCGCAAAGCAGCAGGCGCACAACGTGGAATAGAAGATGCTCTAGGCAGCGCAAGGGAATTGATACGCGTGGCTTCTACGTATGCCACTGCGGATAAGCGCACGCTCCTGACGCAATCCGACGTAGAGAAAGCCTATCAAGCGAGGTTCTGCCGAGTGTGGCCATTTTGTAAGGAATGAGGAGTTGTGTGACTGGAGATTGCGAAAAAAAAGCCGCTGAACTCGGCTTTGATTTGACGAAACAATTCCTAACCCTTGCCTTCGCCGGAATTGCTTTCGTTGTTGGACTATCATTCAATACTCCTGGGGCGGTCTCGGCGTTGATGCTCTGGCTGGTCATTGGGGCATTCGGCGCATCAGTGCTCCTAGGTCTTCTTTTCCTGATGCGTGGCGTAAGCCTGCTGAGCATCGAAAAGAGTTATGACATTTACGCCCCTTCCTTGCGCGTTCTTGCAGTTTTTCAGATCATTCTAATGCTCGTCGGTACGGTTTTTCTGGGCACGATACTGAAACGACATTCATCAATTCAATCCGCCATCACGCACAATATGGAAATTAAGCTAGACCAGCAGCACACTGTGGTCTACCCCATCGACCCGGACAAGAACACTACGGTCGAATTAGATGATGGAAAAGTTAAAATCACGTCTGCCAAGCCATGAGTTGTCTCAGATGAATCCAGCCAAATGAGCAATTGCTTTTGCCTCTATTCTGGCCACACAGTTCCTAGGACGTTGCCCTCTATCATCTTGAACAGCCACTCACTGTCTTGTTTTCCGGCGAGATGTCTGCGAATCAAGAATGAGCACATGTCTGCGGCCTGAATGCCAATGGAATCCCTAGAGTCACCGAAATACATGTCATCAATAAGATTTGAAGTCGGAATTTTATGTGAAACTTGGGAACCTGTTGTGCCTGCGCTATGTACTCGCTCCATTACCTCTAGAGCTTCGACGGAAAATTTCCGTCGGTATTCTCTAAACACCTGCTTCAGGTTTCGCTTTTTGCCGTCATCGAAATTGTCTGCGATGAGCAACCCAAGTTCGCTTGGGCCTCCGCCGGTTAGCCACTTCTGCACCTGTTCGATGCATAAACGAAATGACATATCGAGGGGATTTGCTGATTTGTAAATCTGTTTAGCTAATTTTTCCTTATCAACTGCACCGTATAGAACTGGTAGCATTAGCTTGCTCACTGCATCGGTGCAGCGCTCGAACATGGCGAATCTTCTTGGCTGCTCCCATTTCGCGAAAAAACCAGTACCGTGAAACAACTCATGCGCGTGGAACTCAAACTCTGGTGGGAAGCTGTCTGGCAGCGAATAGCCTGAGAGTGCGTACATACTGAAACGAACTTCAAGCTGTGCAAACAAATGATCGGGCACTACGACCGCGCACAGCACTTGAAATTGTTCGGACTGAGTTGGCTTGACGGACTTCTGCTGATCTTTTTTAGCAGTGAATTCAGAGTCGTCGATATACGCCAGATACACGAGATTTCTCGTCGTAGTCAGTCAAGTATATTATTGCCAAAAGCCGTGGGGATGCGGACATTGGAGGACGGCTATTCGGCGCTGCTGCGGCTTAGTTTGACATCAAAGCGCGTTTTCAGACTTGCCGATCAGCCGCATCGCTCCCGTAATACAAACTCTCAATTTCCTTCTGCACCTTCGCCGACAGCTGCTCCATGTCCTTCGTCCCCAGCCCAGCGGTTGAGATCGGTTGGCCCACCCGCATTTCGATCGGACGCGGCTTGATGTGGTAGGTGTCCATAGGCAGGAGTTCATACATGCCACGCAGCGCGATGGGCACAATATCGACTTGCGACTTGATCGCGAGAAAAAATGCCCCCGGCAGGAATGCTTGAATGCTGCCGTCAGGAGTGCGCCCGCCTTCCGGAAAGATCACCAGGGGCATCCCGCGTTTCAAAGTTCGCAATGCGGACTTGATCTGTCCGACTGAGCGCGCAGGGTTTTGCTGGTCAACGCAGACTTGGCCCGACCGCTTCAGATGCCAGCCGACTATCGGATAGGACAGCAATTCTTTCTTATGCAGGATCCGGAATTGAAACGGCAAGTACGCGTAGAGCGCGGGAATATCCAGCGCCGATGCGTGATTGACCGCATAGACATGCGGCCGGGAAGTATCTATGTGTTCGAGACCAATGACCTGCATGGGCGAGAAAATCGACTTCATGGTCAAGCGCGCCCAGGCCCGCGCAAACGCGTGCAGGATGCTGCCATCGCGATCGAAAAAGCCGAACGGAATGGACGCTATCCCGAGCGCGACCGTATAAAACCAGATCAACGGGTCAAAGAAGAAATAAGAGCGCAGGTGACTCAGAACGCCGTATTTCTTGCGGGCTGGCCGCTCGATGTCCGCGGCTGACTGACCAGTCTGCGGATGTTCATCGCTGGGGAGCTGCTCGGTGGCACTTCTCCCGCCGGAGCTCGGCTCGACTTCGTTCAGCCCAGGTCCGCCCCACACAGGCTTATTCAACCGGAACTCCCAGACTGCTCATCGCTTCTCCAACAATATAGATGGAGCCGGTGATGACCAGGATTCCGTCTGCTCCAGCCACTTCGCGCCCATGCGCAACCGCCGAAGCCACATCGGGACGGGATTCCATCTCCGACTGGGTGCGGGCGGCGGCTTCACGAATTTCCTCCGCAGTCGCAGATCGGGGATTGTCGGCACTGGTGACGATCACGCGCTCGGCGAGCGGGAACAGAATTTCAGCGATCTCCCCGATGGCTTTGTCCCGCATCGCGCCGAAAACAAAAATGAGGCGGCGATCTCCGTACCAGGACGAAAATGTGGAGCGCAGCGCCCATGCTCCCGCCGGATTATGGGCTACATCAAGCACGATCTCTGGACTTCCAGCGACCACTTGAAATCGCCCCGGCCAGCGAGTTTCGCGAATGCCGCGTTCGATCGAATCAGCGGTGACTGGCAATCCTTGGCTATGTAATTCTTCTGCTGCGGCGATCGCCAGCGCCACATTACGTAATTGGTGCCGGCCGACCAGCGGAGTTTCCACCAGAATTTCTTTTCCAAGAACGTGGAGCGGATACCGGGAGAAGGGTCCCGCACTGCCCAGGGGGGGACGGGCGTTCCGTGAAGCTTCAAAGTACCGCGGGCTAGCCGGCGACACCGGGGGAACGTATGGTACCGCGCTGATCACCCGGGCATCTTTTTCGAGGACCGTATTTCCAATCACGTCGTTGGCTTCGGGCATTTGCGGCAGAGTAACAATGACCCCGCCGGGGCGAATGATACCGGCCTTTTCATGCGCAATCTCCGCGATGCTGTTCCCGAGAAATTTCTGATGATCGAGTGCAATATCGGTGATCACGCTCAGCCGGGGGTCCACGACATTCGTAGCGTCCAGGCGTCCGCCCATCCCGACTTCGAGCACCGCTATATCTACCTTGCTGGTAGCAAAGTGTTCGAACGCCATTGCCGTGAGCATCTCAAAAAAACTCGGATGCCATGGCAGTTCCCCATCTTCGACCAGCCGCTCGGCGGTGCGTTCCACCAGATCGTGAATTAACGCGAACTTGTCGTCGGGAATTTGCCGGCTTTCGATTCGAATTCGTTCATTGATGCGCATCAGATGCGGCGATGTGTAAAGCCCGGTGCGTAGCCCGGAAGCCTGCAGAATGGACGCGAGCGAGGCGGCGGTTGAGCCTTTGCCGTTGGTACCTGCAATCAGAACGCTGGGGAATTTCTTCTCAGGATTCTCCAGCGCTTTGAGCAGCACGCGCATGTGCGCCAGATCAAACTTGTGCGATGGCGTTTGCGTCAGCTCGTGTCCGAGAGCGTACATGCGAGCGATGGCGGATTGGTAGGACGCAGGCATGAAAACGTCGTTCTGTGCGGCGTTAGCTCAGCTAATAGGGTACCAGCTTCCGACCTTTTTACCTTTGGTTTCAGGCATCGCGAAACATCAGGCAGGCGCAATCAGGACTGGCGATAGATGGCGAAGGACCAATGACCGACGACGAATGAACCAACGACGAACACGCCGGCCCTAACTTGCAGCTGACCGCTGCTCGCTGACACCAGGCGTCATGAACTCCAGTGCACGGGCGATATAGGGCTTCATTTCTTTGCGGTGGATCACGGCGTCGAGCATTCCGTGCTCGAGCAGGAATTCGCTGCGCTGGAATCCTGGCGGGAGTTTCTGACGGATGGTTTGTTCTATCACGCGCGGGCCGGCGAATCCGATCAGCGCGCCCGGTTCTGCGATGATCAAATCCCCAAGCATCGCAAAAGATGCTGTAACCCCCCCGGTCGTAGGATCGGTCAGTACCGACACGTAGGGAACACGCGCTTCGTCGAGCCGTGCCAAAGCGGCAGAGATTTTTGCCAGCTGCATCAGGCTCAGTACGCCTTCCATCATGCGTGCGCCGCCCGATGCGGAAATAATAATGAGTGGATGTTTTCGGTCCAGCGATTCTTCGATAGCACGGGTGATCATTTCCCCGGCTACCGCCCCCATGCTGCCGCCAATGAAGCTGTATTCCATGGCGCTGATAATCACCGCCCGCCCGTTCAGCTTGCCGCGACCATTGATCACGGCGTCATTTAAGCCAGTTTCCTCCTGGGCGCGCTGCAACCTCTCGGAGTAAGGCTTGAGATCCACAAATTTCAGCGGATCAGTGGATACCAGATTCCCACTGAAAACTTCGTACTCGCCATCATCGAACAGTTGCGCCAGCCGCGCACGCGCGTCGATTCGGAAGTGCTTGCCGCATTTCGGGCAGACATTCAGGTTTTCTTCCAGGTCTTTTTTCCAGATAATCTGGCGGCAGCCTTCACACTTCACCCACAGCCCTTCAGTGCGAATCTTCTTCTCGCCGGAAGGATCCAGTTCGCCAGATTCTCTTTTAAACCAAGCCATAAATTCGCTATCGTTGAAACGTGTCTCTTAAGTTACCAAATCACACCGTCATCCCCCTGAAAATGGAGCGGCCGCCGCGGCCTTCGTCTTGAGAATTCGCCCTTGCTTGCGCGCCTGGTTTAAGGCCGAACGCTGGCGACCATCTCTGGTTCGGTAGAACTCGAGATTACGGTACATATCGCAATTAGCACAGGTCGAGTTCAGGGATCCAGACCCGAAGCTCGAACGCAGGTTGCGCATGCTATACCCGGACCATATCTCCGCCAACGACGCTTGCAAAATATTCCCGATGCCCAGGTCTTTCACGGCGTCCATCGCTGCGACGCAATTGCACCCCATCACCGTACCATCGGGCAGGACCATGGGCCCATTGTAAGTATTCACGCAAGGCTCGCGACGCGATGTCACAACTCGCAGCTTCATAGATGGCGGAAGAGCGTCTCGCGTAATTCGCCCGCCCGCCGAGGTGAATGACCACGTGTAATCCAGCTGCGGATCGTGGGCCAATATAGGCTGAAAATCAGGATCACGCAAGACCGCGTCGAGCGGGCGGTCCGGACGCAGCGCAATCGTAATGCTCACGGGTGAACCTAGCGCCGAGTTCCGTTCCACCAGCTCCAGCACATTTCGCCGCATGCGTTGATAAGAACTGTTGCGATAGACCCGCTTGTACATCTCGGCATCGAAACCCGCCGTGCTGACGTTCAGTGCGTTTATGCCCGATTGCAGTACTACATCTATGCCGAATTTATCCAGAAGAATGCAGTTGGTAGTGAGCCAAAGCCGGTCAATCTGCGGCAGGGAGCGAAGGTAGCGCACCCGGTCAAGGAATTTGGGATCGATGAGTGCGTCGCCGACAATCGGCGTCAGACCTACGGATCCACCGCCAATCGTGACGTAATCGTTGACCGCCTTGTGAAAGACGTCGTCAGCCATGAACTGAACGTCGCGCGTCTGGAACTGGTACGGACAAAAAACACAGTTGGCGTTGCACAGGTTGGTCAGCTCCAGGTGCAACTCAAAGGGCCGCGCAGCCATAGGTGCGAGGGTCTTTTCGATCGCATACAGCCGACCCACGAACGCGTCAGCCTTACGCCGCAATACTCGCGCAACTTTGTCTGCAAACAGCCGATTCAATCAGTACTCGATTCCCCTTTGCGCCTGGACACCTTTTTCATATGCGTGTTTCACCTGGCGCATCTCGGTCACCGTGTCGGCAAGCTCGACAATTGTCGGATGCGCATTGCGGCCGGTCAAGATCACATGCACCATTTCCGGTTTTTCCTTCAAAGCCGACGCGACTTTGGCTGGATCGAGCATGCCATAGCTGATGGCATAATTGATTTCATCAAGAATGACCAGGTCCCACTCTCCGGATTGAATCGCATGCGCGCTTTCGGCCCAGGCTGCCTCGACCATGCGCACGTCTTCGGGATCAGGTTTTTCGGCGCCCACTTTTACGAAGCCACGGCCCATCTGTTTCATGATGAACTTGTCGCCAAACGCTTTGACGGCATCGAGCTCGCCGTAGTGCCACGAGCCTTTGATGAACTGCAGCATCAGCACGCGCATGCCATTGCCAACCGCTCGCAGGGCCGTGCCCATGGCGGCAGTGGTCTTCCCCTTGCCGGGGCCGGTGTTCACAATGATCAGACCTCGGCGAACGTCAGGCATAGGAGACATTGATTGTACTTAGCGCTTAGGAGTTCTGCCATTCGTAAGAGAGTGGAGCAATTTGGTAATTTTGTAATCGGGTAATTGAGTAATTTAAAACATCAGACAAACAGTTTGGGCCGCAGGGTTTTAAATTACCAAATTACCAAATTACCCGATTACTCGATTACCAAATTCTTCTTGAATCTTGACGACACCATCGTAGCTATTGCCACTCCCCCCGGTCGAGGCGGAATTGGGGTGGTGCGTTTCGCCGGGCCCGAAGCTCGAGCCATTGCGACCCCTATGCTTCGGCTGAAACATGACCTTGAGCCGGGCTGGGCAATCTTTGGGGAACTTGTCGAGCCATGTGGGTCGGACAGTCCTGTCCCCGGCACAGACCATGTGGGGACGGGCGTCCACGCCCGTCCGGCCGAGCGAAGCTCGGCGATTGGCCGGACAGGAGTCTCCACGCCACACCGCTCTGGAACTGACACAGAGATTTCGCGGGCGGGGGCGCCCGCGCCACACAGTTCGAGGATCGACGAAGTCGTCGTCACCTACTTCGCCAAGCCACACTCCTACACCACCGACGACATCATTGAGATTTCCGCACACGGCTCGCCAGTGGTTCTGCGCCATATCGTCGAACTCGCCCTCGCGCGCGGGGCCCGTCTTGCCGAGCCAGGTGAGTTCACCATGCGGGCATTTCTTAATGGCCGCATTGATCTGACTCAGGCGGAAGCCGTTCGCGATCTGATTGAGTCGCAGACGCTATATCAAGCGAAGGTTGCGGCGCAGCAACTCGAAGGCGCGCTTTCGCACCGCTTGCAGCCGATCAAACAAAAACTGGTTGAGCTGATTGCGTTGCTCGAAGCAGGAATCGACTTCGCGGAAGACGATGTTTCCGTTCTCCCCGGGAAACAAATTCTTCAGCATCTCGCAGCTATCCGCGGTCCCCTGGAGCAACTCGCCCGTTCGTTCGCATACGGAAAAATTGTTCATGAAGGCTTGACGCTGGCCATTGTCGGTAGGCCGAATGTCGGGAAATCGAGTTTGTTCAATTGCTTGGTCGAGCGCGAGCGTGCGATTGTGACCGCGACGCCCGGGACCACGCGTGACCTAGTCACAGAAACTGTTTCTCTTGGCGGCATTCCCCTCAAACTGGTTGACACTGCGGGCATTCGCCGCGCCCTCGATGAAGCCGAAAGCATAGGTATCAAGAAATCTATGGAAGCCCTGGCTGATGCCGACCTGGTGCTGGTTGTACTGGACGCCTCGCAACCGACCGGCAAAGAAGATGAAGAACTTTTGAAGCAAGTGGCGCAGCGGCGGGCGATCCTGGTGATGAATAAAGCGGATTTAGCAGGGCGGGAACCGTGTGGCGCGGGCGCCCCCGCCCGCGAAAGATCGGGGCCCATCGAGTTTTCATCAGAAGAGCCTGCCGGAAGTTTGTCAAAGGGTATGTCCGCGTTGCATAAGACTGTGCTTACTTCGGCCCTGACGGGAGAGGGCGTCCCCGAACTGCGGGACGCCATTTTACGGGATGCGACCGGCAACGCCGCAACTAGCGCAGAGTCCGGCTTCCTCACGAACGCGCGCCATCAATCATTGGTGAGCCACTCTTTGGCCGCGCTGAATGCCGCCCAAGTTGCGGTGGAGAACCGTGTACCTCACGAAATGCTTCTGCTCGATCTTTACAACGCTCTGCGTCCGCTCGACGAAATCACCGGCGCGACCACCAATGATGACATCCTCAACCTGATTTTCAGTCGATTTTGTATTGGAAAATAGCGACGCGAACACTCCCCAAGCCTTACTTTTGCTGATGCGCAGCCTGCTCAACCTGATCGAGCAGCCGATCAAGTGCGGCGCGATCCAGAAATCTGCCATTGGCAATTACCGCGTCGACCTTCTGCGTATTACGAATATTCTGTAGCGGATTCGCCCCGAGGAGCACCAGATCAGCAACGCTGTTTGCCTCAATTTTGCCGGCATCATTCCGTTCGAGAAACCTCGCCGGATTGCTGGTCGCAGTTTGCAGCGCCTCCATCGGGGTGAAGCCGGCCTCGACGAAATTCGCCAGTTCGTCGTGCAAGCTAAATCCCGGCATGATGTAGATGCCGGCCGCGGTGTCGGTTCCAGCCATGAAGGGTACTCCCGCTCGATGGAGTTTCCCGGTCATCTTTAAATTTTGGGCAAAGTATTCGCTGCGCAGAGAAAGAGGATCGTGCAGCAGATCGGGCATCATCTGTTCTTTAAACCTGCGCCAGGTCACATCGCGCCAATACGCCGGTACATAGCGGTCGAGCGGCTGATGGGCCCAGTCGAGTTGATCAAGAAAAGTGCCGCCTCGCTGCCACGCCAGTGTGGGCACCTGCCAGGTCTGGCTGTGTGCAAGCAGATTTATGAGCTCATCACACTTCTTCGGATCGTTGCTGGAGAGCAGCAACTGCGTCGAACCCTCTCCACGGATGAACTTGTCTTCCTGGGTTGAGCAGCCTTCGAAGATCCCCATCAGGTGCTCGATGCTCTTCTGCCCGGCTGCCACCACCTGAGTGATCCGAACTTTATCGGGAACGTGCCCTACGATCGGCAGCCCGCGTTTGTGCGCCTCGTCGGCGGCCGCAAGGTAGGATTCCACCGACAGGAGCGACTGCACCTTTATGAAATCGACTTGCTGAGTAGCCAGGCTATCGACCGCCGCTTGGGCGTCGGTCGGCGAAGTCACCGGGACCGAACTAGGAAAGCGCAGGTTCTTTCCGTCCGGCAGGTACCCATCCAGCATCGGGCCGGAGAACACAATGTGAGGACCAGTAAGCCGCCCAGCTTCGATCTGGTCCCGCCACTGCTTCAGAATGGCAACGTCACCGCCCATATCGCGAACGCCGGTCACGCCGTTCGCTATGAAGAGCGGCAGGATCACATCCCGTCCACCCGGAAACCAGTCGCCGAATGCGGTATGGACATGCATGTCCCACAAGCCAGGAATGAGGAACTTGCCCCGGCAATCAGTGACGCGGGCACCGCTCGGAGCGTGGAACTCCTTTGAACTTAATACAGAAGCGACGCGATTACCCGTTATAAGGACCGTTCGGTCCGCTTCGACCGAAGAGGTCTCCGGATTAATGACCGTAACGTGGGTGATGGCGAGCGGAACCGAAACCGGGTCCCGAGAACTGAGAATTCCGGACACGTGACTCAAACTTGCACAAACGAGCAAGGCTGCAACAATAAAGAAACGCATGCAAAAAGAGTACGGCCCGTTCCGCCAAAAGGAAATGAACTTGTGACGACAAAACAAAAACCCGGCAGAGTATCGTCTGCCGGGCTAAGAGAGAAAAAAAAACTAAAACTCGTAACGCAGCGAGAATTGCATCACCCGCGGCGCCGTGAGGGTACTGGAGTACTCGCCGAATGAGCCAGTAGTCAGGGTGAAGTTATTTGCTGATTGAGCAGCATCGAACCGCACCGAGTTGGTCAGGTTAAAGGTTTCCCACGAGAACTTCACGTTCTGGCTCTCCGTAACCTTCCACGCCTTGGAAACCCCGAAGTCAACCTCGAAGTATCCGGGGCCGCGCAGTTCATTACGCTGTCCTGATTCTCCCGGCAAGGGGAGCCGGAAGGCGCCGATGGCTTTTGTGGCATCTTTGAACATGTTCGGGTTGCCACTCTGGTCTCTGAACACGCCCGTTCCACCTGTATCGCCCGTCTGAATCGAGGTGCTCTGGATCTCCCAGTTCGTCGGCCAGAATCCTCCCGATTCGATTGTGAACGGCAGCCCGCTAGTCCAGTGGACGATCCCCGACCATCCCCAGCCGCCAAGCAACGCGTCACCGATGCGTCCCATTCCCGATGCAAAACGCTTTCCCTTGCCGAACGGCATCTGGTAAACCCAATCGGCTGTGATCTGGTGTTTGGTGTCAAAAGCCGACACAGCACGAAGCTGGTTCGGGGAGAAGGAATTAACTACCTGATCGTAGAATCCGCCGGTCGCCGTGTTTAACGCATTGATGCGCTCAGCATTCGAGCCGATATCCAAAGACTTGGAGAACGTGTATCCAAAATCAAGCTGCAGGCCATTGCTCATGGCTTTTTTCAGGTTCAGCTGTAGCGCATTGTAGGAGCTGTTTCCAATGGATCGCCACGAGTATAGAGACGACCACTGATCGTCGAAAAAGTTGAACGGCTGACCGCCCACAGGCTGCCCCGGAAGTTGCGCACAGGCGGGCAGACAAAACAGATCGAAAACCTGCATGGCTGTAGTTTCGTTGCTGGGGAAGCAGGCGAACATGTCGTACATGGCTTGGGTCGCAGTGTAGTTTGTGGCGTTGACGTTATCACCTGGGGCGCAACCCAGGTTAGATTTGCTTCCAGGCGGGCCAAACCCAAGCTGTCCGGCCGCGGTGGGGAACAGGTTCTCCCAGTACGGAATGGGAGCTATCTGGCTTATGTCTACGCCAGCATTTGTGGCGTTTGTCAGCATCCTGGCTGCCTTAAAGTAGTCTACCCCCGATTTTGGATCTTTCACATCCAATGGCATCGCTAGATCCGCCTCCTGCAGCAGCCTGTGGCCGAGGCGGCCGATGTACGACGCTTCAAGCGCAAAGTGGCTGGGAAGCTCCCGGGTAATCGAGAAATCGATTACGTGTGAATACGGAGTTCTCAACTTATTATCGAGGCCCCAGTAGATTGCAAACGATCCGGGATCGAAGCCAGTGGGCGGCGTAACCCCGCTGGCGATTGGCGGAGGCGCTGATCCAACGACCTGCTGGCCGCAAAAGATCGCGGGTTGACCAGAAATCTGTGCGGGCGGAAGAGTGGTTAGGCCCAACAATCTGGGAGTGCAGTCCACGTCCTGGGTACCCGCAGGATTGACAAGCTCTGTGGTTAAGCCGAATGAACCCTGCTGGTCGAAAGCACTGACAATGCCCTCGCCGAAGTGGTCATAGTAAAGTCCCCATCCGGCACGGATTGAGCTCTTACCTGCACCGCCGAACAGTGAGTGCAGGAATCCGCTTTCCGCATGAGGTGAATACGCCAAGGCTACCCGTGGCGCAAAGTCTTTGTAATCCCAATTCCAGTAGGGTTCTTTACCGTTGGCTTGGCCGGACAGATGCATGGTCACCAGACCGCCGTTCTGGGAATTCCAAGTCTGGCCGACGTTCATCGCATTAAAGCGGTCATGAAACCACTGATTCAAGCTGACATTAGGAGCAACCTGGTTCCCATGGGTTTCGAAAGGCGGCTGCAGCAGCGAATAGCGCAGACCCCCGGTCAAGACCAGGTTTGGAGTCACCCGCCAGGCATCCTGTAAGTACCACTCGGCTTCATGGGAGCGGTAATTACGCGTAATCAACTGGCCCGGAGAAAAGAAATGTCCGCTTTTGTCCTGGTTGTAGAATTGGTCAGTTTCGGTCAGCAGCCCAGCCATAGCAGTGGCAGCGAAGTCGTAGCTCTGACCGAAATTGCCATCAACAGCCGGGTAGCCAAAGGCCCCAGGATCCAGGCTTCCACCCGTACCCGCGATCGAAAGGTTGTCAAGCCAGAAGACGTTAGTTACTGCCTCTGAAAAATTAGAGGCGTTGCTAACGCGATTGTTGCCAATGATCCGCAAATTGCCGCCGAACTGGATCGTGTGCTTTCCTTTTGTCCAGCTAAAATCGTCCACGATGTTATGTACCGGGAGGTTAACCAACGTCGTTGCGCTGAAGTTCTGTACGTCGTTCATGCCGCGGAAATGGTTGTGATCGATAGCGCCCAGGCCGCTGTCACCCAGGCCCTGGCGGATGAAGCCGTATCGCAAATTGTTAACCTTGTTGTTACCCAACAACGTCGTATATCCGGCGAAGACGCCCTTACTGTTGTCGGTATGGACATCGCTCAGCGGATCGGTCGGAAACTGCGAGGCAATCAGGTTTGTGAGGTCGGCAGTTGCGGCACCATGGAAGTTCTGCAGATGGCCCTTCACGAAGATAGTGTGGGTCCCGCTTTCGTTCAGCTTGTAATCGAGCTTTATGATGTAGGTATTCAGCCTGGAAGGGATTGGAGCTGGGAATGTGAATCCGCGGAAATCAAAGCCATCTCCACCGCCGGCATCAGTATTTGGCTGCGGATACCGATTGAAAATTGCCAACGGGTTGGTTCCACCAATGTTGGCAACGTTTGGGTCAGGGCCCCCGCCCCATGGGCAAGGATTATTTAGAGCGCTTTGGCAGGTGGTGTCTGTTGATTGCAGCCCGGCCACCGTAAGAGTCGCCAAGTTCTGACCAGCGGGCAACTTCGGGTTGCTTGCCACGCTGAAATTTGCATTCGAAGTACCGACGACGCAAGCGGGATCACCGACATCGCAAGGGTACTGAATGATTCCCGTCCGCAGCAGAGCGCTTGGAACCACCCGGGTTTCTTGAACGGCTTCGTTAGTACGTTGCCCCTCATAATCAGCAAAGAAAAAGAACCGATTCTTGATGATGGGGCCGCCGACGGAAGCGCCAAAAGTGTTGCGGTGCAACACCCCAGGCCTGTTTGGCAGACCGGAATTCAACTCGGACTGCTTGTTAAACCAGTCATTGGACTGACCAATGTTGGATCGATTGTATTCATAAATGGAGCCGTGAAAGTTGTTAGTGCCACTTTTGGTCACCAGCGCAACCTGTGCACCGGACGAGCGCCCCGCCTCAGCGTTGGAGTTGCTGGTTGTAACTCGGAATTCCTGGAGAGAATCGAGCGGAGCACGAAGGGCTCCTTGGAACGCATTGCCCGTTTGCTGGTCGTTGTTGTCCAGCCCATCAAGTGTCACGTTGGTCTGATCGCTGCGCGCGCCGGACACAGCCCCGCCTCGGCTATCAATGGACTGGTCGATTTGCTGAGTGCTTCCGAAAAACGTCACCCCCGGCTGCAAGCTCAGAATAGAGACAGGATCGCGCCCTTCCGATGGCAGGGCTGCCAGTTGGGCACTGTCAATGACGTTTCCCTGACTGGCATCAGTTGTATTGACCAGAGGAGCGGCACCGCTGACTTCTATCACTTCATTGGCCGCTTTCACCTGCATTGCCACGTCCAGGGTGGCCGGGAGGTTAACCTGCAAGGTGACATTGTCCTGTTTCAGGGTCGCGAAGCCGGGGGCCTCAATGGTCAGAACGTAGGTTGCCGGCGGCACCTGCTGGAATTGATACACGCCATCCCGGGCGGTCTTGGTACTTCTCGCAAAACCCGTTGCCGTGTTGCTGAGCGTTACCTTTGCCTCCGTCACCAGCGCACCATTTGGGTCGGTGACCGTGCCACGCAACGAGGTTGTGGCCGTCTGTGACCAAACCGAATAGGACAGCAGTGCAAGTACGAAGCCGATCAGACCGAATGACTTCAAAGAAGACATGGAGATCCTCCATCGCCGGAGATGTTCTAAGGCTACGGGGGGAAATTATTCACAGTGTCGCAGTGGCTTTCAAGCCAAAAACTTGGATTCGGGCGGATTTGTCACCTTTTATTGTGAGAATCAAGCCATTTTCGCTGTCCAGAATCGATCGGCGGAACTATTCTCCCCCCACCCCTCCATACTTCTGTAGCCACTTCAGCTCTTCCCTCACCTTGATCTTGCCGTGCCAAGGGTTCTTATCCAGGGAGTGTCCTTCCCCGGGGAAGATCAGCAGCGCATTGGGAATGCCGAGCGAGTACAACGCGTGCTCCAAAAGATAGTCTTCCAGAACTGCCACCCGGATATCGTCAGCCCCGGCCACCATGTGGGTGGGCGTCCGGACTTTGTTGATCTGGAAAAGTGCCGCTTCGTCGTGATAGCGCTGCGGCGCTTCCCACGGGCGCCCGCCAAGGAAGTAGGCATCGTCGAACGTGGTGTCGTCGTTCCCCCAGTTCGCCGCGTGCTCGACCGCGCCAGCGCCAGTCACGGCCGCCTTCCATTGCGTGCTCTGGGTGATGAGCCAGTTGGTCATGTATCCGCCATAGCTGTAGCCTCCGATGCTCAGATGGTCGTGATCAGCGATGCCATCTTTCACCAGGGCGTCAACGCCTTCCAGGATGTCTTTGCCCGGTCGCGAAACGATGGCAGGAACGATTTGCGAAAGGAACTTGTCTCCGTATCCGCTCGAGCCGCGATAGTTGGGCTCGAAGACCAGCCAACCCTGTGTAGCCGCCAGCGCGCCCCACTGATACCAGTCACTACCGAAGTGGTTCCCGTCGGCGTCCGCGGGACCTCCGTGAATAAAGGTGAACATCGGCAGATGCTTGTCGCCGAACTTCCCCGGGGGATAGATCAACATGCCCTCGACAGTCGTGCCGTCATCGGCTTTCCATTGATACGGCTTGCCTTGGGGAAGATCACGCTCGGCGAAAAGCTTGTTGAAAGCAGTAATCGGGCGCGCGTTCTTGAGCTCGGATTCACTACGGGCAAAATAGACCTCCGTCGGTTTGGTGACGGACGAGTAGACGAAAGCTACGCTTTTTCCGTGAAGCGCTGCTGAAAGTTCTTCGAATGTGCCCGGCCAGTCGCTCAGAAGATGCGACTCTTTAGGCCCGCCCTCCGAATAGACCTGTACCTCGGTGCCGAGGCGCGCGGACGTGAGCACGTCATTCTCGCCCACCGCATAGTGCTCAACCGATCCGTTGAAGCCCTTGTTCCATTGCTCCACCGAGCCTGATTCGCTATCAACCGAATAAAGATGCGGCTGCAGGTCACGGTATGGTCCGGCCACCTCTCCGACTTCGACAGTGAAGAGGATATGGCGGTTGTCATTGGCCCAGTGAATGTGCGTTTCTTGCGCCTGGTTGTTCGTAATGCGGTGAGGAGGGACGAGTGTGGCGCGGGCGCCCTCGCCCGCGAGTTCCGCCAGATCAACCGTATATATCTCGAAGTCGTCGTATTTTTCCTGGCGTTTGTTGATTGACGAACTCAGAAAGGCCAACTTTTTGCCGTCAAGCGAGGTGACGATCTCATCGACACGAAACTGACTTGTTGAAACGGCGCGAGCGCCGGGGCTCACGTCGGATTGCTTCTGTTCCTCAGTCCTTACTTTGCCGACTGCTGCTTCGTGGTCAGCGACCGCCGAGGCCACATCCAGGGCGAAGATGGTGTCGCCGCGCTCCGCCGTCCGATACTCGACCGTGTCCTTCCATTGCTTCTTGTAATCGTCCTT
>Ga0070717_10000735_pt1 | contig 21322 bp, 22 predicted proteins | sample LARL113metaG_FD_71366 | JGI IMG/M metagenome (GOLD analysis project Ga0070717, IMG submission 71366) | Corn, switchgrass and miscanthus rhizosphere microbial communities from Kellogg Biological Station, Michigan, USA - LAR L11-3 metaG | ecosystem: Host-associated > Plants > Roots > Rhizosphere ...
TGGAGCTCGACGTCTGGCGCACCGTGCCCGGCTGCACCAACCCCGACATGACGCTGGCCCTGGTCATCGACCGCAGCGGCTCGATGACCAGGACCTTCGCGGACGGCCACGTCACCAACGCCGCGTCCGCGATCTTCGGCCACGTGGCCGGCTGGGCGCCGGGAGCGGCGGCCGACATCAACCTCGCCTTCTACGACAGCCACCCGACGTTCGTCGGCCGTGTCCGAACGCTCCGCGATCTGGAGCGGGCGATCAGGGCCAACAGGCCCACCGGGGGCGGCACGCGGGTGTCGGCGACGCTGCGCGGTGTCATCGACAAGTACCGCAGGAAAGGCATCTACGTCATCGTCATCACGGACGGCGAGTTCGCCGACAAGACGCAGGTCGAGAGCCTGGTCCTGAACGAGATCGTGCCGCAGATCACCCCGGCCAATCCGAACGCCGTGCGCCTGCACTTCGTCGGCGCCGGCGAGGAGGTGGACCGCGAGTTCCTGGAGCGGCTGGAGGCGGAGGCCGCGGCGCGCGGCGTCGTCCTGGTGCGCCAGCACCACCACGCGCACCTCAGCCACTCCCACGCCAGCATGCTCGACGAGCTGGACGCGGTCTACGTCGGTCTGGGACAGGACGTCCGCTTCGAGGCGCCCGAGGGCGCCCTGCTGCGCACGGCCCAGCTGCAGTCGCCGATCGGCGGCACGGGCCAGGGCGCGGCGCCGGTCTGGCACGAGGGCCACGCGTTCACGATCCCGTTCCTGCCCCGGCGCTCGATCCTGGGTCTGGAGTACGCCAGCCCCCACACCGGCAGCCTGCCGCTCACGGTCTCGTACACCGGCGCGGATCGCGTCCGATACGGCTTCCAGCTGACCGTCCCGCTGCCGGCGGCCGACCGGCACGGCCGCGCGGGCGCCACGACCGCCTCCGCCGGCCGCGGCCTCCCCGGCTTCCTGCACCGGAAGACGCCGGCCGAGCGGGCCGCCCAGGAAGAGGCCGCGCGCCTGGCCCGCGAGGCGCGCGAGGCGGAGCTGGCCCGCCAGCACGACGACGCGATCGCCCTGCGCCAGGGCGGCATCCCGACCAGCGCCCGCGCCCGCCTGCGCGAGCTGGCGACCAGCGACGGGGCGTTCACCTCCGACCTGGCACCCGACGAGATGGCGCTGCTGCGCCTCGGCGGCTACCGGGCCCGCGGCCTGGTGACGGGCAGCGCCATTTACCACGTCGGCCAGGCGTACGCGTCAGCGTGGCAGGACTGCGAGGTGACGCAGCTGTCGGACGCGTACAACGAGGCCACGCGGCTGGCCGTCTCCCGCATGCAGCGGGAGGTGGGCGAGCTGGGGGCGTTCGGCGCGGTGGGCGTGCGCTACTCGGTGGTCCGCCACGAGTGGGCCGACCGCACGGTCGAGGTGCAGATCGTGGGGACGGCGGTCAGCGGACCGGGGCCGGCGCCCCGGCAGCCGTGGCTGAGCGACCTCTCGGGCCAGGAGTGGTGGGCGCTGCAGCGCGCCGGCTACGACGCGGCCGGGCTCGTGTACGGGCACTGCACGTGGTTCGTGCTGACCACCCCCTGGGACGAGCAGGTCAAGCTGACGTTCCAGAACGCCGAGTTCGAGCACCAGAGCACGGGCCTCGCGCAGGCGCGCCGGATCGCGCTGGGCCACCTGGTGCGGCAGGCTCGCGAGGCGCGGGCGCACGGCGTCACCGGAGTCACCATCGCGCATCGCCTCGACGAGGTGCGGCTCACCGGCCCGGGCGAGAACCCGGTGTACGAGTACGAGCACCACAACATCGTCCTCTCGATCATCGGGACGGCCATCCGGCTCCGCGACGACGCGCCGCGCGCCGTCAGGGCGACGGTCCCGGTGCTCTCCCTGCGCGACGGGCGGATGGTGCCGGCCATCGTGCACGCGCGCGACGTGTCCGTGGAATGAGGCACACCCCCGGCGGCGACCACAGGAGATTGCGATGAGCAGCGGCCAGGACACCCCGGAGCAGCAGTTCGCGACCTTGCCCCAGCACGCCCAGGAACGCCTGGCCGAGATCCACGGACGCGACGAGAGCCACCAGCTGTTCACGTCCGACCTGTCCACGAGCGAGTTCCTGCTGGTCAAGGAGGCCGGGTTCGACCCGATCGGGCTGGTGGTGGGCTCCTCGATCTACCACATCGGGTACCAGCAGTCCGCGTGGAACCAGAACCAGGAGATGGCCGTGCTCTCGCAGGCCATGTACCACGCACGCGAGCTCGCGATGGACCGCATGGAGGAGGAGGCCCACCAGCTGGGCGCGGACGGCGTGGTCGGCGTGCGCCTGGAGGTCAGCCACAAGGAGTGGGGCAACCACGTGGCCGAGTTCATCGCGATCGGCACGGCGGTCCGCCACCGCGGCGACCCCCGGCGCTTCCACAACAAGCACGGCCGGCCGTTCACGTCGGACCTGTCGGGGCAGGACTTCTACGTGCTGCTCCGCTCGGGCTACCGCCCACTGGGGATGGTGATGGGCACATGCGTGTACCACGTGGCCCGGCAGGGCATCGGCTCGTTCGTCCGCAACCTGACCCAGAACGTGGAGCTGGACACGTACACGCAGGCGCTGTACGACGCCCGCGAGCTGGCGATGGAGCGGATGCAGCGGGAGGCAGAGGGCCTGGGCGCGAAGGGCATCGTGGGCGCCAACATCCACGAGCACAACCACGCCTGGGGCTCGCACGTGATCGAGTTCTTCGCCATCGGCACGGCGGTGGAGGAGATCTCGAAGGACCACGTGATCGAGCCGCCGACGCTGGTCCTGCCGCTGATCGACTGACCGGCACCGGGAGCTACGCACTTGTACCAATGCGTAGCTCCCGCGCCACGGGAGCGCCGCATTGGTACAAATGCGGCGTTGCCGCCTCGCCGGAGGGCGTCTAGCCGAAGACGCGCGTCAGGTCGTACAGCTCCCTGGGGACCTTGCGGGTCTCCGCGACCAGGTCCGCCAGCGGGACGATCGCCACGTCGCCGTCGCGCCGCACCGGCGCGACGCCGGCCTGGCCCCGGTCCAGCAGGTCCGTCGCCGCGACCCCGAGCCGGGTCGCCCAGATCCGGTCCACCGCGGACGGCGTGCCGCCGCGCTGCAGGTGGCCCAGGACGGTGACCCGGGTCTCGAAGCCGGTCTCCTGCTCGATGCGGCGGCTGAGCGCGTCCCCCACGCCCCGCTTGGAGAGCTGGACGTGGCCGAACGCGTCGGTCGAGCCCTCGTCGCCGGCGAGGTCCAGGCCAACCAGGCAGGCGCCCTCGGCGACCACGATGATGCTGAAGTCCTTGCCCTCTCCCCGGCGCCGGTGCAGGTGCCTGACCACCTCGTCCAGCTCGACGGGGAACTCGGGGATCACGACCAGGTCGGCGCCGCCCGCCAGGCCGCCCGCGAACGCGACCCAGCCGGTGTCCCGGCCCATCACCTCGACCACCATCACGCGGTGGTGGGCCGACGCGGTGGTGTGCAGCCGGTCCAGGCCGTCGACCACGATCCCGACCGCCGTGTCGAAGCCGATGCAGAATTCGGTGCTGGACAGGTCGTTGTCGATCGTCTTGGGCACGCCGACGACCCGGAAGCCGCCGTCGTGGAGCGCCTTCGCGACGGACAGCGTGTCGTCGCCGCCGATCGCCACCAGCCCGTCCACGCCGAAGCGGTGCAGCGTCGCGCGTACGCGCGCGATGCCGTCGGCCTCCTTCATCGGGTTGGTGCGCGAGGTGCCGAGGATCGTGCCGCCCAGCGGGAGGATGCCCCGGACGTCGGCGGGGATCAGGTCCTCCATCTCGCCGTTGAGCGCGCCCGCCCAGCCGTTCTTGATCCCGCTCACCTGGTGGCCGAGCTGGAACGCGCGCCTGGCCACGCCCCGGATGGCCGCGTTCAGCCCGGGGGCATCGCCGCCTCCGGTCAGGATTCCGATTCGCATCTTGAGTTCACTCCCAGTGAAGGGCCATGCGGGACCGCTTGCTGGTGGTTGGCCGCACAGCAGCACGCCGGCGGAGGAAACGCGGGCAAGGATACGGCGGTTGCCTCGGCCCTCGCAAGCTCGATGGGAGCGATCTCACCGCAGGACGCGCTGATCGCCCACGCGGCGCGTGATCCGCTGCGCGTCCAGGTACTCCAGCAGGGCCAGCACCGGCCGCCGGCTGGCCCCCATCCGGTCCCGCATTCCGGCGACCGTCACCGCGCCGTCGCTGGCCACCGACTCCCGGACCAGCGTCAGCGCGCGCTCGTACGCGCCCTTCGTGAACGCGACGTCGTCCGACAGCCGCACCAGCTCACCCTTCTGGGCGAGCGCCCGCACGACCTCCGCCGACGCCCCCGCCTCGCGCATCGCCTCGGCCAGCGACGGCGGCGCGAACGGCTGCTCGCCCAGGATCTCCAGCAGCCGGCCCGCCGGCCCGCCGGCCCCGGGATCGATCTCCACCCGGTGGTCGGGCAGCGCCACCTCGCCGGACCGGTCCGCCAGCACCCCGTCTCGGGCCAGCTCCGCGAGCGCCGGGCCGAACACCGCCGGGGCCAGGCCCAGCCGGCTCTTCAGCTCCTCGCGGGGCATGCCGGCGCGCAGCGGGTGGGCGCGGTGGTACTCCTCCAGCGCGCGCCGGGCCCGGGCGCCGAGCGCCGACCAGGCCTCCGGCGCGAACAGCCACTGGCCGACCCGCCGGGCGTCCAGGCCGGCCACGTCGGCGTCCTCGACCAGCGTGGCCTTCAGCAGCGCCGGGAGCGTGATCCCGCGTGGGTACTTGCGCAGCTCCTCCTGGAGCACGTCGCCCGCGGCGCGGCGCTCCAGCGACTCCCACACGCGCTCGTCGTGGCGCGGGTGGCGGCGCGGGTTCACGTCGGCGAACGTCCCGCCGGCGATGGTGGCGGAGGGCGTCGGCAGCCGCAGCACGAACCGGTCGCCGGCCGCCGCCGCGATCGGGCGGGCCAGGTACAGCTGCACCCAGCCGCTCTCGCCGGGCTCGATCGAATCGCCGGCCAGCACGATCGCGCGCGCCGGCACCTCGGCCGTGCCCGTGTGGAGCAGGACCTGCGCGCCGTGGCGGAGCGGCCGGGGACTGTCGCGCAGCACCCGCACCGAGGCGTCCAGGCGCCGCGTCGCGGTGACGGTGCCGACCCGGGCCAGCACCTCGCCCCGGCGCACGTCGTCCTTCTCGACGCCGACCAGGTTGGCCGCCACCCGGCTCCCCGGCTGGGCGACATCGACCTTCTGGTTGTGCTGCTGCAGGCCCCGGATCCGGACCCGACGGCCCGACGGCTGCAGCTCCACCTCCTCGCCGACCTTGAGCGAGCCGTCCACCAGCGTGCCGGTCACGACCGTGCCGAACCCGCTGATCGTGAACACGCGGTCGATGGGCAGGCGCGGGCGCTTGCGGTCCTCGCGCGCCGGCGTCTCCTCCAGCAGCGCGTCGAGCCGCAGCCTGAGCTCGTCCAGGCCCTGGCCCGTCACCGCCGAGACCGGCAGGATCTCCACGCCGCGCAGCGACGTCCTGGCCAGGGTGTCGGACAGCTCGGCGACGACCAGCTCCAGCCAGTCCTCCTCGACCAGGTCCACCTTGGTCACCAGCGCCAGCCCGCGCTCGATCTCCAGCAGGTCCACGATCTCGAGGTGCTCGACCGTCTGCGGCATCACGCCCTCGTCGGCGGCGACGATGAGCAGCACCGCGTCCAGGCCGTGGACGCCGGCCAGCATGTTGCGGATGAAGCGGGCGTGACCGGGCACGTCCACGATGCCGACCAGCCGGCCGCTGGGCAGCGTCACGTAGGCGAAGCCGAGGTCGATCGTCATGCCCCGGCGCTTCTCCTCCTCGAGCCGGTCGGGGTCGATCCCGGTCAGGGCCTGGATCAGGGTGGACTTGCCGTGGTCGATGTGGCCGGCGGTGCCGACGACGAAGCTCATTGGTCGCGGGTGGCCAGCACGGCCGCCTCGATCGCGTCCTGGAGCTGGTCGTCCTGGCCCCGGAGCACCGTGCGCAGGTCGATGCAGCAGCGGCCCGACTCGATGCGCGCCAGCACCGGAGGCTCGCCCCGCCGCAGCGCCGCGGCGAGCCGCGAGGCCGGCCCCGCCAGCGCGAGCAGCACGGTCGGCAGCTCCTGCCCGGGCAGCGAGCCGCCGCCAGCGGCCGAGACCCCGTCGATCCGCTCGCTCTCCACCCCCCGCTCGGCCAGCCGGATCATCAGGTAGCCCGCCCGGCGGCGCAGCTCGTCGGGGCCGGTGGCCAGCATGCGGCCGACGGGCGACGTGGCGCCGAGCAGCCGCTCCCGGAGCGTGACCTCCAGCGCGGCCAGCGTCATCTTGTCCACGCGCACCGCCCGGGCCAGCGGGTGCTTCGCCATCTGGCGGATCGGCTCGGCCCGGCCCAGCGCGATGCCCGCCTGGGGGCCGCCGAGCAGCTTGTCGCCCGAGAACGTGACCACGTGGGCGTGGCCGACGGACTCGGCCACGGTGGGCTCGTCGAGCACCGCCTCCAGCGCGCCGCTGCCCAGGTCGTCGAGCAGCAGCACCGCGCGGCGGGACGCGAGCGCCCCCAGCTCGGCCAGCGGCGTCGACTCGGTGAACCCGGTCACCCGGTAGTTCGAGGGATGGACGCGCAGCAGCGCGGCCGTGCGCTCGCCGATCGCCTCCTCGTAGTCGGCCGCGCGGGTCCGGTTGGTCGTGCCCACCTCGACCATGTGGGCCCCGGACAGGCGCATCACGTCCGGCATCCGGAACGCGCCCCCGATCTCGACCTGCTGGCCGCGCGAGACCACCACCTCGCGGTCCCTGGCGAGCGCGGCCAGCATCAGGAGGACGGCCGCGGCGTTGTTGTTCACGACCAGGGCCGCCTCGGCGCCGGTGAGCCGGGTCAGCAGCGGCGCCACCAGCGAGTACCGGTCGCCGCGGCGCCCGCTGTCCAGGTCGAGCTCCAGGTTGCTGTACGTCGTGGCCACGTCGGCGGCCGCGGCGGCCGCGGCGCGCGAGATCGGGGCGCGGCCCAGGTTGGTGTGGAGCACGACGCCGGTGCCGTTGATGACGGTGCGCAGCCGCGGCGCGACCCAGCCGGCCAGGCGGTCCGCCACCCGCTCCAGCCGCTCGCCGTCCGCGCACGCGGCGCCGGCGCGCTCCTCGGCGAGCTGGTCGCGGATCGCGTCGGCCACCAGCGGGCGTGGATAGCGCTCGGCGAGCCGGCGGTAGCCCGGCTCGTTCAGGAGCGTGCCTACCGCAGGCAGGGAAGCAGGACCACGTACCCGGTGCACGAGCCCATGATGCCGCTCGACGCCGGCTGGAAGAAGATCGCGACCGCGTAGTCCAGAACGGGGAACCGGAGCACCAGCGGCCCCAGGAAGACGAAGGCCGCCGCGATCAGCCAGATCGTCTGCACGTTGGCCGCGACGTTGAAGAAGAACCGCGGGTTGCGGTTGCGGAACAGGGCCTCGACGATGCGCCAGCCGTCCAGCCCGGGCACGGGCAGGAGCTGGAACGCGAACGTGGCCAGGTTGAGGAAGTAGATCGCGTACAGGATCGTGGCCAGATAGCCGATGGGCGGCTGGCGGAACGACACCGGGTCCGCGAACGCCCCGGCGCTCTGGAGGAAGCGCACGATCAGGCCGAACACCGCCGCGACGACCAGGTTGGCGGCCGGGCCGCCCAGCACGTAGCCGAGCTTGCGGCCGATGCCGGCCAGCCGGTACTCGTTGACCTGCGCCGGGGTGCCCCACGTGACGTTCAGCAGGAACGCCGCGACCACCCCGTACGGGTTGAAGAGGTGCCGGGCAAGGCCGGAGCTGGGCCGGAAGTAGCCGCGGTTGCGGGGCGTCGGGTCGCCCAGCCACACGGCGGCGGCGGCGTGGCCCAGCTCGTGGACCGGGATCGCGATGAAGACGGCCGGAATCAGGAAGATCGAGCCGATCAGGAACGCGATCGGGTCGTTGAAGAGCAAGTCAGTCGATCTCGATGCGCTGCACGCGGGGGCGCCGCGGGGCGCGCGCCGCGCGCGTCCGCTTGGGCGCGGGCGGCTCGGGGTCCCGGCGCCGGGCGCCGGACTGGTGCTCGTAGATCAGGAACAGCGCGGTCAGGAGCTCCCGCTGCGCGTTGAGGAGGTGCTGGTGCGCCTCGGGCGGCACCACGTCCTTCACCGCGGAGTTGAGCCGCTGGCCGATCATCGTGGCGACCTCGACGAACCGCTCGGTCTCGCCGCTCATGATTCGTCGTCCTTGGCCGCCGCGCGGGCCCTGGAGAAGCGGACGCGCAGCTCGCCGTCCTCGATGGCGGCGCCGATGGTCTCCCGGCTGGCCAGCACGCGGGGCAGCGCGATCTCGCGGCGGTAGTTCCCCACGGTCACGAACAGCTCGCCGTCGTGCCGCGCGAGCTGGACGTCGCCGCGCTCCACGAACGGCATCTTGAGCGCCAGCACGTACTCGCCGTCCAGCTTCTGGACGCGCTGCGGCGAGCCCTGGTAGAAGCGATCGGCCGGGTCGCGTTCGTCGTAGATCGCCTGCGCCATCCGGAGCAGCATGCGCTCTCCGACGACCTCCTCGTCGAAGAGGGGGACGTTGAAGATCGGCAGCGGCGCGAAGGACTGCTCGACCTCGCCCGCGTAGCGCTGGTGGATCGCCTGCCACTTGCGGAACAGCTCGTCCTGGAGCGTGTCGGGCAGCAGCCGGTTCACCACGACGGCGTCGGTCGTGTAGCCGAAGAGGCTGAGGTACGTGAACGCCCGCTTGGCCTCCTTGACCACCATCTTCTCGAGGTTCAGGACCAGGCGGACCGACGTCACGCCCGGGTCGGTCAGGACCTTCTTCATGCCCTCGAGGTCGAGCAGCAGGTCCTTGACCGAGGCGTAGATCTCGTCCGTCGGCAGCGGCACGTTCATCAGCGGCTGCAGGACGGGCCGGGCGATCTTCATGGCCCGCCGCTCCCACGGGTAGATCTTGTCGAGCCACCAGCGCGCGGCGTCCGGGAACACGAGGAGCTGGAGCGTCTCGCCGGTCGGCGCGCAGTCCACGACGATCACGTCGTGCTCGCCGCGCTCCGCGTAGAACTTGATCCACATCAGGGACGCGATCTCTTCCATCCCCGGCGGGTTGGCGACCTCCTCGGCCACCACGTCGTCGAGGCCCTGGGTCGCGAACACGCTGGCCGCGTAGTCGTGCAGCTTCTTCCAGTGCCGCTCCATGTCGTGGAGGGCGGAGACCTCGTGGGCCCACAGGTTCTTCGCCACGCGCTTGGCCTTGGGCCCGAGCTCGACGTCGAACGAGTCGCCCAGCGAGTGCGCCGGATCGGTGCTGATCACGATCGTGCGGTGACCGAGCTGGGCGCACCGCATCGCGGTGGCGGCGGCGACCGAGGTCTTGCCGACGCCTCCCTTCCCCGTGAACAGGACCACACGCACCGTTCGAGTCTACTTGGACGTCTGCCGGATGACCGCCTGGCGGACCCGCCACGTGATCACGCCGGTTCGGGCGTCGCCGCGGAGCGCCTCCAGGCCGCGGGCGAGGCGGTCGTGGACGCCCGGATCGTCGCACCAGGAGTCGAGGTTCAGGCGGAACATGGCGGCCGCGTGCCCGGCGGTCGGGCTGGCCGCGGCCAACCGGCTGGAGTCGGCCAGACCGGCCAGGAGCCGGCCCGGGTAGAGCTGCTGGCCCCGCGCCCGCAGGCGCTCGGCGATCTCGGCCAGGTAGTCCACGAAGACCGGCTCCGCGGTCTCGATCGCGTCGGTGTCCTCGATCAGCACGGCGCCGCCGGGGGCGAGCTGGGCGGCCCAGCCGGCGACGGCGGCCTCCGGCTCCGGGAGGTGCGCCACCAGGAGCCGGGCGTAGACCAGGTCGACGGGGCCCTCGGGGAACGGCCGGCCGACGCCGTCGTGGACGGCGAACGTCGTTCCGGGTGGCGCCTCGCGGGCGGCACGCGACACGAAGTCGGGAGAGATGTCGAGCCCGAGCGTCCGGCGTGGCCGGAGGGTCCGCGCGATCAGCCTGGTGCTGTGCCCCGGGCCGCAGCCCAGGTCCAGCGCCAGCGCCGGAGCGGCCGGGCCCTCGCGGAGCAGGAACTCACTGCTCGTGGGATCGAAGACCTCCGCGAGCAGCGCCAGCCGCCGAGCCGGGGCGTCGCCGTCGCCGAAGGCGTAGACGCCCCGGCTCACCGGGTCAGCTGACGACTTTCGGGATGACGAACAGGGCCGCGACGACCAGCAGCACCACCATGGCGGTCGCGACGACACCCAGCCGGGCGAGGTCCGAGAGGAAGTACGGCACCCGGTCCAGCGGGATCGCCGGGTCGCCGCTGTCGAGCACGATGCGTCCGCCGCGCCTGGACGGTGCCCCGGGCGCGAGCGACATCTCCACTGAGCGGACGACCGCCTGGTCGCCGCCCCGACGCGGTTCGGCAGCGGGACGAACGGGTGCGGTTGCAGCGCCGCCCGCGGGCCTGCGTGTCCGCGGCTGCGCCTGCCGCCGCCTGGTCTTTCTGGCCACGGTCTCGCAGTTTACCCGGCGAGAGGGTGGCCTATCCACAGGCAGGCGCCGGAGAGGATGATGCTCCGACGTTGACGAGGTCGTTGGGATACGAGCGCCTGCCTGCGGCTGAGCCTGGGAACACCGCTGTTGGGATGTTTGCTACGACATGTTGTGTTCCGGCGCGTATCGTACCGCTGCATGTAGGCGATGTCAAGGTCAGTAGCCCCAACAGCTGTGTCCCAGAGTGGTTAGCGCGACCCTCGGCGTGGGTCCCGACCGGCGCCCGGACGGATAATCGGACTCGCACCAATGGCGATCGAGGGATCCGGATTCTGCATCCACTGCGGGGCGCGCCTGGAGGCCGTCCACCGCTTCTGCTGGAGCTGCGGCGCGGCCCGGTGGACGCCGGAGACGGAGCCGGCGCCCGCCGCGCCCGAGCGGGCGCCCCCGACGCCCGGCACGTCCGTGTTCAACCCGCGGCCGGCCGCCGCGGTCCCGCCGGTGACGAGCCTGGGCCTGCTGCCCTGGTTCTACGCGGCGGGCGCGGTGCTGTTCCTGATCGAGGCCACGCAGGTCCTGGCGTACCTCCTCTCCCCCGGCGGCCGCGGCCAGCTGGAGGCGGAGCTGGCGCGGCAGGGCATCGCGGCCTCGATGCAGGGCGAGGTGCTGGCCGGGTACGGGATCTTCATCGTCGGCGGCTCGCTGGTCGCCGCCGCGCTGCACGGGGCCGCGTTCTACGGCCTGCGCCGGTTCCGCCGGTGGGGCTGGATCGCGGCGGTCGTCGTGGCGGCGCTGTGGTCACTGCTGATCGTCGGCATCCCGGTGCTCGTCCGCCTGGTCAATCGCGGCGTCCGCCAGGCCTTCGGCGTGGACTGAGCGGGTGGAGATCCGCCGGGCGGCCCTGGCGGACCTCGAGCGGGTGGCCGGCGTCCTGGAGGAGGCGGCCGCGTGGCTGCGCTCGCGGGGGATCGACCAGTGGCCGGATCGGTTCGACCGGGAGGTGCTGGCCGACCAGTTCCGGCGCTGCGAGTGGTTCCTGGCGTGGGACGGCGCCCGGGCGGTGGGCACGTTCAACCTGTGGCGTGAGGACCCCGAGATGTGGGGCGACCGGCCGGCCGACGCGCTGTACGTGCACCGGCTGGCGGTCCGGCGCAGCCACGCGGGCCACGGCGGCGAGCTGCTGACGAGCGCCGAGCTGGAGACGCGGGCGGCCGGGCGGCGCTGGCTGCGCCTCGACTGCAACGCGCTGAACCCGGGGCTGTGCGGGTACTACGAGCGGGCCGGCTTCCGGCGCGCCGGCACGCGCGCCTGGAGGAACGGCTGGGTGTCGGGCCTGTACGAGAAGGAGGTCTGAGCCCCCTCCGGCTCGTCCCTCGCCTCCTCCCCCGCAGGGGGAGGGGCCGTTACCGGCGGCGGGGCGCGATGTGGACGGCCCGGCCGCCCACGTCCAGGGCCGCCTCGGCCAGCGCCTCCGGCAGCGTCGGGTGCGCGTGCACCACGTGGGACAGCTCCGCGGCCGTGATGCCCACGTTCAGCGCCAGCGCGGCCTCCGCGATCAGGTCCGTCGCCCGCGGGCCCAGCATGCTCACGCCGAGCAGGTAGCCGTCCGCGTCCGCCACCACCTTGACGAAGCCGTCCGTCTCGCCCAGCACCATCGCCCGGCCGAGCGCGGAGAACGGGAACTGGCCCACCCGCACGTCGTGGCCCGCCGCCCGCGCCTGCGCCTCCGAGAGGCCGACGTACGCGATCTCCGGCTCCGTGTACACGCACGCCGGGATCGCGCTGTAGTCGGCGCTGATCCGCTTCTCGCCCAGCGCGTTCGCCACCGCCACCTCGCCCTGGTACGACGCGGTGTGGGCCAGCATCGAGATGCCCGTGGCGTCGCCGATCGCGTAGACGCCGTCCGCGCTCGTCCGCAGGTGCTGGTCGACGGTGATCGCGCCTCGCTCCGTCGCGACGCCGGCCGCCTCGAGGCCCAGGTCGGCGGTGTTGGGCCGCCGGCCGGTCGCCACGAGCACCTGCTCGGCCCGCAGCTCGACCGGCCCGAAGCGGACCAGCAGCAGGTCGCCGTCCCGCCGCACCTCGTCCACCCGGGCGCCCAGGTGGACCTCGACGCCGCGGCCGCCCATCAGCCGCGTGAAGCGGGTCGCCACGTCCGGGTCCACCGGGGTCAGGACCTGGTCCAGCATCTCGACCACCGTCACCCGGGCGCCGAGCAGGCTGAACACGCCGGCGAACTCCATGCCCACCACCCCGCCGCCGATGACCAGCAGCGAGGTCGGCACGTGGTCGAGGCCCAGGATCGTGTCGCTGGTCAGGCACAGGTCCACGCCCGGGAACGGCGGCAGCGCGACGACCGAGCCCGGCGCCAGCAGCACCGAGCGGGAGTCGAGCTCGCGACCGTCCCCGGAGACCCGGGTGCCGCCGGCGAGGCGGCCGCGCGCCGTGATCATCTCGACGCCGTTCGCCTTCAGCAGCCCCTGCACGCCCCGCCGCATGCCGCCCACGACCCAGTCCTTGCGGCCCTGCATGGCCGTCCAGTCCACGACTGGCTCGGCGACGCTGACGCCGTACTCGCGGGCCCGCGACACCGTGCGGAAGACCTCGGCGCACTGCACCAGCGACTTGGTCGGGATGCAGCCGCGGTTGAGGCAGGTGCCGCCCCAGCCCTCGGCGTCCTCCTCGATGATGGCCACGCTGGCGCCCATCCGGGCCGCGTGGATCGCCGCCACGTAGCCGCCGGGGCCCGAGCCGATCACGGTCAGGTCGAAGTCAGGCATCGCAGGTCAACGATACGGAAGACGACTTGCCCCCCCTGGCCCCCCGGCAGACGAGGGGGGGACGACGCCCGCGAACCGGGCGCGGCCGGCCGTCAGCGGCCGATGCGGAAGAACACCACGTCGCCGTCCTTCACGTGGTAGTCGCGGCCCTCGACCCGCAGCCGGCCGGCCGCGCGCAGCGCCTCCATCGAGCCGGCCGCGACCAGCTCGTCCACCGACGTGACCTCGGCGCGGATGAAGTGCTTCTCGAAGTCCGAGTGGATGACGCCCGCCGCGATCGGGGCCGGCGCGTCCGCCTCGCACGGCCACGCCCGCGCCTCGGGCTCGCCGGCGGTGAAGAACGTGATCAGGCCGCCCGCGTCCCACACGGCGCGGGCCACCGCGTCCAGGCCGGAGGCCTTCAGGCCGTACATCTGCCGCATCTCCCGAGCGTCGTTCGGCTCCAGCTCGCGCAGCTCGGCCTCCAGGCGGGCGTCCACGGCCAGCGCCAGCCAGCCCCGCTGGCCGGCCAGCTCGCGCAGCCGCGCGGCCGGCTCGCCGCCGTCGGGCAGCAGGTCGTCGCCGACGTTGGCGATCACCACGGACGGCTTGGCGGACACCGGGAACAGCGGGCTCAGGTGGCCCGTCGCCTCCTCGTCGAGCGCCAGCGCCGAGAGGGCGCGGCCCTCGTCCAGGTGGGCCTTGGCCCGCTCCAGCGTCGCCAGCTCGCCGGCGCCCTGCTTGCGGCCCGACCGCACCTCGCGGCCGACCACGTCCAGGCGCTTCTCGACCGAGGCCAGATCGGTCAGGGCGAGGTCCAGCTCCAGGCCCTCCAGGTCGCCGATCGGGTCGGGATCGGGCCCGAAGCAGCGGACGACCTTGATGACGACGTCGGCCTCGCGCGCGGCCGCGATGCGCTGGGCCCGGCTGCCGGGCGGCGCGTCCGCCAGGCGGACCTGGGCCGGCACCACCTTCTTGGGTCGGACCGCCGCGGCCAGGCGGTCGAGGCGCTGGTCGGGCACGTCGACCATGCCCACACCGTCGGCGCCGCGGCCGCCGGTCAGGGCGTTGAAGAGCGTGGTCTTGCCGGACCCCAGCGGGCCCACGATGGCGATGGAGACTGGCATGGAGGGGCCCTATGCGCGAGCGGCCGGCACCTGGTCGAGATCGAAGGCCGCATGCAGCGCGCGGACGGCGGCCTCGGCCAGCTCCTGCTCGACGATGCAGGTGATGCGTATCTCGGACGTGCTGATCATCTCGATGTTGATGTTGGACTCGGCGAGCGTGCGGAACATCCGCGCCGCAACGCCCGGCGTGTTGAGCATGCCGGTGCCGACCAGCGACACCTTGGCCAGCCCGCTGGAGTGCGTCACGCTGTCCGCCTCGACGCGGGCCACGGCGGCCTCGACCAGCTGCAGCGCCTTGCGCAGCTCGGCCTCGGCGACCGTGAACGTGAGGTCGGTGTGCTCCTCGCTGGACACGTTCTGCACGATCACGTCCACCGAGATCCCGGCCGCGCTGAGCGGCTCGAAGACGGCCGCCGCGACGCCCGGGCGGTCGGGGACGCCTTTGACGGTCACCTTGGCCACACCGAGCTCGTGCGCCACGCTGCGAACGCGATTTCTGTCTTCCATCGGGACCTCGGAAACGATCATGGTACCTGGGCGTTTGTGGAAGCTGGACCGGACGTGGATGGCCACGCCGTAGAGCTCCCCGATCTCCACGGCCCGCGGGTGCATCACGCGCGCGCCCACCGCGGCCATCTCCAGGATCTCCTCGTACGCGATGTGCGGGAGCATGCGGGCGTTGGGCTCGACGCGGGGGTCGGCGGTCATGATGCCGTCCACGTCGGTGCAGATCTCGCAGGCGTCGGCGCCGAGCGCCGCCGCCAGCGCGACCGCGGTCGTGTCGGAGCCGCCGCGGCCGAGCGTCGTGATCTCCAGCTCCTCGCTCACGCCCTGGAAGCCGGCGACCACCGGCACGAGCCCGTCGTCCAGCGCCTCCCGGATCCGCGTCGGCTGGATCTCGCGGATGCGCGCCCGCGAGTGGTGGTTGCTGGTCCGGACCCCGGCCTGGCGGCCGCTCAGCGAGACGGCGGGCACGCCCATGCTCTGGAGGCACATCGCGACCAGGGGCGCGGTGATCGTCTCGCCGTTCGCGACGAGCATGTCGAGCTCGCGGGGCGGCGGTTCGTCGGTGACCTGGCGGGCGAGGGCGATGAGCCGGTCCGTCGTGTGGCCCATCGCGGAGACGACCGCGACCACCTGCTGGCCGCTAGCCACCGAGTCCGCGATGCGCCGGCTGACCCGCCGGATGCGGCTGGCGCTGCCGACGGACGTCCCGCCGTACTTCTGGACGATCAACCCCGGACGTCCAGGCCCGTCCGCGACACCCTGGTCACCAGGCCGTAGCCGTCCTCCGGCCCGACCTCCTCCATCGCCGCGGCCACGTCCTCGCCCAGCCGCCGCTCGCAGAACGCGAAGACGCTCGGCCCCGCGCCGGCCAGCCCGACGCCGAACGCGCCCGCCTCCCGCGCCGCGTCCATCACCTCCTGGATCCCCGGGTACAGGGGCAGGCGGTACGGCTGGTGCAGGCGGTCCTCGAGGGCGAGGTCCAGCATCGGCCACTGCCGGTTGTGCAGGATCTGGACGAGCGCGGCCACGCGGCCCGCGTTGAAGACCGCGTCCTCGCGGCTCACCGTCGCGGGCAGCACGGCGCGCGCCTCCTCGGTCGGCACCGGGTTGGGCGCCACGAAGAGCGCGATCTCCAGGTCCGGCACGGGCAGGCCGTAGACCTCGTCACCGACGACCGCCACGACGCCGCCCATCACGGCCGCCGCGGCGTTGTCGTAGTGGCCCTCCTCGCGGCCGGCCGCCCCGATGGGATCCTCGTCGCCGCGCAGGGCGGCGGCCACCACGCGCGCGGCGGCGCTGCTGCCCAGGCCGACGCCGACCGGGATCTCGTTGTTCACCCAGCCCCGCATCGGCAGCACCGACAGCGGGTTGGGACCGGCGGCGAGCAGCTCGGCGCCCTCGCCCTCGAACTCCCACTCCGGCTCGTCGGACTCCTCGGCCTCCACGTCGAGCCAGAGGTCGACGGCCATCGCGAGCACGTCGAAGCCCGCGCCGAGGTTGGCGATCGAGGCGGGAACACGGACCCTCACAGGCGCTTCCAGAGTCGCACGGAGCGGCGATCGTACCCCATCCGCTCGGTGAAGAACGGGAGGGACAGGGCGGACTCCGGGTAGGTGTCGAGCAGCGAGACGCTGGCGCCCTGCTCGCGGCCCCAGACCTCGACGGCGTCCATCAGCCGCTCGCCGACGCCCCGCCGCCGGTACGCCTCCTCGATCACGACGGCGTCCACGAGCAGCCTCGTCTCGGCGAACTCGCGCTGGAGCTGGTAGCCCGCGCCGGCCTGCGGCCGGACGACGCGCGCGGCCGCCGAGCCCACGACCCGGCCGTCCACCTCCGCGACCAGGCGCAACACGTCCGGCTCGTCGGGCGCCGCCTCCTCCCGGGCCAGGTACTCCGCCAGCCCCTCCGACTCGGGCACCTGGAACGTGTCCGGGGCCAGGGCGGCGTAGTAGCGGCCCGCGTCCAGCCAGCCCCGGGCCAGCTCGGCCGCGTCGCCCGGCCGGTGCCTGCGGATCATGACCTCGCCCGTCACAGCTTCAGCGCCTTGGCCATGGCCCGGGCGTCGCCGTCGAGCTCGATGGGCGGCTCGACGTTGCCCAGCGCCGCGTCGGGGTCCTTGAGCCCGGAGCCGGTCAGGACCACCACGGTCGTCGAGTCGCGCTGGACGCGGCCGTCGCGGACCAGCCGGACCAGGAGCGCCAGCGGCGCGCACGAGGCGGGCTCGGCGAACAGGCCCTCCGTCGAGGCGAGCCGGATCTGGGCCTGGAGGATCTCCGTGTCGGTGACGGCGTCGATCAGGCCGCCGGACTCGTCGCGCGCCGTCGTGGCGCCCTCCCAGCTGGCCGGGTTGCCGATCTCGATCGCCGACGCCACGGTCTTCGGAGTGGCGACGGGGCGGCCGGTCACGATCGGGGCCGCACCCTCGGCCTGGGCGCCGACCATCCGGGGCAGGATCGAGCAGCGGCCGGCCGCGTGGTACTCCTTGAAGCCCTTCCAGTAGGCCGTGATGTTGCCCGCGTTGCCCACCGGCAGCACCAGGTAGTCGGGCGCGTCGCCGAGCGCGTCCACAACCTCGAAGGCGGCCGTCTTCTGGCCCTGGATCCGGTGCGGGTTGACCGAGTTGACCAGGGCGACCGGGTACTGGCTGGCCAGCTCGCGGACCGTCCCCAGCGCGGCGTCGAAGTTGCCGCGCAGCGCCACCACCTTGGCCCCGTACATGAGCGCCTGCGAGAGCTTGTTCATCGCGATCTTGCCCGCCGGCACGACCACGATCGCGCGCAGGCGCTGGCTGGCCGCGTACGCGGCGGCCGACGCCGACGTGTTGCCGGTGGAGGCGCAGACGAGCACGCGCACGCCCTCCTCCATCGCCTTGGCCACCGCCACGACCATGCCCCGGTCCTTGAAGGAGCCGGTGGGGTTCAGGCCCTCGTACTTGAAGTAGAGGCGGCGGAGGCCCAGCGACGGGCCGATGTTCCGGCTGGGCACGAGAGGCGTGGAGCCCTCCTGCAGCGTGATCGCCGGGGTGGCCTCGGTGACCGGGAGCCAGTCCCGGTAGCGGTCGATGACGCCCGCGGTCGCGTTCACGTGGGCACCCCGGAGGCGAAGCCGTAGCGGAGGCCGTTGGCGACGATCTCGCTCGCTGCCTGGGCGTCCAGGCCGAGCGGACCGGTGAGCGCGGCCACTTCGTGGCTGAGTGTGGAGCCGAACATCGGTGGGCAGTCGGAGTTTACGGTGATGGGCACCCCCGACTCGTGGAGGCGCCGCAGCGGGTGCTCGGCCAGGGACGGGACCACGCCCAGGCACACGTTGCTCGTCGGGCACACGTCCAGCGCGATCCGCCGTTCGGCCAGGTGCGCGACCAGGGCCGGATCCTCGACGGCCCGGACGCCGTGCGCGATGCGCTCCGCGTGCAGGGCCCGGACGGCGCCCCAGATGCTCTCGGGCCCGGCCAGCTCGCCCGCGTGGGGCACGCTGTGCAGGCCCGCCGCCCGCGCCTTCTCGAACCAGGGCGCGAACGGCTCGGGCGGGTTGCCCGCCTCCGGACCCGACAGGCCGAACGCGACGGCCCCGGCGTCCATGGCGCCGATGGCGAACTCCAGGGCCTGGTCGGCCCAGTACGCGCGCTCGGCCGCCGGCAGGCCCCGGTTGACGTCCACGATCCAGCGCATCTCGATGCCGAACTCGGCCCGCGCCCTGACGCGGCCGCGCTCGAGCGCGTCGAGCAGGGCCTCGGGCGTCAGGCCCCGGCGCGCCGCGCCCATCGCCGTGACCATGGCCTCGACGTAGCGGACGCCCTGCCGGGCCAGGTCGGCGGCGAACTCGTACGTGAGCAGCTCCACGTCCTCGCCGCTCGCCGTGAGCGGCCGGAGGGCCGCCAGCAGCTCGCCGAAGTGGTCGAAGTCGCGGTACCGGAAGTCGGGCGGGATGCCGGCCGCGAGCTCCGCCGGCAGGTCCACGCGATGCCGCCGGGCCAGCTCGCGCATGACGGGCGGCGGGATCGAGGCGAACAGGTGGACGTGGAGCTCCGCGCGCGGAGTCGGGCTGGCGGCGCTCACAGGACCCGCAGGAACGCGTTGACGGCGCTGACCACGTCCAGGTCGCCGATCCGCTCGCGGGTCCGGCGGAGCGCCGAGTCCGGCGAGGGGTGCGTGGTCACCACGAACTCGGCGGACACGTCGTCCGACTCCTTCTGGATCGCGCTGGCGATGCTGACGCCCTCCTCCCCGAACACCGCGCAGATGCGGGCGAGGACGCCGGGCTGGTCGGCCACGCGGCAGCGGAAGTAGGCCCGCGAGCGCACGTCGTCCATCGACAGCACGCGCACCTCGGAGTCGAACTCGACGGCCGCCCGGCGCTGCACGCCGCGGTGGATCGAGCGGGCCAGGTCCACGATGTCGCCGACCACGCTGGACGCGGTCGGCCGGCCGCCGGCGCCCAGGCCCTGGAGGAGGACCGGGCCGACCAGGTCGCCCTCGATGTAGACGGCGTTGGCCGGGCCCTCGACGCCGGCGAGCGGGTGCCCGTGCGGCACCAGCACCGGGTGCACACGGGCCTCGACCTGGCCGTCCCCGTCGCGAGCGGCGTACGCCAGCAGCTTGACCTCGTAGCCCAGCTCGCGGGCGTACTTGAAGTCCACCGGCTCGACGCCGTCGATGCCCTCGCGATACACCTGGTCCGGCCGGACGCGGGCGCCGAAGCCGATCGAGGCCATGATCGCCAGCTTGTAGACGGCGTCGTAGCCGCCCACGTCGTCGGTCGGGTCCGCCTCGGCGTAGCCGGCCGCCTGCGCCTCGGCGACCGCCTCGGCGAGCGTCCGCGCCTGGTTGGCCATCCGGCCCAGCACGAAGTTCGTCGTGCCGTTGATCACGGCCATGATCCGCTGGATGTCGTTGGCGACCAGGTCCACCTTGAACGTGCTGATCAGGGGGATGCCACCGCCGACGGCCGCCTCGAAATAGACGTCCACGTTCATCTCGCCGGCCAGGTCGAGGAGCTCGGGGCCGTGCTTGGCCATCACCAGCTTGTTGGCGGTCACGACGTGCTTGCCCCCGCGGATGGCGCGCTCCAGGAAGGTGCGGGCCGGCTCCTCGCCGCCGGCGACCTCGACCACGACGTCGATGTCCGGGTCGTCGAGCACGTCCGCGGGATCCGTGGTCAGCAGGCCCGCCGGCACCTCCACGGCGCGGGGCCGGGAGGGGTTGCGCACCAGGGCGCGCCGGAGCACGAGATCGACGCCGGCGCGCCGGCGCAGCGCGGCGGGCCGCGCCAGCAGCCGGTCGGCGACCTGCGAGCCGACCGTGCCCAGCCCGATCAGTCCGATGTTCAGCGCAGCCTGTCGCATTCCGGGATATTTTCCAGATTGCGCGCGGGTGGGTCGGAATGAGACAGTACCGGCGCGATGGTGGGTGACCGGGCCGCCAGCGTGATCGCACTCGTGGCAATCGTGATCGCGGGGATCATCACGGCGGCCGTCCGGCGCGCCAGCCAGGACGAGGTGCTGCCGTCCTCCAAGATGCGCGAGTTCCACCGGCGTCTCAGCACCAGCCACGAGAACCTGCGCAAGAAGGGCAAGTAGCGCCGAGGCGCGGCCTCGGGGCGCCCCCGCCTACGGCATGTGGATCAGGTGGTCCTTGACGCTGCCGGCCCAGCCCACGTTCGCGGTCGCCAGGCCGACCACGACCAGCGAGAGCAGCAGCAGCACCGCGAGGCCCGCCGCGCCCAGGGCCGACGCCATCGCCACCGGCCGCCGCCACGAGTCGGCCAGGCGGTCCGTCAGCTCGACGAGGTCGGGGACGCGACTCGGACGCCACGCCGAGACCTCGGCGTGGATGGCCGCCACGACGTCGCTGTCGGTGTGCTCAGGATCCACGGTCACCTGTACGAACGACCGGGGGCGGGATTCTGTTCAGTGTCCGGAAGGGCCAGCCGCCGCCGCATGACGATCATGGCCTTCGCGATCCGGGACGCGACCGTGCCGCTCGGGATCTTCAACGCGTGTGCCACCTCTTCCCGAGAGTAGCCCAGGTAGAAGTGCAAATACACGGCCGCGCGCAGCTTCGGGCTCAGGTCGGCGAGCGCGTCCTCGACCATCGTCCGCGCCTCGCTGCGGGTGTAGTCGCGGTCGTCCGGCGCCTGGTACAGCCGCATGGGCAGGATCCGCGCCAGCTTCTGCCGGCGCAGGTGGGAGATGGCGGTGTTGACCGCGATGCGGTGCAGCCAGGCGCCCGGCGGCGCCGTCGGCTTGTAGCGGAGGCGGGCCCGGTAGGCGCGGGTGAACGCGTCCTGGGTCAGATCCTCGGCCTCCTGCTCGTTGAGCACCATGGCGCGGATCGCCCGGAAGACGTTGACGTACTCCCGCTCGTACAGTTCTGGGAACTGGGTGGCGGGATCGAGGTCACGCGAGCCGCGCTGGGCGTCCTCGGTGGGCATGGCTATCCCACAGTGTGAATGGCTCACATGTCACGTGTCATCGACCAACGGCCCCATCTGGGTCCCATC
>Ga0070717_10000736_pt1 | contig 21322 bp, 16 predicted proteins | sample LARL113metaG_FD_71366 | JGI IMG/M metagenome (GOLD analysis project Ga0070717, IMG submission 71366) | Corn, switchgrass and miscanthus rhizosphere microbial communities from Kellogg Biological Station, Michigan, USA - LAR L11-3 metaG | ecosystem: Host-associated > Plants > Roots > Rhizosphere ...
GCGCGGCGAGGTGGATGACCAGGTCGGCCGGCCGGTCCTCATACATGCGGGCGACGTCGGACTGCCGCGTGAGGTCGTACTGGTCGCTGCCGAAGGTGAACACGTCTGCGCCCGCGGACTCGAGGAGACGCACCACGTGCCGTCCGAGGAAGCCGCGGCCGCCCGTCACGGTCACGCGCGTTCGCGCCCAGTAGCCGCGGTCGGCGGCAGTCGTCCGGTTCGTCTCCGACATCATCCTCTCCAGGTCCACGTCCGGCGCGTCGGGCGCCAGGACGCGATGGTAGTTGTCGCTCCTTATAATCCCGCCGATGGCTGGATCGGCGCCGGTCCCCGTCTATCGGGAGGTCGTCCACGAGATCGATGCGAGCGTGACGCCAACGCTCGACGTCGGCTGCGGCAACATGAAGATCCCCGGCGCGGTCGGCATCGACCTGGTCGCGGGCACCCAGGCCGACATCGTGCACGACCTCAACCGGCTGCCCTGGCCCGTCGCGGACGACGCGTTCGAGGTGATCCGGCTGTGGAGCGTGCTGGAGCACCTGGACGACACGCTGGGCGTCCTGGCGGAGGTGCACCGCGTGGCGCGTCCGGACGCTACCGTGATCATTGGCGTGCCCCACTTCAGCAGCGCCAACGCGTTCACGGACCCGACCCACCGGCATCACTTCTCGGGCCGCTTCCTCGACTACCTGGTGCCCGGGACCGAGCTGTCGGACCGGTTCGGCTTCTACGGGACGACGCGGTTCGAGCTGCTCGAGCGGCGCGTCACGCTCAGCCCGTTCTGGGCCCGGCTCAAGCTGACGCGGTTCCTCAACCGCCACCTGGAGCTGTACGAGACGTACCTCTGCTACCTGGTGCGCGGCGCGGACATCCAGCTCAAGCTGCGCGTCGTCAAGGCCGGCTGAGATGGCCCGGACTCCGGGTCCCGACGACCGGGTCCTGATCGACGCCCGCGCCCTCCAGGGACCCGACGCGCTGCGCGGGATCGGCAGCTACGTGCGCGGGCTGATCACGGGCCTGCTCGAGGAGGGGTTCGACGGCAGCACGGCGCTGCTGTTCGACGCTGGCCTCCCCCTGCCGCCGCTGCCCGCCGGCGACTTCGTGGCTCGCACGGTCCGCCGCCGCTACCGGGGCCGTGCCGGCCGCATCGAGGACGCCATCGCGATGGAGGGGGACCTGGGCCGGTTCCGGCCGCCCGTGTACCACGCCACCACGCTGGCGCTGCCCGGCCGCAGCCCCGTGCCGGTGGTCGCCACCGTCCACGACCTGATCCCGTGGGCGCTGGGCGGCTGGAGCCAGCTCGGCGAGCGCTCCCGGTGGTGGCTGGGCCGCCGCCTCCTCTCCCGCGTGGACCTGGTGCTGGCCGTCTCCGAGGCGACGGCGCACGACGTCCGCCGGCTGGCCCGCGTGCCGGAGTCGCGGATCGCGGTCGTGCCGGAGGGCCTGGCGCCCGGGTTCACGCCCGCCGCGGGCGCCGCCGAGCGGGTCGCGGAGCGCCACGGCATCACCCGGCCGTACCTGCTCTTCGTCGGCGCGCTGGACGTCCGGAAGGACCCGCGGGCGCTGCTCCGGGCCTGGGAGGTCGCGCGAGCCGCCGGCGCCGACGTGGACCTGGTGATCGCGGGCGGGGGCAGCCGGCAGGCGCCCGCCAGCATGGGCGGCGCGCGCCGGCTCGGCTACCTGGACCTGCCGTCGCTGGTGGACGTCTACACCGCCGCGGCCTGCCTGGTCTTCCCCAGCCGGTACGAGGGGTTCGGCCTGACCCTGCTGGAGGCGATGGGCTGCGGCTGCCCGGTGGTCACGTACCGCAACTCCAGCCTGCCCGAGGTGGCCGGCGACGCGGTGGTGCTCGTCGCGGACGGCGACGCGGACGCGCTGGGCCGGGCGGCGGCCGACGTCGTGCTGCGCGAGGACGTGGCCGCGCGGCTGCGCAGGGCCGGCCTGGCGCGGGTCAAGCGGTTCACGTGGGCGAAGATGGCGCGGGCCACCATCGCGGCCTACGAGCGCGCGGCCGGCGCGGCCCGTCAGGAGGGCGGCGCCGGGACATACGCCCGAACCCAGTAGAGAGGCGCCCAGCGGGGCCAACGGGGCTGTCCGCCATAATGCAATCGCTGTGAGCCGTATCGCCGTCGTCGGAGCCGGGTACGTCGGCCTGACCACCGCAGCCAGCCTCGCCGACCTGGGCAACGACGTGCGCGTCGTGGAGATCGACACGGCCAAGGTCCGGTCGCTCCAGCGCTACCGGGTGCACTTCTACGAGCCCGGGCTCCAGGAGCTCATCGAGCGCAACGCGCGCGCGGGCCGGCTGCGGTTCACCACCTCGTACGCGGAGGCCATCCCCGACGCGGAGTTCGTGTTCCTGGCGGTCAACACGCCGGAGGGCGAGAACGGGGAGGCCGACCTGAGCTACGTGCGGGCCGCCACGTGCTCGATCGCCCAGAACCTGAGCGGCCCGCTGATCGTGATCAACAAGTCGACGGTCCCGATCGGCACCGGCGACATCGTCTCGGAGGTGATCCGGAGCTTCAACTCGCAGTTCGAGGTGGACGTCGTGTCCAACCCGGAGTTCCTGCGCGAGGGCTCGGCGCTGAAGGACTTCATGCAGCCGGACCGCGTCGTGATCGGCGCCCACAAGCGCGAGGCGGCGGAGAGGGTCGCCAAGCTGTACGAGACGCTGGGCGCGCCCATCCTGATCTACAACCTGTACACGGCCGAGATGGTCAAGTACGCGTCGAACGCGTTCCTGGCGGCCCGCATCTCGTTCATCAACGAGATGGCCCGGATCTGCGAGCGCGTGGACGCGGACGTCAAGCTGGTGGCCGAGGGCATGGGCCTGGACCGCCGGATCGGCCCGCACTTCCTGGGCGCGGGCATCGGCTACGGCGGCTCCTGCTTCCCGAAGGACGTCAAGGCCCTGGCCGCGATCGCCGAGCAGTACGAGTACCACCCCGAGCTGCTGCACGCGGTGATGGACATCAACCGCGACCAGCGCACGCTGGCGGTGGACAAGCTGCGCGAGTGCCTGGGCAGCCTGCGCGGCCAGGTGATCGGCCTGCTGGGCCTCGCGTTCAAGCCCGACACGGACGACATGCGCGAGGCGGCGAGCGTCGAGATCGCCAGGGCGCTGCTCAAGAAGGGCGCGGTGGTCCGTGCGTACGACCCGGCGGCGATCGACAAGGCGAAGGCGATCATGCCCGACGTCGAGTACCGGCGCAACGCCCATGGCGTCGCGAAGGGGGCCGACGCCATCGTGATCGTGACCGAGTGGAACGAGTTCAAGCAGCTGGACATGGTGAAGGTGAAGCGATTGATGCGGCGGCCGGTGATCGTGGACGGCCGCAACCTGTACGACCCCGCCGAGATGCGCCGGCTGGGCTTCGTCTACCGCGGCATCGGCCGGAACTAGCGCGTCATGACCAGAGCAGTCATCTCGGGCGCCGCTGGATTCATCGCGTCGCACATCTGCGATCGCATGCTGGAGCTGGGCTGGGACGTCGTCGGCATCGACAACCTGGTCACGGGCTCGCCGACCAACCTCGCCCACCTGGAGGGCCACCCGCGCTTCCGGCTGATCCGGCACGACGTCAGCCAGCCGTTCGAGGTCGAGGGATCGGTGGACTACGCGCTGCACTTCGCGTCGCCGGCGTCCCCGATCGACTTCCCGGCCATGCCGATCAAGATCGTGAAGGTGGGCACGCTGGGCACCCACAACATGCTCGGGCTGGCGCTGGCCAAGGGCGCGCGCTTCCTGCTCGCGTCCACGTCCGAGGTGTACGGCGACCCGCTCGTCCACCCGCAGCCCGAGAGCTACTGGGGCAACGTGAACCCGATCGGCCCGCGCGGCTGCTACGACGAGGCCAAGCGGTGCGCCGAGGCGTTCACGATGGCGTACTACCGGACGCACGGCCTGGAGACGCGGATCATGCGCATCTTCAACACGTACGGCCCGCGGATGCGGCTGGACGACGGCCGCGTGATCCCCAGCTTCTTCAGCCAGGCGCTGCGCGGCGAGTCGCTCACCGTGAACGGGGACGGCAGCCAGACCCGCAGCCTCTGCTACGTGGACGACCTGGTCGAGGGCGCGCTGGCCGTGCTCCGAGGTCCCGACCCGATGCCGTTCAACATCGGCACGCAGGACGAGCTGACCATGCTCGACCTGGCGCGCGTGGTCAAGCAGATCTCCGGCAGCCGGAGCGAGATCGAGTTCCGGCCGCTGCCCGAGGACGACCCGCGTCAGCGCCGGCCCGACACGACCCGGGCGCGCGACATCCTGGGCTGGCAGCCCAGGACGCCGATCGAGGAGGGCCTCCGCCGCACGCTCGAGTACTTCCGGGCGGCGGTCCCCACGTGAACCTCGCCGACCACATCCGTGACGTCCCCGACTTCCCGATCCCGGGCATCCTGTTCCGCGACATCACGCCGCTGCTGCGCGACCCGGCCGCGCTCCGCGCGTCGGTGGAGCGGATGTGCGAGCCGTGGCTGGACCGCGACGTGCAGCTGGTCGCTGCCATGGAGGCCCGCGGGTTCATGTTCGGCGCGGCCATGGCGATCCGGCTGGGCGCCGGGTTCGTGCCGGTCCGGAAGGCGGGCAAGCTGCCCTGGCACACGCGCAGCGCGGCCTACACGCTGGAGTATCGGGAAGACGTGCTGCACATCCACGAGGACGCGATCGCGGCCGGCGAGCGGGTGCTCGTCGTGGACGACGTCATCGCCACCGGCGGCACGGCCAAGGCGGTGGTGGAGCTGGTCGAGCAGCTTGAAGGCATCCTCGTGGGCGTGCAGTTCCTCATCGAGCTGACCGATCTCGGCGGCCGCGATCTGCTCGCCGGCCACGACGTCCGGGCGGTGATCACGTACTGAGCTGAGGCGGCCGGGTGCCCTTTCCCTTCCAGCGGCGGCCGGCGGGAGTGCGTCCCAGGCGGACGTGGGTGCTGGGCGGCGGCGGCGCCCGCGGGGCGGCCCAGGTGGGCGTGGTCCAGGCCCTGTTCGAGTGCGGCCTGGAGCCGCCGCGGCGCCTGGTCGGGGTCAGCGTCGGGGCGCTGAACGCGGCGACGCTGGCGTCCTACCCGTCCCGCGCGGGGGCCGCGATGCTGCGCGAGCTGTGGTTCTCGCGGATGGCCCAGGACGTGTTCCGGCTGCACCCGCTGGGGGTCGTCCTGAGCCGCCTGCGCGGCGACACGCTGTCGGCGATGCCGGCCAGCAACGTGACGAGGCTGATCCAGCGGGCGATCCAGCTCACCGGCATCGAGACGTTCGAGGGCCTGCGCGTCCCGCTGGAGGTGCTGGCGACGGACATCGGGGCGGGCCGGCCGCAGGTGTTCCGCGCGGGCCCGCTGCTGCCGGCGCTGCGGGCCTCCACCGCGATCCCGGGCGTGTTCCCGGCGGTCCGGATCGACGGCGCGGGCTACCTGGACGGCGGCATCGTGGACAACCTGCCGATCGGCCTGGCGCTGGCCGAGGGCGAGCGCGAGGTGCTGGGCATCGAGCTGATGGCCGGCGACGTGATGGACCGGCCGCCGGCCAACTGGGCGGAGCTGATGGCCCGGACGGTCCAGCTGATGCTCCACCAGCGAATGCTGTCCGAGTTCGGGCGCCTGCGCCGGCTGGGCCGGGTGGTGGTCCTGAGCCCGGTCCTCGGCCAGGGCGACGGCCTGGACATGGAGCCGAGACACGTGGAGGCCCTGATCGAGCGGACCCGTCTGGCGACGGTCCGGTTCCTGGAGGAGCGGGGCCGGCGCCTGTTCCGCGAGTCGGGCGTCCACTACATCCGCCTGAGCGCGCTGGGAGACTGAGCGAGCCGCCGTTTCGCACATTCGTCCGCAAGTGCAGTTCCCGCGGCCCAGGATTCGCACATTGGTCCGCACGAGCGATTCCCGGCCGGCCCTCAGACCTCCGCGCCGTGGCCGGGGGCGCTCAGTCCCCGCCGCAGATCCGGCTGACGAGGGCCCGCTGCTCGGGCGTGAACAGGGGCGGCTCGCCGCCCCGGGCGTTCTCGGCGGCGCGGGCCGGGCGCTGGGTCGCGGTCAGGACGGTGCTCACGCGTGGGTCGCTCGCGATCCATCTGAGGATGGCCTGGGCCCACGTCTCGACGCCGAGCTCGCGCAGCTGCTCGGCGGTGGGGCGGACGTCCAGGATGCCGTCCTGGAGCGGGCTCATCGTGAGCACGCCGAGGCCCAGCTCCTCGGCGAGCGGCAGCACGGTGCGCTCGGCGTCCCGGCGCAGGGGGTTGTACGGGATCTGCACCATGTCCAGGCGGCCGGTCCGCATGAGGGCGGCGAGGTCGCCGAACGCCCCCTCGCTGTAGTGCGTGGCGCCGACCGCGCGGACCCTGCCCTCGGCCTTCAGGCGCTCCAGCAGCGCGAGCTGGGCCGGCACGTTGACCAGGTTGTGGACCTGGTAGACGTCCACGGTCCCGTAGAGAGCGAGCGCGTGCTCGGCCTGGCGGCGGCCCTCGTCGGGATCGGGCGTCCAGACCTTCGTGGCCACCAGGACGCGGTCGCGGAGGCCGTCCAGGGCCAGGGCCCGGGCGAGCGTGTCCTCGGCCAGCCCGTACATGGGAGAGGAGTCGAACAGGTCGATGCCGGCGGCGAGGGCCTCCTCGACCAGCCAGCGCCGGTCGGCGTGGGTGTCGAACGTGCGCCAGGTGCCCATGCCGATGAGGGGCACGTCCATGCCGGTCCTGCCGAGCTGCCGCCGCTGCATCGCCCGAAGGTACCGTTCAGCCGACGGCGACGTCGAGATACTCGAACTGCTCGCCCTGTTCGGCGGCAGGTTCGGATTCCAGCGCGAAGGCGATCGCTTCGGCGGCGGCCTGGCGAGCCTCGTCATGGGTGCGCTGGCCGCCTCCGACGATGTGGAGCTCGGGCACGTGGAAGTGCCAGTTCCGCGCCTCGCCGTCGAAGTAGATCCTGACCGGGATCCTGGCCTGGGCCACCATCAGCGATTCCAACTTACAGCAGCCTCCTCAACTCGTCCACGGTCAGCCCGAACTCACGGGCGATGACGGCCAGCGCTGGGCTGCCGAGATCGACCGAGTCATGGTACGCGAACGGTACGGTTGCGCTCCCCTTGCGGTAAATCCGGTGCGAGCCACGCGTGCGGACGAGTTCCCAGCCCGCCTTCTCGATCGCTCGCCTCACCTGCCTCGCTTTGGACAATGCGCCCGCCCGCCGGCGCGACCCGCCCGAAGGTACGCTAGAGGCGTTCCGTAGGAAGCGCCCTGGCGCCTGGGGCGGGGCCCGCGAGCGGTGGCCCGGCCTTGCCGGCGTGGGGCAATTCAGGAGGAAGCGCCATGGCCCGCGAGGCGCCGCGCACCGTCAGCCGGTTCACCTCGGAGTCCGTCACCGAGGGGCACCCCGACAAGCTGGCCGACCAGATCTCCGACGCCGTCCTCGACGCCATCCTGGCCAAGGACCCGCTGGCCCGCGTGGCCTGCGAGACCGCCGTCACGACCGGACTCGTCATGGTCGCCGGGGAGATCACCACCGACTGCTACGTGGACATCCCGCGCATCATCCGGCAGACCGTGCGCGAGGTCGGCTACACGCGCGCCAAGTACGGCTTCGACTCCGAGACGTGCGGGGTCCTGGTCAGCATCGACGAGCAGTCGCCGGACATCGCCCACGGCGTGGACGTGGGCGGGGCCGGGGACTCCGGGATCGTGTTCGGCTACGCCTGCGACGAGACGCCCGAGCTGATGCCGCTGCCGATCAGCCTGGCCCACGGCATGGCCCGCCGCCTGGCCGAGGCGCGCAGGACCAAGTCGCTGCCCTACCTGCGGCCCGACGGCAAGGTCCAGGTGACCGTCGGCTACGACGAGGAGGGCCGGCCGGCGAGCGTCCCGGACGTCGTGGTCTCCGCCCAGCACCACGAGGAGGTCACCCTGGACCAGCTGCGCGCGGACGTCGTCGAGCACATCGTGCGCCCGGTCATCGGCGACGGCCTGGCCGGCGAGGAGACGCGCTACCACATCAACCCGAGCGGCCGCTTCGCGATCGGCGGGCCCGTCGCCGACACCGGCCTGACCGGCCGCCAGACCGCGGTGGACACGTACGGCGGCTACGCGCGCCAGGGCGGCGGCTGCTTCAGCGGCAAGGACCCGACGAAGGTCGACCGCGCGGGCGCGTACGGCGCGCGCCATGTCGCCAAGAACGTCGTGGCCGCCGGTCTGGCCAGGCGGTGCGAAGTCCAGATCGCCTACGCTATCGGCCTTGTGAAGCCCATCGCGGTGCGAGTGGACACCATGGGCACCGGCAGGGTGGCAGACTCGGAGCTGGAGCGGGTGGTGCTGCGCTGCTACGACCTCAGTCCGCTGGGGATCATCAAAGAGCTCAACCTGCGCCGGCCGCTGTTCCGGCCCATCGCCTGCTACGGCCACTTCGGGCGCACCGACGTCGAGGCGCCCTGGGAGGACACCCGCCGCGCGCCGGAGCTGGCGGCAGAGCTGCATTGACGAACCACCTCTACGCGGTCATCCCCGCCGGCGGAGCGGGCTCGCGGCTCTGGCCCCGGTCCCGCCGCCGCTCTCCCAAGCACGTGCTGCCTCTATCCGGGAGCGGCCGGCCGCTGGTGGCCGAGGCGTACGAGCGGATGGCCCCGCTGGCGAACCAGGTCTTCGTGCTGACGGAGGCCCGCCAGGTCCCGCTGATCGCCGAGCTCGTGCCCGCGCTGCCGGCGGCCGGCATGATCGTCGAGCCCGCGGCCCGGGGCACCACCAACGCGCTGGGCCTGGCCGCGATGACGCTCCTGGAGCGCGACCCGGACGCCGTCATGGTGTCCACCGCCGCCGACCACGTGATCGGCGGCCTGCCCGCGTTCCAGCAGGCCGTGCGCAGCGCGGCCGCCATCGCCGCGAGCTCCGACCGCCTGGTCACGATCGGCCTCGAGCCCCGCTACGCCGCCACCGGGTTCGGCTACATCGAGGCCGGGGAGGACGTCCAGGTGGGGGCGGAGGCCGCCCGCCGGGTCATCCGCTTCGTCGAGAAGCCCGACGCCGCCACCGCCGCCGGCTACCTGGCCAGCGGCCGCCACTTCTGGAACCTGAACCTGTTCTGCTGGCGCTGCGCCGTGTTCGTCGAGGAGCTGGCCCGGCACGGGCCCGAGCACCACGCGGGCCTGGTCGAGACGCTGGCGGCGCGCCGCGCCGGCGACGAGGAGGAGGCGGCCCGCATCTACGCGGGCCTGCCCGTGGACGCGGTGGACTACACGGTCATGGAGCGGACCGACCGCCTGCTGCTCGTCCCGGCCGCGTTCGAGTGGGCGGACGTCGGCTCCTGGACCGAGCTGGCCGACCTGCTCCACCAGGACGAGGCCGGCAACGTGGTGGACGGCGTGCCCGTCCTCATCGACACCCGCAACAGCTTCATCTCGGTGCCGGACAAGCTGGTCGCGGTCATCGGCGTCAGCGACCTGGTCGTCGTGGACACCGAGGACGCGCTGCTGGTCTGCCCGAAGTCCCGGGCCCAGGACGTCAAGAAGGTGGTCGAGCAGCTCGGCCGCAGCGGCCTGAGCAAGTACCTGTAAGAGGACGGCGCCATGCCAGCGGAGATCAAGTTCGGCACCGACGGCTGGCGCGGGATCGTCGGCGACGACTTCACGTACGAGTCCGTCCGGCGCTGCGCCCAGGGCACGGCCGAGTACCTGCGCGGCCGGGCCGCCGAGCCGGTGGCCGTGGTCGGCTACGACTGCCGGTTCGCGTCCGAGGAGTTCGCGTCGGAGGTGGCCCGAGTGCTCGCCGGGAACGGCGTGCGGGCGCTGCTGTTCGACCGGCCCTCGCCGACCCAGGTGGCGTCCTGGACCGTCATCGAGCGCCGGGCGACGGGCGCGGCGGTCGTCACCGCCAGCCACAACCCGTACCTGTTCAACGGCCTGAAGTACAAGCCCGAGACCGGCAGCTCGGCGCCGCCCGAGGTGATCGCGGAGCTGGAGCGCCGGATCAACGCGCTCGACCCCGGCGCCGTCCGCCGGTCGGCCCCGGACGACCCGCTGATCGAGCGGATCGACCCCCAGCCGGCCTACTGCGCGCAGCTGCGCCGGATGGTGGACGTGGACGGCATCCGCGCCGCCGGGCTGCGCCTGGTCCACGAGTGCATGCACGGGTCGGCGTACGGCTACCTGACCGGCCTGCTCGGCGGCGGCGCGACCGCGGTGGCCGAGCTGCACGCCGAGCGCAACCCGTACTTCGGCGGCGTCAACCCGGAGCCGATCCCGCCCAACCTGGGCCAGGCGCTGGCGGCGATGCGCCAGGGCGGCCACGACCTCTGCGTCGCGACCGACGGCGACGCGGACCGGGTCGGGATCATCGACGAGACCGGCCGGTTCATCAACCAGCTCCAGGTCTACGCGCTGCTCATGCGCTACCTGGTCGAGATCCGCGGCTGGCGCGGGCCCGTCGTGAAGAGCATCAACATGACGTCGATGGCCGACCGGCTGGGCGAGCGCTACGGCGTCCCCGTGTACGAGGTGCCGGTGGGCTTCAAGAGCATCGCGCCCCGCATGATCGAGACCGACGCCGTGCTGGGCGGCGAGGAGTCGGGCGGCTACGCGATCCGCGGCCACATCCCCGAGCGCGACGGCATCCTGTGCGGCCTGTTCTTCGCCGACATGATCATCAGGGAGGGCCGCCCGCTGAGCGAGATCCTGCGGGCGCTGGAGGCCGAGGTCGGCGAGCACGCGTACGCCCGCCACGACATCCACCTGGCCCGGGACACGTACCCGACCGAGCGCAAGCGTGTGCTGGAGGCGCTGGCCGCGAACGCGCCCCGCGAGGTGGCCGGCGTGGCCGTCGAGCGGGTGCGCGACGACGACGGCTTCAAGTTCTTCCTGCGCGACGGGAGCTGGGTCCTGCTCCGGGCCAGCGGCACCGAGCCGCTGATCCGCGTCTACTCCGAGGCGGCCAGCCCGGACGCGGTCCAGGCCCGCCTGACGGCGCTGGAGGAGATCGTGGGCATCGCCCCTCCCGCACGAGATCATTCGTAGGGTTCATACGTAGACGCGCGCCGAACGCCATCCCCTACGCTGACCTGGTGATGGCACGGAGTGCGGGCGACCTCTCGGCGAGCCGCGTCGCCAACCTGGCGGCCAACGCGGTGCTCGTCGGCTTCGAGGCGTACCGCGACGAGTTCAGGTCGATCAGCCGGCGCGCGGCGGGTCGGTTCGCGCGCCGCGACTGGGCGGGCGCGCTCGCCGACGCCACCGAGCGGCTCGACATGTACAGCGGCGTGATCGACGGCGTCGAGCGCGTGGTGCGCGAGACGCTGGCGGACCGCGTGACCGACAGGGTCGTGTGGGCGAGCATCAAGGCCGTCTACTCGGGCCTGATCGCGCGCCGCGACGACTGGGAGCTGGCCGAGACGTTCTTCAACTCCGTGAGCCGCCGCATCTTCGCGACGGTCGGCGTGGACGGCGGCATCGAGTTCGTGGACTCCGACTTCGAGACGCCACCGGTGGACGCCGGCAGCCTGCTGTTCCACGCGCACGAGCTGCGGACGGACGTGACCGAGCTGGTCGAGACGATCCTGCGCCACGATGGCCTGCAGGCGCCGTACCAGGACCTGCGCCGGGACGCCCGCCTGGCCGCCGGGCGCCTGACCGACCACCTCGAGCGGGCCGGCCTGCCGGAGCGGATCGACCACGCCGAGGTGATCGAGGCGCCGTTCTACCGCCGCAAGGGCGCGTACCTGCTCGGCCGCCTGGTCGTGGGCGAGCGGTTCGTGCCGTTCGCGCTGGCCCTGCTCAACACCGAGTGCGGGATCGTCGTGGACGCGGTTCTGACGGACGAGAACGACATCAGCATCCTGTTCAGCTTCACTCGCTCCCACTTCCACGTGGACCTGGACCCGCCGTACCGGCTGGTGCGCACGCTGAAGCTGCTGATGCCGCGCAAGTCGATCGCGGAGCTGTACATCGCGCTCGGCCACCACAAGCACGGCAAGACGGAGCTGTACCGCGACCTGCTGCACCGCCTCCACGACACCGACGAGCGGTTCCGGCTGGCGCCGGGCACGCCCGGCATGGTGATGATCGTGTTCACGATGCCGGCCTCCGACGTCGTGTTCAAAGTGATCCGGGACCGGTTCCCGGCCATCAAGCCGACGACGCCGGGCGGCATCCGGGAGAGCTACCGGCTGGTGTTCCGGCACGACCGGGCGGGCCGGCTGGTCGAGGCGCAGGAGTTCGAGCACCTGCAGTTCGACCGGGCCCGGTTCGAGCCGGAGCTGGTCGAGGAGTTCCTGCGCGACGCGGACCAGACGGTGGACGTGGGGCCCGAGGAGGTGGTCGTCCACCACGCGTACGTCGAGCGGCGCGTCACCCCGCTCGACCTGCACGTGCGCCAGGCGCCGGACCAGGCGGCCACCGCGGCGGTGGTGGACTTCGGCCAGGCGGTCAAGGACCTGGCGGCGAGCGGGATCTTCCCGGGCGAGCTGCTGCCCAAGAACTTCGGGGTGACCCGGCACGGGCGGGTCGTCTGCTACGACTACGACGAGCTGGGGCTGGTCACGGACTTCAGCTTCCGGCAGCTGCCGGAGGCGGCGAGCGACGACGACGACCTGTCCGACGAGGCGTGGTTCGGCGTCGGCCCGCGCGACCTGTTCCCGGAGGAGTTCAGCCGCTTCCTGGGCCTCCCGCCGCCGCTCCGCGACGTGCTGGAGCGCAGCCACGGCGAGCTGTGCCAGGTCGCGTTCTGGCAGGAGGTCCAGGCCCGCGTACGCCGGCACGAGATCATGGACCTGTTCCCGTACGACCCCTCCCGGCGGCTGCTCAGCGCGGCGGCCGGCCCAGCGCCGGACGGGCGCCCGGCTGGTACGGCGTGAACTCGCCCCGCCCGATCAGCTCCGCCGCGAGCGCCTCCAGCTCCCGGATGCGCTGGTTGGCCCGGATCGCCTCCCGGATCGAGAGGATGCCCACCGCCGGGTGGCGCTTCTCGATCACGTGGCGCAGCATCGTCAGGTGCGCGTTGTCCGGCACGCCGGGCTCGCGGATCTTGCGCACCGCCGCCCGCACGGTGGACTGGGTGCCGTCGATCGCCTCGCCCTTCGCGAAGTCGAACTTGTAGAACGGGCTGCGCCCGGCCGCCCGCCGCTCGCCGCTGAGCCGGATCCACTTGGCATCCTCCACGCCCTTGCCGACGTCCACCACCAGCCGGACCGGGCGGCCCTGGTACGGGAACGTCGCGGTCAGCCGGGCGTACGTCTCCCGCTCGCTCGCCGCCGGCTCGTGGCGGCCGACCAGCAGCGGTGCCTCCGGGTCGAGCTCCAGCCGGTCGATCGGCGTGAGCAGCGAGATGATGGCGAGCGCGTGGGGCATCAGGTCGGAGACGACGCCGATGTCAGCGGCGGCGCCGGCCAGCGTCTGCCCCTCCAGGATCTCGATGCACACCTCCTGCACGCTGTCCAGGAAGTCGCGCAGCGTCCGCTCCTCGGTGAGCAGGAGCTGCAGCAGCCGAACCTCGAGCTTGAAGTAGTAGTGGTCGGCGGCGACCAGCTCGACGCCGCCGCTGACGCCGTCCAGGAAGCTCCGGTACTCGTCCGGCGGCGCGCCCAGCGGCTTCTCGATCAGCACGACGTCGCTGACGTCGTAGTAGCGGGCCAGCGTGGCGAGGTGCGTGGCGGCCGGCGTCGCGATGTACGTGATCGCGTAGCAGCTCGGCTCCAGCTCCCGGCGCAGCTGCTGGTCGGCGGGCGAGGCCGGCGCGTCCCAGTAGAACGCGTCGCCGTTGTCGCGGACCTCGGTCTCGCGGTCGGCCAGCCGCTCCCGGGTGCCGTGGCCGTCGTCGCGCTCGACGACGTGGAGCCGGAAGTTGTAGAACTGCTTGAGGACCTGGAGGTGGCGGTAGGCCCGCTGGCCCCACTGGCCGAAGCCGACCAGGACGAAGTCCTTCTGGATGTGCCGCTCCTCCTCCGTCAGCGCGTGGAGGCGGGCGTTCTTGATCGCCACGGCGGCCTGGTGGGCCAGCCCCTGGGCGCGGTGCACCTCGTCGGCAGTGAACGTCCGGGTCTGGTCGCGCTGCGCCAGCAGGGCCGCCCCGATCGTCTGGCCGCCGACCTCCAGCGGCAGCGCGAGCAGGGCGCGGACGCCGAACGTGCGCACGTAGTCGCCCCCGGCGAGCTCGCTCGCGCCCGTGTCCTCGATCACGACGGGCTGACCGTGTTCGAGCACGTCGAACAGGAACGACCCCTCCTGGCGCTCCCCGCGCTGCCGCTGCCACTGCTCCTCCTGGTCGGACGCCGCCGCGCCGTACCAGCCCTCGCCGTCCTCCTCGTACAGCGCGATCTGGCACGTGGACGCGTCCACCAGCCGGACCAGGTTGCGGGCCACCAGCCGCAGCGTCTGCTCCAGGTCGATCGACGATGCGATCGCCCGGCTGACGTCGGCGCTCAGCTCCAGCTGCTCGGCGTGGCGGCGGGCGTCCTCGTACAGCCGAGCGGTCTCCACGGCGATCGCCACCTGCCCGGCGGCCGCGCGCAGCGCCTCCACCTGGCCCCAGTCGGGGCGGCGCTGGAACGACCGGTGGTAGCCGACCTCCAGGACGCCGGTGGCCCGGCTGCCGCCGTCCAGGCCGACGGGCAGGAACAGGCGGATGAGCTCGCCGTGGCCGCTGGCCTCGAAGATGTCGCCGGCGAGCGTGAACGGCGGTCCCTCGACGGCCGGTGCGCCCCCGTTCTCCGGCTCGCCGATCAGGCAGGCCGGCACCGCCAGGACCACCGCGCCGTCGCGGATCACGGGCACCCGCAGCCAGCGGGCGGCCTCGGGCAGGGCCCCGGCGAACAGGTCGCCGTTGGCGGCGGATGGCCCGCGCATGGCCGGTCCGACCAGCACCACCTGCCAGGAGCGCGCGACGAACGCGACCACGTCGTCCGGGGCCAGCGCCCGCTCCTGCTGGAGGGCCCAGCGCGGCACGCGCACCGGGGCCGGCCGGCCGCCGGCGACCACGGTGGACGCGATCGCCTCGCTCGGGCTGGCGCCGGCGGCCATCCGCACCAGCGGCGTGTCGTCGGAACCGTCGTCGAGCAGGTACACCGTCGCGAAGTGGAAGTCGAACTCGGGCACGGCGGCGTCGGTCAGGTGCGCGACGACCGCGTCGAGCACCTCCTGCCGCGACGACCCCGGGCGCAGCATGGCGCTGCCCAGCTGGGCGAGGGCGCCCAGCAGGCGGTTGCCGCGGGCCAGGGTCGCGATCCGGTCGCGGCTGACCAGCGTGCCGCCGATCAGGTCGGCCGCGGCCCGCAGCAGGAGGTCCGTGGCGCTGGCGCGGCGCACGGCGGCCAGTGGATCGCGGCTGAACAGGACCAGGTAGCCGACCGGCTCCTCGGGCCCGCCCAGCGCGTGCGTCCCCGCCGGGTGCAGCTCCGCGTCGGCCATGGCGGCGGCCACGCCGGCCGTGACCTCGGGCTCGTGGCCGGCCCGGTCCTCGGGCAGGTCGAGGCGCGGCGGGGCCGCGGCTGGCGCGTGGGCGGTCACCAGCTCGACGCCGTGGCGGTCGGCGGTGACCGCGTAGACGGCCGCGGCGTCGAGGTCGCTGGCCAGCAGCAGCTCGGCGAGCGCGATGGACAGCCGGCGCCGGAGGGCGCCCCGGTCGGCGCCGCCGTCCTCGGCCGCCTCGGTCAGCAGGGCCGTCAGCCGGGCGGTGCCCTCCAGGGCCGCACGCTCGGCCATCGCCAGGGCGACCTGGATCTCCCGCGCGGCCTCGGCCGCCTGCCGCTCCAGGTCGGCGACGCGGGCGGCGTCGGGGGCCCGGTCCCGCGCGCGGTAGTTGAGGTAGACGAGGCCGACCAGGTCGTCCCCGGCCAGCAGGGGCAGGCCCACGGTGGACTCCACCTGGTGGCGGCGGATGAACGTGCTGTCGATCTCGGAGGGGGCGTCGCGGGCGACCAGCGGGCGCCGGCCCACCGTCAGCCAGACCGTGGACCCGTACTGCTGGACCGCGAGGTCGTCGGGCGCCTTGTGCTGGGCGGCGTCCTCCAGGTAGCGGCCGAGCTGGGCCTGGAGGTCGCTCAGCGAGTCGAGCAGGCCGTCCTCGGGCTGCCCGAGCGCGAACGGCGCGTAGTAGCGCTCGCCGGCGGCGTCGTAGAGGTAGAGCGAGACGATGTCGGCGCCGGAGGCGCGCCGGAGGTCCGCGACGAGGCCGTGCAGGACGCCCGTGAGACCCGAGGCTGCCGATTCGGAGCGTGGGACCATGTCCTGGGCCCGATCATCCCACGGTGGTGGTAAAGGATGGGGGACAGGGGCCCCGGCTCGTGCCATACATGGGCCCTGATAGCCCCGCGTGCTGGCAAACGGGGCTCTGAACCCCTGCCCACAGCCGGATGTGCCGGCGAATCAGGCTATTGATCCCCGTCCAGAGCCAGATTTGCCGGCATGTCCGACAATGACCCGCACGTGGCACAAGCGACGCCCAGAAGTCGCACAGTGATAGCCCACCGGAGGCCCCCCTCATCGAACAGCTCACCGGGGCGCCGCGCCGACACACGAGTCGGCGGTCCCCGCCGCCCAGGGCCGCCCCGGGGCCGCTACGCCAGGGCTTCCGCCAGCGCGATGCGGTGCTCCGACACCTCCAGCGGGCCCTCGCCCTCGTTCACGAACCCGTAATGGGTGCCCGGCGGGATCAGCAGCACGTCCGCCTTGGCGGCCGGCAGCGAGGGCGGCACCGTGAACGCCGCCTCCTCCCGGTCCGCCACGACGATCCGGCCCCGGCCCGCCGTCACGTGGAGGATCGCCGCCCGCTCGTCGTCGTGCTGGAGGTCCGTCCTCCGGCCGGGCTCCACCCGGTAGCGGCGGGCGAGCACGAACGTGTCCGCGAGCGTCAGCAGTGTGCCGCCCGTGATCGCGACCGGCTCCACCGGCGTTGGCGCTGGGGCGCGGCCGCCCAGCGTCAGCCGCCGTGCGCCGCTCGGGAGCGCGACCGACTCCAGCTGCTCCCGCGACCACTGCCGGGTGAACTCGGCGGGGATCGGCTTGCCCAGGTTCTGGTCGTACAGGCGGTCCACCATGTCCGTGGACACCGTCGCGAACTCCTCGAGCACGCAGCCGATCACCGTGTGCACGACGTTGAGCTGGTCGATCACGAACACGTCGCCCGGCCGCACCTCGAACCGGAACCCGTCGTAGCGGGGGTCCGCGGCGCCGGCCAGCCAGGCGGCGAACGACGCCGGCTCGTACGCGTGCGCCCAGTCTTCGTACCGACAGATGAAGGCGTACCCGCCGGGGAGCACGTCGAGGATGTGGAACACCTCGGTCTTGCGGGTGATGTGGCGCTGGAAGCTGAAGCCCTCACCCGGCCGCTGGAAGAAGACCGAGTACCCCAGCGGCGTCGCGCATTTCACCGCATAGGACTTGTACTTGAACAGGAAGCCGATCTCTTGCTGGAACCGCGCCACCTCACGCGCCGTGGCCCCGGGCACGCCGCCGGCCAGGCCCTCCAGCAGCACCGACTTGAGGATCGCCTCGAAGCGCTCGACGACGTCGATGGGGGCGTCCGCCGTCAGCCGTCCGGACAGGACGGGCAGGGCGGCCAGGCCCGCCTCGCGGATCACCGCGCCGCCGTCCGGGTCGGCCGGGTCCCGCGAGACCTCGGCGATCGCCCGGTCGATGTCGCTCGCGCTCGGGGTCATGGTTGCTCCCGCAGCATGGTCCAGACAGAATAGCTTGTCCGCGTGTCCTGCCCACTTGCTGAACGACAAGTCAACTCAATTGAACGCAACGAAGAAGGTTGAGCTGTTGCCCCACGCCTTGGCTAAGATGGTGCGGTCGTGAAGACGCCTCCCGCTGAGGCTCGCGTGTTGCCTTCCATGAAGGCCCGGAGCGAGCGAGACAAGCGCTTCCTGATCTTCGTAGGGATCATCCTGGTGGCGATCTCCATGGGCTTCAAGTCCGAGATGGTGGGCCCGACGCAGGTCTGGGGCCTCGGCGTGGGTCTCCTCGTGCTGGCGACCCCGGCGCTGATGGGCTACCTGCACTCGGACACGGGGATGCCCAGCATCGAGCACTTCGTGCCCGTCGTCCTGGGCACGCTGGCGGTCGCGGGGCTGTCCCTGCTGGTGCCGGAGTGGTGGAAGTACTCCCTGATCACCAGCGCGTTCGGGATCGGGTTCTGCTTCGCCGCCCACCTCGACTACCGGCAGATCAGGGAGCGCCTCAAGCCGAGCCACCTGGTCGTCCAGGAGGTCCTGCTGGCGTTCGGCCTGGCCGGCTCCTTCCTGGTCATCCTGGCGCTGCACCTGGCGCTGCCGCTGAGCCTGGCCAGCGTGTTCCTCATCTCGACGCTGGGCAGCTACCGCTCGTTCCGCGTGTTCGGCACCCCGATGACGCCCCGGCGCGCCCTCCTGTTCTCCGTCTTCGTCGCCCAGCTCGTGACGTTCTTCGCCTGGGCGATGACCGTGTACCTCTACTTCCCGGAGGGCGTGTTCACGGTGATGCTGTTCCTGCTCTGGTACGTGAACCGGGGCATCATCCGGCACACGGTCGAGGAGTCGATCAGCCGCAACGTGATCATCGAGTACGGGGTGTTCATCGCGCTGATCGCGTACCTCTTCTTCATCACCTACCAGACCCGGTAACCTGACCCGTATCGGGTTCAAGATGTCGCGTGATGTGGCGCCCCCGCGTCTGGTCCGGGCACTGCTCGTGCCGCTCGTGGTGCTGGCATGGCTGGCCGTCCTGCTCGTCGTCGGATGGCTGCTCAGCCATGTCACGCACGCGCTGCTGATCCTGGTCCTGAGCACGGTCGTGGCGTTCGCGCTGTCGCCGCTCGTCCAGCTGCTGGAGCGCTGGCTGCCGCGCATGCTGGCGATCGTGATCGCGTACGTGATCGGCTTCACGCTGCTGGTCGGCCTGCTCAGCGTGGTGGTGGTCAGCGCGGCGACCGAGACGACCACCCTCGTCCGCAACCTGCCCGGCTACGCCTCCCAGGCCCAGGCCATGCTGCCGCAGCTCGTCCGCGTGGTCGGCCGGTTCGGCGTCACGCAGTCAGAGCTGGACCAGGCGCAGGGCCGGCTGATCGAGTACCTGCAGGGCATCGGGACCCAGGCCGCGTCGGACGCGTTCGACTTCGTCCGGTCGGTCCTGAGCGCGATCGTGGACACGGTCCTGGTCTTCATCCTGAGCATCTACCTGGTCGCCAACGGGCCGAAGATGGTCACCTGGCTGCGCGAGAACGCGCCCCGGAGCCAGTCGCGCCGGGCCAACCTGGTGATCACGATCGTCAACCAGGTGGTGGGGGGCTACGTCCGGGGGACGCTGACGATGGCGCTGCTGGTCGGGACGCTCGTGGGCGTGGGCATGGGCGTGCTCCAGGTGCGCTACGCCCTGCTGCTGGGCATCCTGGCGTTCTTCATGGAGTTCGTGCCCGTGCTCGGCGTGATCATCTCCGGCGCGGTCTGCGTGATCATCGCGCTGCTGCAGAGCCCGGTGCTGGCGGGGATCGTGCTCGGCTACTTCGTGGTCGTGCACGTGATCGAGGGCGACCTGATCGGGCCTCGCGTGATGGCGCGGGCGGTCGGCATCCACCCGGCGGTGGCGCTGCTGGCCCTCGTCGCCGGCAGCGAGCTGTTCGGGGTGTGGGGGGCGCTGCTGGGCGCCCCGATCGCGGGCCTGGTCCAGGCGTTCGCGACCGCCATGTGGCGCGAGCTGCGCGTGTCGTCGATCCAGGAATCGAAGAGCTCGATCATCACGCCGGCCGAGGCGGCCGAGGCCAGGCGCGAGAGCGCCTGACGGCCACTCCGCACAGTGACGCGCACTGTGTGGGCCGCCCGTCGGGCATAGTAAGGAACAGTACGTTGTCGCTGGCAAGCGGCTGCCGCTTGACAGACGGCGAACGGGCCTTACAATCCCGACGCAAAAGCGAGAGGGGGTCGTGCTATGGCTTCTACTGAGCAGGGAATAGGAGGCGTGACGTCGTTGCATCAACGCAAGTTGAAGCGGCGGGTCGGTCTCAACGCCCTGATGTTCACTTCCGTCGGCTCGATCATCGGCTCGGGCTGGCTGCTCGGCGCGCTCACCGCGTCGAAAGTGGCCGGCCCGGCGGCGCTGATCACGTGGCTGCTGGGCGCCGTCGCGGTGCTGCTGATCGCGCTGGTGCACGCGGAGCTGGGCGGCATGTTCCCGGTCGCGGGCGGGAGCGGCCGCTACCCGCACTACGCGTTCGGCGGCCTGGTCGGCTTCTCCAGCGCCTGGTTCTGGTACATCGGCGCGGTCACGACGGCGCCGGCCGAGGTCACCGCGGCCCTGACGTACGCGAACAACTACATCCCCGGCCTGATCGACGCCAACACCGGCGTGCTGACCGCGCCGCTCGGCTACATCGTCGCCGCGATTCTGATGATCCTCTTCTCGGTCATCAACGTCCTGGGCGTGCGCTGGCTGGCCGAGTCGAACCGCTGGATCACGGCCTGGAAGATCGCGATCCCGGTGCTCACGGTGATCGTGTTCCTGATCGTCTTCCACCACTTCGACAACCTGTCGTCCCACGGGTTCGCGCCCAACGGCGTGGCGCCCATCTTCACGGCCCTCAGCACCGGCGTCGTCTTCGCCTACCTCGGCTTCGAGCAGGCGGTGGAGTTCGGCGCCGAGTCGGCGAACCCGAGGCGGAACATCCCGCTCGCGGTGATCGGCTCGGTCGTGCTGGGCGTGGTCATCTACCTGGGCCTGGCGATCGCGTTCGCGACCTCCTTCGAGCCCAGCGCGCTCGCCAAGGGCTGGAGCAACCTCAGCTTCCCCGGCTCGTTCGGACCGTACGCCGCGATCGCCAGCGCGGCCGGCCTGGGCTGGCTCGCGTTCCTCCTCTACGTGGACGCCGTAATCTCGCCGGGCGGCACCGGCCTGCTCTACGTCGGCTCGACCGCGCGCATGAGCTTCGGCATGGCCCGCATGCGGACCGTCCCCGACGCCTTCGCCAGCCTGAGCGAGCGCCGGGTGCCGGTGGTCTCGATCGTCGTCGCGATGGTGCTGGGCTTCGCGTTCCTGTTCCCGCTGCCGAGCTGGCAGACGATCATCGGGATCGTGACGGGCGCGACGGTGCTGGCGTACGGCATGCAGCCGCTGACGCTGGGCGCCCTGCGCCGCCAGGCGCCCGACCACGACCGCCCGTACCGCCTGCAGCTGGCCGAGATCATCTCGCCAGTCGCGTTCGTCGTCGCCAACCTGATCATCTACTGGAGCACGTGGACCGTCGTCTGGAAGCTGATGCTGGCCGTCCTGGTCGGCTACCTGATCCTGGCGATCGGCTCGCTCGTCCGCCCGCAGGCGACGCGGCCGCAGCTCGACTGGAGGGCCGGCTACTGGCTGCTGCCGTACCTGGGCGGCCTCACGCTGATCTCGTACGTGGGCG
>Ga0070717_10000737_pt1 | contig 21320 bp, 17 predicted proteins | sample LARL113metaG_FD_71366 | JGI IMG/M metagenome (GOLD analysis project Ga0070717, IMG submission 71366) | Corn, switchgrass and miscanthus rhizosphere microbial communities from Kellogg Biological Station, Michigan, USA - LAR L11-3 metaG | ecosystem: Host-associated > Plants > Roots > Rhizosphere ...
GCACAGCCTGACCCCTGCCTGGGGACGTCCCGCCTAGGCGGATTTCAATTATCAGCAGCCGCTGCTCGCTGCATATGGGGCGAATCAGTTGCAAAATCGGGCTACCTGCAGTGAGCTGCGCCCGATTGGACGGCTGGGGGAGCTGGTGAGCAACACTGATAAAATCACCGTCGAATTAGTGCCGAGTGGACAGCCGATGTGCACGCTCTGATCGGCGAACTCGATCAAATACTTTCGGTGGAGTATGCGCCGGAGCAGCGGCATGGTCTGGCGTTGGACGCGATCTTCAGGCCGAATATCCGTTTCTTCTTGGCGTGCTTGAATGGTGTAGCGGTGGGATGTGGCGGAGTGGCGTTGTTCGCGGACTTCGCCGAAGTAAAGCGCATGTACGTTGGTCGTGTCGCCCGCGGGCTCAGGCGTTACTGACGCGAATTGAGAGGGAGGCGCTCGACGCTGGATTTTTTCTACTCCAGCTAGAGACAGGAGCGCGCCAGATAGCGGCGCTCCGGTTCTATCAGCAGGCTGGGTTTCAAATCTGCTCAGCATTCGGCGTCTACGCCACAATGGCACCGCAGGCCGTCGCCACTAGTGTCTTCCTCCAGAAGAAACTTACCAGGCCCGTTACTTGATACTCGACTACTCTGCCGACGCCAAGCCAGAAGCGATCGCGCCGCGCCCGAACTGGTTGCTTCCGATTGTCACCGGTCGCGCCGTATAGTGAGCCCTCGAGAGGATTACCGCTCATGAGCGACATGACAGACCTCGAGGGCATCCGGCGCCAGTTGGCGTCCGCAATCCAGGCACACTGGAAGCTGTTTCTCGCGCAAGGCATCCTGATGATGGTGCTCGGCGTTTTTGCTGTTGCCGAGCCAAACGTCGCCACCCTGGCGGTGGGGATCTTTGTCGGCTGGTTGTTCTTTATCGGCGGCATCTTCCGGGCAATGTCGGTCTGGCACGCGCGGCAAGCCCCAGGCTTTGTCTGGTCGCTGCTGACAGCGGCGCTGTCGATCGTGCTTGGTCTGATTTTGATTCTTCAGCCTCTCGCAGGCGTACTGACCTTGACGATGGTGCTGATCGCGTTCTTCATCATCGAGGGGGTCGCCTCGATTGTCGGTGCGTTCCAACATCGCGATCATCTGCGCAGCTGGGGTTGGGTGCTGTTCAGTGGCATCATCGACCTAGTGCTCGCCTTCCTGATCTGGGACGGCTGGCCCAGCTCTGCCGACTGGGCGATCGGCCTCCTCGTCGGCATCAACATGCTGTTCCTCGGATTGTCTTTGGTGATGACCGCGCTCTCAGCGCGGCTGATGGGGCCCCAATAACTAGGGCAGGTGCGACAGGGTTGTACCTGCCCTCGCCCCCGCGGTCTTGCTGCACGGAAGCGCTCTCCGTATAGTTTGGGTCTCATGCAGAGTGTTGCCCGCGACACCGTTTTCCGGCATCGTCATCTGCTCGGCATTGAGGGTCTGTCGCCAGAGGAAATAAACCATTTCCTCGATCTGGCGGACGGCTATGTCGAGCTCAATCGCCAGATCGAGAAGAAGCGGACCTCGCTGCGCGGCCGGACAATCATCAACTGCTTTTTCGAAAACTCGACGCGGACCCGTACCTCGTTCGAGGTCGCCGGCAAGCGGCTCGGCGGCGACGTGATCAACATGTCGGTCGTGGCGAGCTCGATGCACAAGGGCGAGACCCTGATCGACACGGCGATGACTCTGAACGCGATGCATCCGGACGTGCTGATCGTCCGGCATCCCGAATCGGGTGCAGTTCAGCTGCTCTCCGAAAAGCTGGATTGCGCTGTGATCAATGCCGGCGACGGCAGCCACGAGCATCCGACCCAGGCGCTGCTTGACGCGTTGACGATTCGCCGCCGCAAAGGCAGGCTCCGCGGCCTGACCGTCGCAATCTGTGGCGACGTCCTGCACAGCCGCGTGGCACGTTCGAACATCGCGCTGTTGAACACCATGGGGGCGCGGGTGCGGGTTGTAGCGCCGCGCACCTTGCTTCCCGCTGAGATCGAGCGGCTCGGCGTCGAGGTGTTCCACAACATGGCCGACGGGCTCGCCGATGTGGACATCGTGATGATGCTGCGGCTTCAGAGCGAGCGGATGCACGGCGCCTTTGTGCCTTCGACGCGCGAATATTTCCACTTTTTCGGGCTGGATTACACGAAGCTGCGCGCGGCCAAACCGGACGCGCTGATCATGCATCCGGGTCCGATGAACCGCGGTGTCGAGATCGGCAGCGAGGTCGCCGATGACATCGACCGCAGCCTTATTCGGCACCAGGTCGAGATGGGGGTCGCGGTTCGTATGGCCTGCCTCGAGATCCTGACCCGGGATCTCGGCAACGGTCCGCCGCTGCAGTGAATAGCCTGCTGTTCCGAGGAGCCCGGCTCTTAGATCCTGAAAGCGGGCTGGACACCCCCGGCGATCTCCTCGTCGAGGGTGAGCGGATCGCTGCGATCGGAGGCGATCTCTCGGCGGCCGCGCGGGACGCCGAAGTGGTGAGCGCCGATGAGCTGTGCCTCGCCCCGGGGCTCGTCGACATGCGTGTGCAGCTGCGCGAACCCGGCGCCGAACATATGGAGTCGATCGAGACCGCCGGGCAGGCCGCCGCGGCCGGCGGCGTCACGACGATGGTCGCTCTGCCGAATACCGACCCGCCGGTCGACGACGTCTCGGTCGTCGAATTCCTTGCCCGCCGGGCGCGCGAGGTGAAGCTCGCTAAGATCCACACCTATGCTGCCGCGACCAAAGGGCTGCGCGGGCGCGACCTGACCGAAATGGGCTTGCTTGCCGCGAATGGCGCTCTTGGCTTCACGGACGGTGTCCAGGCGGTCGCCGACGCGCTCGTCATGCGGCGCGTGCTCGCTTATGCTCGGACGTTCGATCTCCTCGTCATACAGCATCCGGAAGAGCCGAGCCTTGCCCGGGCCGGAGAGGTCAGCGAAGGGGAGACGGCGACACGGCTTGGTCTGCCTGCGATCACACCGATGGCCGAAATCATCATGATCGAGCGCGATCTTCGGCTGGTCGAGATCACCGGCGCCCGTTATCACGCCGCCCATGTGTCGACCGCCCACGGTATCGATGCGATTCGGCGCGCCAAGGCGCAAGGGCTCCCGGTGACCTGTGATACTGCGCCGCCCTATTTTGCGCTGAACGAGACGGCGATCGGCGACTATCGAACCTTCGCCAAGCTCTCGCCACCGCTGCGCAGTGAGTGGGACCGGCGTGCGGTGGTCGAAGGTCTGCACGACGGCACAGTCGACGCGATCGCCAGCGATCATGCACCCTGGGACCAAGATTCGAAGCGGCTGCCCTTCAGCTCGGCGGCATACGGCATCATCGGGCTCGAGACGCTCCTACCACTGTCGCTCGAGCTCTACCACAACGGCCATCTCAGTCTTACCGAATTGATCCGCCGCTTGACCTGCAATCCGGCCCGAATTCTGGGCTTGCCCGTCGGCCGGCTGGCGCCGGGAGCCCCTGCCGATCTGGTGCTCTTCGACCCGAATGTGTCCTGGCGGATTTCCACCGACGATTTTCGCTCAAAATCTAAAAATGCCCCCTTTGACGGGCGTCCGGTCAAAGGCCGGGTGCGGCGCACGCTCGTCGACGGCCGAACGATCTTCCAGGCGTAGCAAGGCGGGTGAGGGTTGATCGCCGCCGGAATACTCGGCTACCTGCTGGGGTCGATTCCATTCGGGCTGCTACTGATTCGATTAGGCGGGTATGGGGATATTCGCCAGGTGGGCTCGGGTAACATCGGCGCCACCAATGTCCTGCGGACCGGAAGCAAAGGCCTCGCGGCGATCACCTTATTGCTCGACTTGGGAAAGGGATCGGCCGCTGTGATCGTCGCGAACAGCTGGGGTCCGCAAGCGGCGCTGGTCGCCGCCGGTTGCGTGATCCTCGGCCATATGTTTCCAGTCTGGCTCGGCTTTCGCGGCGGAAAGGGTGTCGCCACCGCGCTCGGCGTATTGATCCCGCTCGCCTGGCCGGTAGCGGTAATCGCCGCGTTTTTATGGATCGCAACGGCTCTTCTCTCTCAGTATTCCTCGCTCGCCGCGCTGGTCGCCGCGGTCGCTAGCGCCGGGCTCGCCCCATTGATCGTCGATAAGGCGACTGCGGTTGTCATCGCTTGTATCGCTCTGTTAATCATCTTTAGGCACCATTCCAATATCCGCCGCCTCATCGCGGGCACGGAGAGCCGGATTTCTCTGAAAAAGGTCTGAGGTCGTCCTGATCGCACGCGAACTCGATCCGCAGGAGCGTCTCGATTGGCTGCGGTTGTGTCGCACCGAGACGATTGGCCCAATCAGCTTTTTTGCGATGCTGCGCCGCTTCGGCTCGGCTCGGGCGGCGCTCGACATGTTGCCGCAACTCGCCCGCCGCACCGAGCGCTCGAAGATCGTCACGGCGGTGCCGCGGGCCGAAGCCGAGGCCGAACTCACCGCCCTGCACAAAGCCGGCGCCCGAATCATCTGCTGGGGTGAGCCGCTTTATCCGAGTGCGCTTGCTGCGATCGACGACGCACCGCCGATCCTGACGGTGCTCGGCCGGACCGAGCTTTTGGGGAGGCCGATGGTGGCGGTCGTCGGCGCGCGCAACGCCTCGGCAAACGGCAGGCGCTTCAGCCGCGACCTCGCCGCTTCGCTCGGCCATGCCGGAATCGTCGTCGTCTCCGGCCTCGCGCGCGGGATCGATGCGGCTGCTCATCTGGGCGCTCTCGATACGGGAAGCATCGCCGTAGTCGCCGGCGGCGTCGATGTCGTCTATCCGCGAGAAAACCACGGGCTGCACGACGCGCTGGCAAGTCAAGGTGCTATCGTCGCCGAGTTGCCGCTCGGGACGGAGCCCCAAGCGCGCCATTTTCCGCGCCGCAACCGGATAATTTCCGGGATGGCGCTAGGCGTCGTGGTGGTTGAGGCGGCGGCCCGCTCGGGCTCGCTGATCACGGCCCGATTGGCGTTGGAGCAAGGCCGCGATGTTTTCGCCGTGCCGGGTTCGCCGCTCGATCCGCGGTGTCGAGGCTCGAACGACCTGTTACGGCATGGTGCGACGCTGACCGAGGGTGCCGAAGATGTGCTGTCGCAGCTCGGCGCGTTGCTCGAACGTTCGGCGCCGCCGTACGCAGCCGCTCCAGTCCAACCCCCAACCGTGCGGAGTTGGCCGCCGGTGCCGGCAAACCAATTGGTTGGAGATGACGGAGGGCTCGAATTGGTCCTCGAAAGGCTGGGATCGGCGCCGGTTGCGGTTGACGAGCTCGTACGCCAATGCCATTTGTCAGCCGCCGCAGTTGCCACCCTCCTCCTCGAGCTGGAACTCGCCGGCAGGGTCGAACGTCATCCCGGCAACCTCGTTTCCCTACGTTAATGTTTACGTGCCATTGATCAGGCGTCCACCTGAGTTGTCCTGCGCGGTGGGCCCGCATTGTAGAACGGATTCATGAAAGTCGTCGTCGTCGAATCGCCGGCAAAAGCGAAAACCATCAACAGGTATTTGGGCAGCGATTACAAAGTCGTGGCGAGTTACGGCCACGTCCGCGATTTGCCTGCGAAGGATGGCTCGGTTCTTCCCGACGAGGATTTTGCCATGTCGTGGGAGGTCGACGGCAAATCCGAAAAACACATAAAGACGATCCTCGAGGCCGCACGAGGCGCCGACCGGTTGTTCCTCGCGACCGACCCCGACCGCGAAGGAGAGGCGATCTCCTGGCATGTCCGCGAGCTGCTGAATTCGCGCCGCGGCCTCAAGCATCTCGAAGTCAAGCGCGTCGTCTTCAACGAGGTCACCAAGAACGCGGTACTCGAGGCGTTCACCCGGCCGCGCGAGATCGATCGCGAGCTCGTTGATGCCTATCTCGCCCGACGCGCGCTCGATTATCTCGTCGGGTTCACCTTATCGCCGGTGCTGTGGCGCAAGCTTCCGGGCAGCCGCTCGGCCGGCCGGGTCCAGTCGGTCGCGCTGCGTCTCATCTGCGAGCGCGAAGCCGAGATCGAGGCGTTCAAGTCGCGCGAATACTGGACCATCGAGGTCGAGTTCAAGACCGAGGCCGGTCAGACCTTTACCGCGCGGCTGACCCATCTTGACGGCAAGCGTCTTGAGCGCTTTGATATCGATACCGAGGCCAAGGCCCGAGCGGCGGCCGACACAATCCTGTGCGCCTCCGGCTTTGCTGTCGCCGAAATCGACAGCCGGCAGGTTCGCCGCAACCCGTTCCCGCCTTTCACAACCTCAACCCTGCAGCAGGAAGCCTCGCGCAAGCTCGGCTTGGGCGCCACTCGCACGATGCAGATTGCCCAGCGGCTTTACGAGGGCATCGATCTCGGCGGCGAGATGGTAGGGCTGATTACCTATATGCGAACGGATGGCGTGGCGATTGCCGCCGAAGCGATCGCCGCGGCCCGCGAATTGATCGGCAGCGACTTCGGACCGAGATATGTTCCCGATCAGCCTCGCCTTTACCGAAGCCCCGCCAAGAATGCCCAGGAGGCGCACGAGGCGATCCGGCCGACCGATCTCGCTCGCAAGCCGGCCGATGTCGCCGGCCGCCTGGACAACGATCAGCGCCGGCTCTACGAGCTGATCTGGAAGCGGACGCTCGCCAGCCAGATGGCGTCGGCGCTCCTCGAGCAAGTTGCGGTCGACATCGCCGACGGCAGCGGGCGGCTCCGGCTGCGCGCGAACGGCTCGGTCGTCATGTTCGACGGATTCCTCGCGCTCTATCAGGAGGACCGCGACGACACCACCGACGAAGAAGGCGAGGGCTCCCGGCTGCCGGCGATGCGGAAGGCCGAACGGCTCGCTCGCGGTGAAGTCTCCCCGAACCAGCATTTTACCCAACCGCCACCGCGCTATAGCGAGGCGAGCCTCGTTAAGAAGCTGGAAGAGCTCGGGATCGGCCGCCCTTCGACCTACGCCTCGATTCTGCAAGTTCTGCAGGACCGCGCCTACGTGCGGCTCGAAAAGCGGCGGTTTCTGCCGGAGGACCGTGGTCGACTGGTCACCACCTTCCTGACGAGCTTTTTCGAGCGGTACGTCCAATACAATTTTACCGCCGACCTCGAGAACCAACTCGACGACGTGTCCGGCGGACGGGTCGATTGGAAAGAGGTGCTGCGGAATTTCTGGCGAGATTTCTCGACCGCCGTTGACGGTACTAAGGACCTGACGATCACCCAGGTACTGAGCGCCCTGGATGAAGAGCTCGGGCGGCATTTTTTCCCCAACAACGGCTCCGGGACTGACACACGCCTCTGCCCCGTCTGCGGCGCCGGCCGGCTGAGCCTCAAGCTCGGCAAATTCGGCGCCTTCATAGGTTGTTCCAACTATCCGAACTGCCGCTACACCCGGGCACTCGCAATCGATACCGATACGGATGCGGCGGCGCCGGAGACTGCTCTCGGAACCGAACCGGCGAGCGGGTTGGTGATAACCCTCAAGAAGGGCCCCTACGGGCACTATGTCCAGCTTGGCGAAGGGGATGGGGATTTTAAGCCCAAGCGAGTAGCCCTGCCGCGATCCATCAAGCCGGCCGATATCAATCTCGAGACGGCGTTGCGGCTGCTTGCGTTGCCGCGCGAGCTCGGGCGGCATCCTGAGACGGGCGACACCATCATCGCGGGCATTGGCCGCTTCGGCGCGTATATCAAGCACGGAGCAACATTCAAGTCGCTCGGCGCCGATGACGACGTGCTGACGATCGGTTTGAACCGTGCAGTCGTGCTTCTCGCCGAACCGGCCTCCGAGCGACGCGGCGGGCCGCGGCTGCTGCGTGAACTGGGCGCTCACCCGGGAGGGGGCTCGGTCGGATTGTATCGGGGACGCTATGGCCCCTATGTCAGTCATGATGGTGTGATCGCCTCGCTGCCACGGAACTCCGACCCGGACACGTTCTCGCTGGCAGAAGCGCTGCCGTTGCTTACGGCGCAACGCGAGAAGGGCAACGGGCAGCGCCGTAAAGGGGTCCGATCCGCCCCGAAGCAAGCCGCGCAGGCCAAGACGGTGGGCGCGGCAGGCACGAAGGCGCGAGCCGCTTCCCAGAAATCGAAACGCCCAGGAACCACAAAAAAGGCCAGCGTGGCTCGATCCGCGAAAAAATCTCGACCTCGATCCAGCGCGCAGCCGGCGAAATAGTGATATCGCGTTCGAAGGCTCCTGGGGAGGGGGAGCGCCGCGGCGAGCTGCCTGCGATGGCCGAGTTGCTGACCTTTATCCGTGAGAGTTCTTCCGCGGTTGGGGAGCGCGAGATCGCCCGCGCCTTCGGTGTGGCGCCGGGCAACCGCCCGGAGCTTCGGGACATGCTGCGCAAGATCGAACGCTCGGGAGGGGTCACCCGCGCTGCCAATCGGCGCTTTGTCGCCCCTGCGCCGCTGCCGGAGGTAACGGTTATCGAGCGGTTCGGTAGCGACGAGGATGGCGTGGCGCTGGCTCGTCCGATTGCCTGGTCGGGACCGGGTCCGCCACCAACTTTGCGGGTCATCGAGTCGGGGGCCAACAGCTCGCTGACCATCGGCGAGCGGGCAGCGGCGCGGTTGATCCCGCTCGAAACCGGTGATATCGAGGCCCGGATCGTCCGCAGACTCGAACCGGCCGGCCGGCGGATTATTGGAACGTTCGAAAACACCCGCGAGGGAGGCAGGCTGGTCCCCGCAGACCGGCGTGACCGCAACGAGTATCACGTCGCAGCGCGCGACACGAGCGGGGCTGGAAGCGGAGAATTGGTCGTTGCCGAGCAAATCTCAGGGGGAAAGCTCGGGGCACCGCGAGCCCGTGTTGTCGATCGGCTCGGCCCGGCGTCGGACCCGGGGGCGATCAGCCTGCTGGCGATTGCGGCCTATGACATTCCGACCGAATTTCCGGCGGCAGCGATCGCCGAGGCTGAAGGGGCGCTCCCGGTGTCAGCGGCCGGGAGGACGGATCTGCGCGACATACCGCTGGTCACGATCGACGGGAGCGATGCTCGGGATTTCGACGACGCGGTTTGGGCCGAGCCGGACTCGAACTACGAAAACCGCGGCGGCTGGCACCTGATCGTCGCAATCGCCGATGTCGCCTGGTATGTGCGTCCGGGCAGCGCACTCGACCGGGAGGCCGAGCGGCGCGGCAACTCGGTCTATTTTCCAGACCGTGTTGTTCCGATGTTGCCCACGGCGCTGTCCAACGATCTCTGCTCGTTGAAGCCAAATGTCGATCGTGCCTGTCTCGCCGTCCATCTGTGGATCGACGCCGAGGGCCGCAAACAACGTCACAGGTTCGAGCGCGCTTTGATGCGATCGGCTGCGCGACTCACCTATGAAGAAGCCCAGGCAGCACAGGATGGCCGCATCGCTTCGGTGCTGCGGCCGGATCGGCTCGCGGCCCTTTACGGCGCCTTCGCAGCTCTTGCCAGCGCTCGGGCGAAACGCGGTGCCCTCGAGCTTGATCTGAGGGAGGACCGGGTCGTCCTCGACGCAGAAAATCGGCCCGCAGAGATGGTGCGTGCCGTCCGACTCGATAGCCATCGCTTGATTGAAGAATTCATGATCTTGGCGAACGTCGCTGCCGCCGAGGAGTTGGAAACGCGGCGGCAACCCTGCATGTATCGAATTCATGACGCGCCCGACCCGGAAAAGGTCGAGGCATTGCGGCTGTTTCTCGAAGACATTGGTGTTCCCGGCCTCGCGCTGGCCAAGGGCCAGGCTCCGAAGCCACAGCTATTCAATCGCGTTCTGCGCCGCGCAGCAGGAACGCAGGAGGCGGCTTTGGTGAACGATCTGGTCCTGCGGTGTCAGGCGCAAGCCGCCTATAGCCCCCACAATATTGGCCATTTTGGGCTCGCCTTGCGTCGTTATGCCCATTTCACTTCACCGATCCGGCGCTATGCCGACCTTCTCGTGCATCGCGCATTAATCGCCGACGTAAAGGCGCCAGGGTTGGATTTCGGCTCTGGCGGGATACCTTCCGACACCAACCATGATGGGTTGGCGGCGATCGGGGAACATATATCGGCCACTGAGCGGCGCGCGGCCGCGGCCGAAAGAGCTGCCATCGAGCGCTACCGCGCGACACTTCTTGCAGGCTCGGTCGGCAGCGTCTTCCCAGCCCGCATCAGCGGCGTTGCCGATTTCGGGCTATTTGTCACCCTTAGGGAGAGCGGCGCCGATGGGCTCGTTCCGATATCAACCCTGCCAGGTGATTATTACACTCGGGACGAGAGGGCTCATCGATTGACCGGACGGACCTCTGGTTTCACCTACAGGCTTGGCGATGAGGTGTCGGTGCGGCTTGTCGAAGCAGACGGGATAGGCGGTCGGCTGGTGTTCCGGATCGAGGATGGCGGAGAGAGCCCCGGATTTCGCGGCCGGATCACGCCACGCGAGCCGGCCCGCCGGCCACCAACCCGTCGCGGCCGACGCGGTCGGCACCGTTGATTGCGCAGGGCCAGGGCTTTACTGTAATCATTATCGCCGAGGGAGATTTTCGCCGAAGCCGGTGGATCGCGTAGAGCACATTACTGCGGGGGAAGTCCAGGATTCCGCTTGGGGAGTGAGTGCGGTGTCGTTCCGTCCGGCCGCTGTGCTCGTGCAGGCGAGCAGCCTTGTCCTCCTCGTCGGGTTGGTTGCCTGCGCCGAGCGTCAGGCTATGCCCAATGATCCGACCGGGCGCCTATTTGCGCGTGGTCTCGATGAAATTTCCGACCTCTATATCTCCCCTATATCGAGCCGAAAGCTTGTTATCGCTGGCGCGTCGCGGTTTTCCCGGCTGGACGAGAAATTCTCCGTGACCGAGACCCCAGGGCCGGACAGGACGCAAATCGTGCTCTCATATGGCGGGCGAGAGATGTTGACCCTCCCATCACCGTCCCATGACGATCCTCATGATTGGGGCGCGGTGATGGGCCGCTTGGTTGTCGAGGCAAAGGCGGTTTCCCCGACCGTCGCGGCGCTTTCGGAGGACCAGATCGACAAGACCCTGTTCGATGGGATCATTTCGACGCTCGATCGCTTTTCGCGTTACTCCTCGCCCGATTTAGCCCGCGATCAGCGCGCGGTCCGCGACGGTTTTGGCGGGATCGGTATTACCTTAGATGTATCTAAAGATGGGTTCCGGATCACGGCGGTCACGCCGCGCGCCCCAGCGGACGTTGCAGGCATTAGGCCGGACGACCAGCTCGTTACGGTTGACAAGATCCCGACGGCTGGGCGTTCGCAAGACGATGTGGTGCATGCCCTTCGCGGTCCGATCCTCAGCCAAATTGAGGTCACCGTCTATCGTCCGAGTATCGGCCAGAACCGCACCTTTCGGCTGTTGCGCGAGCTGGTGATCCTTCCGACCGTGACCGTCTCACGGGAAGACGGCATCGCGACCTTCCACGTGGCGAGCTTCAACCAGAACACGACACAGCAGATCGTAGAAGCCCTTGGTGCCGTAAAGCGAGAGATGGGTCCGCAGCTTCGCGGCATCGTGCTTGATCTGCGCAGCAACCCGGGAGGGCTGCTTGATCAGGCGGTCAGCCTCTCGGATGTTTTCATCGCCAGTGGGCCGATAGTTTCGACCGTCGGCCGCCACCCCGCCAGCCGCCAGTATTTCGAGGCTTCCGGCGACAGTGTCGCGCCGCAGATCCCGGTCGTCGTTCTGATCAACGGCGGGTCCGCCTCGTCTTCCGAAATTGTTGCCGCGGCCTTGCAGGATACCGGTCGTGCGGTTGTCGTCGGCAGCGCCTCCTATGGCAAGGGCACGGTGCAAACGGTTTTGCGGCTGCCAAACGATGGCGAGTTGACACTGACCTGGGCTCAGCTGGTGGCCCCATCGGGGTATTTCTTGCACGAGCACGGCGTGGTGCCGACCTTGTGCACGAGCGATCTGGGCGATGACGACAGTTCTGTGCAGGTTGCGCTGCAACGCGCTAGTGCTTCCGCGACGATGTCGGCGCTCGTGCCTCGCGCACGCGCGTCGCTAGATGAAGGTGCTTGGTCTCAACTGCGCCGTTCATGCCCGGCGCGGCAAGGCGAGCACGGCATCGATGCCAAGGTGGCAAAACGCCTTCTTGCGGATCCCGTGCTCTACAGTGAAGCGGTTCACGTGATCGGCCGGGGCCAAAACCTGGCCTCCGCTCCGGTCGCCCCCGTCTTGACAGGGGCCGAGGGATCGCTATCTTCTACCCCGCGCTAGCTCTAGAATCGAAAGCTCCCATCGATGGCTAAAACAAATACAGTTCTTATCAAATTGGTCAGCAGTGCCGATACTGGTTTCTATTACGTGACAAAAAAGAACCCGCGCGCCAAGACCGACAAGCTGGAACTAAGAAAATTCGACCCTGTCGCGCGCAAGCACGTCATGTTTAAAGAGGCGAAGATCAAATAGGTCCGGTGAGCGCGAGTTCACCGGATAGCTACTTGGATCGATAGAGTCGCATGAGAGATCGGCAGGTGTAGCCAATCTCACGGCGTCATTAGTACGCCCGTCTCCGTTAACGGCGATACCGCGTTGAGCGATGGGGTCATGGTCGAGCGCACGATCACACAATTTCGTCCGCGGTTCTTGGCTGCATAAAGAGCTTCATCGGCGCGCTTCAGCATTCCGTCGCGATCATCGTTCCGTTCGGTCGTGGCCGTAACGCCGATACTAATTGTAACAGGCCGCTTTTCGCCGTCCCCCTTGATGATGAATGGCTCTCGTGCGACCGCTGCACGGAGGCGTTCCGCGACCGCGGTGGCGATAGCGATATCGGTCTCGGGCATGACGACAACAAATTCCTCGCCCCCCAATCGCGCGGCGAGATCAACGCTGCGGACACTGTTCACCGTTCGGGCGGCAAGCTCTCTCAGCACATCATCTCCCGCTGCATGTCCGTGCGTATCATTGACTCTCTTGAAGTGATCGATATCGAACAACAGGACCGCAACACTGATTCCGTCGCGGTGGACTCTCTCTATGAGTTCATCGAGATGAGCAAATAGATACCGTCGATTGTATAGACCGGTTAGCTCATCGGTCAATGCAAGCGCTAGGCTGCGCCGATAACTCTCCTGCAATCTGTCCTGCAGCCTCTTGCGGCGGATCTGCGTCGCTGTCCGTGCGAGCAATTCGTTTCGATCCACCGGTCGTATCAGGTAATCGTTCGCGCCCAGATCGAGACCCTTGGCGAGGCGAGGCAGGTCCCTGTCCTCGGCGATCAGCAAGATCGGAAGCTGCCGAAAGGCTTCGTTTGCGCGGCATTGCGATACGAGCCGCAATGCATCGCTACCCGGATTTGGCAAGGTCGCGATGACCAGCTCGGTATCGCCAGCAAGCAGCGCTTGTGCTTCTGCGCAGCTCGACGCGCGAGTCACCGAATTGGCGAGGGCCGACAAGGTCTCGATCATGCGAGCAGCGGCGAATTCATCGTCATCGACGATCAGGATCCGGGCGGGGCCGGTATCCTCGGTGGCAGGCATGTCGCGATCGCCAAACCGTCCACAAATCCCCTCGCGGAGGCGCAACTCCTCCATCATTCGCTTCAGCCGGACGAGCGAGCGCACGCGCGCAAACAGCGCTGTGTCGTTGACCGGCTTTGTGAGGAAATCGTCGGCACCAGCTTCGAGACCACGCAGGCGGTTAGCGACGTCGGATAACGCGGTCACCATGACGACTGGCACGTCGGCGGTACGTCGGTTAGCCTTTAATTGGCGGCAAACCTCGAAACCATCCATACGCGGCATCATAACGTCGAGAAGGATAACGTCCGGCAGCTCCCTTTCAGCAATTTCCAGAGCACCGCGGCCATTATAGGCCAATAGGACGTCAAAATATTCGCTCGAGAGCTTGGCCTCGAGCAATTTTACATTTGCCTCGACATCGTCGACAACTAATACGCGGCCAGACATCAGCGGCTCATACCTGAAAGATAAGGTCGGGCACTCGCCTCAGGAGAGGAAGCGCTCGACGGTTCGCATAAAACTAGCTACCGAGATCGGCTTGGCAATATAAGCCTCGCAGCCGCCGTCACGCATCTTCTCCTCGTCGCCTTTCATGGCAAAGGCAGTCACCGCGATGATCGGGATCATGCGCAGATCGTCATCTTCCTTGATCCATTGAGTCACTTGCAGCCCAGAGACTTCGGGAAGCTGAATATCCATCAGGATCAGGTCAGGGCGGTGTTGGCGGGCCAGGGCCAAGGCCTCGACCCCGTCCTTTGTTTGAAGCGTGCGGTAGCCATGCGCCACCAGGAGATCGTTGAAGAGCTTCATATTGAGATCGTTGTCCTCGACGATCAACACCTTCTTCGGCCTGAGAGGATCGGCAGTCAGCTCCGATTTTACGACTTCGATCGTCATACTCCGCGGCCTCCGAAAGCTGCTGGATGTCGGCGGAACGGTCGGTCGCCGTGGACGTCACCACCGTTCTGCACACGGCTACGCTGGCGCGATATAAAGCAACGAACTTAAAGATCCGTAACCAAATTCTGCAAGGGAAGTTCGTGCCATGTTAGCACGATTCCGTATCGGCATCGATCTTGGCGGCACGAAAATAGAGGGTGCTGCGGTCGATGTGTCGGGCTCGGTGCGGGTCCGCCAACGGATTCCAACGCCGACGCAAGACTATCGTGGGACAATCGACGCGATCGTTGCTCTCATTGGAGGTATGGAGAAAGAGATTGACGCGACGGCATCAATCGGCATCGGTATTCCAGGTGCCGCCTCTCCTAGAACCGGCCTCATAAAAAACGCCAACTCCACTTGGTTGATCGGCCGCCCCCTGCAACACGATATCGAGGCAGCCTTGGGGCGGCCGATACGTCTGGCCAATGACGCCAATTGCTTTGCCCTGTCGGAAGCCACCGACGGCGCCGGAGCGGGGATGGAGACCGTATTCGGCGTCATTCTCGGTACCGGTGTCGGGGGCGGCATCGCGATCAGCGGACGTATCCTTGCCGGTGCTAACGCGATCGCGGGAGAATGGGGACACAACCCGCTGCCCTGGCCGAGCCCGGACGAGGTTCCGGGACCACCTTGTTACTGCGGTCGATCGGGTTGTATCGAATGTTTTCTTTCCGGTCCTGGGCTCGCCGCCGATCACCAGCGGCGCTGCGGGAAGCTGATGGGCGCGCCAGAGATCGCCCGAGGAGCTGAAAGGGGAGACCCGGAATGCCGCGCGACCCTCGCAGGCTATACGGATCGTCTCGCCCGCGGGCTGGCCTCCGTCATCAACTTAGTCGATCCGGATGCAATCGTTCTTGGCGGCGGCCTCTCCCAAATTGCCGCGCTCTATGAGCGAATCCCCCGGCTGTGGAACCGATACATCTTTTCGGATCACGTGGTCACTCGGCTCCTACCTCCGGTCCATGGGGACTCCAGCGGAGTGCGCGGCGCGGCTTGGTTGTGGCGGCCGGAGGAAGCGCCATGAGCGCGCTTTGCCGCGACTGCGGCGCGATGGCCGCCACGACAGCCCACGGGAGATGTGACAGCTGCGAATCAGCGCGGCTCCTCGCACATCGAGAGCTGGAGACCCTGTCCATCGCGCATGTCGATTGCGACGCCTTCTACGCGACGGTCGAGAAGCGCAATAAGCCTGAGCTGGCCGATCGCCGAGTCATCATCGGCGGCGGCGTCCGCGGGGTTGTTCTCGCCTGCTGTTACCTGGCACGGCTTTACGGCGTGCGTTTGGCCATGCCGATGTTCAAGGCGTTGGAAGCCTGCCCGGATGCCGTCGTGATCCGTCCAGACATGGCCAAGTACGGAGAGGTCGGACGCGAGGTGCGCGCCGAGATGCGGCGACTGACGCCCCTGGTCGAGCCGTTGTCGATCGACGAGGCGTTTCTCGATCTCGGCGGCACCGAGGCGCTTCACAGCGCATGTCCCGCCCAGCTCCTCGCTGGGCTCGCCAAGCGCGTGGAAATCGCGCTCGGCATTACCGTGTCGATCGGGTTGAGCGACAACAAATTCCTCGCCAAGATCGCTTCCGATCTCGACAAGCCACGCGGTTTTGCCGTTCTCGGCCGCAACGAGGCCCACGCTTTTCTCGCCGACAAGCCGGTTTCGCTGCTATGGGGCGTCGGTGCAGCGATGCAGCGGCGACTCGCCCGCGACGGTGTTACCCTCATCGGGCAGTCAGCGGAGCTCGGCCAGCACGAACTCGCCTCCCGTTACGGTCGGCTCGGCGCGCGGATCGCTCGCCTCGCCCGCGGCGAGGACGACCGCTCTGTCCTGGCGCTTGCCTCGGCGCAAAACATTTCGGCGGAAACCACCCTGGTACACGACAAAGCCGACGCGGATGTCTTAGCGCGTATTTTGTGGCCGCTTTGCGAGAAAGTGTCGGATCGTCTGAAGCAGTCCTCGCTCGCTGCCAATATAATCACGCTGAAGCTAAAGACCGCCGATTTCCGCATACGCACGCGCTCGCCCCGCGTGGCCGACGCGACCCAACTCGCGTACACGCTGTATCACACCGCCACTCGCTTGCTCGCTGGGGAAGCCGACGGCGCGACCCGATTTCGCCTGATCGGGGTTGGCGCTGACGCGCTTGTCGACAGCCGCGCCGCCGACCCGCCGACCCTGTTCGATCGTGAGTTGGATGGGCCCCTGCGGCTCGAGCAGGCGATCGATCAAGTCCGAAACAGGCTCGGCGAAGGCTCGGTGTGGTTTGGCCGCGCTCTGCCGCTCCCCGACTAACAGGTCGGCTTCGGCAGAGGCTCGATATCGTCGAGCTTGGCGCGTATCGAGTAGTCGCCGTAATCGATCACCATGTCCTGCGACACGCCGTTATCGAGAAGGCGCATGCCGAGCTCGTAATCCGGTCTTTCGGCATTGGCATCGGCTGGAAAAAAGGCGAGCCGCACACGCCAGCCGGGCCGTTCGAGCAAGGAGCTGCGAACGGCAGCTGCGGGATCCGCGGTGAGCTTGACCCCGATCGCGGCTGAAACTTGCACCGCGTTCTCGTCCGTGGCCCCGTCGAATACCAGACGTGAGAGGAAATTCTCGCCCTCCCGAGCCGCATCGATCAGCGAAATCGTGTGCGCACTTGGAAATAGTACGCCCGGCTCGAGCTTCAGGGTCTGGGGCTGCGGCTTAGCGAACTCGGCAACCCCGCCCTTCCCCGTGCCGTCTAGCCGCGCCTCGCCGCGGATCTCCTGATCGATTTCGCCGTTTCGCGTTTGTTTCTGATTGAAGCGATAACGCATCCCATCCTTGGCTTCCCAAGTCACAAAGCTCGAGATGATGTCGACATCGGCGTTTTCCGCGTAGCGCATCTTCAGCCGATAGCGCTGCTCTATAGTCCAGCCGTCGCAGGTTTCACCCCATTCGTAATCCATCGTGCCACGTGCATCGACCACCCCCGAATCATTGCGGGCGCTGCCGAGCGTCATCGAATAAAGCGCGCGGTGCGGTGTGATCTCGGCGCCCTTTGCCAAGGGTGCCGGCGCCGTCATGGCGACAACCACCGCGGCAAGCACAAAGGGCTCGAAGCGCCACTCTTTCATCAGGCATTACTCCTGGGTCGATGTCGCCGACGGTTTCACCGCCAGCAAATTATATGCCGATTTGACCCCGGTAACCCCGGGGCAAGTAATTCTAGTGCGCTTCGGATGATGCCGGAACGATCTCCCGATGGGCCGTTCAGGATCTCGATCCCCTCGCCGACGGGAGATCGAGCCGGATGTGGAGTTCTCTCAACCGCTCCGAGGGGACCGGCGCCGGGGCGCCCATCATCAGGTCGCGCGCCTGCTGGTTCATCGGGAAGATGATAACCTCGCGGATATTGGACGTATCGGCGAGCAGCCTGACGATGCGGTCGATACCCGGCGCCAGTCCGCCATGCGGCGGTGCGCCGTAACGGAAGGCGTTCAACACGGCGCGAAAGCGATTCTCGACGTCGGTCGCCGAATAGCCGGCGATTTCGAAGGCCTTGTACATGATGTCGGGTCGGTGATTGCGAATGGCGCCCGAGGCGAGTTCGACGCCGTTGCAGACAATGTCGTATTGGTGCGCCAGGATCGACAGCGGGTCCTCGTTTTCGAGCGCCTCCATCCCGCCTTGCGGCATCGAAAACGGGTTATGGCTGAAGTCGATCTTGCCTGTTTCCTCGTTCAGCTCGTACATCGGGAAGTCGGTGATCCAGCAGAAGCGGAACGCGCCCTCCTCGACAAGACCAAGCTCGCTCGCGATACGCGTACGTGCCTGGCCGGCGAGCCGTTCCGCCTCGATCTTGGTACCGGCGGCGAAAAAAACGACATCGCCACCATCGAGTCCCGATAGTTGGGCGAGCTTGACGATCTCCTCACGGTCGAGATTGTTCGCAATCGGGCCACGCCCGAGCAGCATCGGTTCGTAGAGGTCTCTTTCGGCCTCAGAACCAAAGCTTTCGGGAGGTTCCGGTTTGCCTCTTTCAAAGATAACGTAACCGAGCCCCGGAGCGCCCATCTCTGATTTCGCCCACTCATCCATCTTATCCAAGAAGGAGGAGCGTGGCCTGGATGCTGCTCCGGGAGCGGGAATGGCTCTGACGACACCACCGCTCTCGACAATGCGCCTGAAGGCCCGGAATTTCGAGCCGACGAACACCTCCGAAACATCGGCGATGACCAGCGGGTTGCGCAGATCGGGCTTGTCGGTGCCGTATTTGAGCATAGCGTCAGAGTAGGCGATGCGCGGAAACGGCGCCGGGGTCACCGCGCGCCCGTTGCCGAATTCCTCAAACACGCCATACAAGATCGGCTCGATCGCGGCGAAGACGTCCTCCTGGGTCACGAACGACATTTCGAAATCGAGCTGGTAGAACTCTCCTGGCGCGCGGTCGGCGCGGCTTGCTTCGTCGCGGAAGCACGGCGCGATCTGGAAATAGCGGTCGAACCCGGCGACCATCAGCAATTGCTTGAACTGCTGCGGGGCCTGCGGCAAGGCGTAGAACTCGCCGGGGTGAAGTCGGCTCGGCACATAGTAGGGCCGTGCCCCTTCCGGCGAGTCGGCGGTCAAGATCGGCGTCTGAAATTCGGTGAAACCCTGGTCCACCATGCGCCGCCGGATCGAGGCGATCACCTGCGCGCGCAGCATGATATTGGCGTGCATACGCTCGCGCCGCAGATCAAGAAACCGGTAGGCCAGCCGCATGTCCTCGGGCGTCTCCGCGTCGCTATTGACCGGAAACGGCAGCAGCTCCGCCGTCGACAGCACCGCCAGCCCGGCGATGACGAGCTCGACCTCGCCCGTGTCGAGCTTTGGATTGACCGTCTCGGGCGAACGGGCGGCGATCTGCCCGCTTAGGGTGACGACACTCTCCAGCCGCAACGCATCCGCTACCGGAAACAGCGGCGAAGAAATGTCGATCACGCATTGAGTAATGCCGTAGTGATCGCGCAAATCGATGAAGAGAAGTTGTCCATGATCGCGTTTGCGATGCACCCATCCCGACAGCCGGACCGTCTGGCTCGTATCGGCGACGCGCAAAGCTCCGCAAGTGTGGGTCCGATAGGCGTGCATTGCAAAATCCTGATCGAGGGGCGGAACACGGCATGGAAGGGCGTGATTGTCAAGGTATGCGCCAGTCTCATAACCAACCGGCCGCTGAAGCGCGCAAACCGGCTCCGGCGGTTTCCGCTCCCCGGTTTTCGATGTATAGCGTCAATCATGATAGTGATCACTGACACGGATGGGCTGGCCGAATTTTGTGCACGGCAAATCGGCTCGGGCTTTGTTGCCGTCGACACGGAGTTCATGCGCGAGCGGACCTTCTGGCCAATTCTATGTCTCGTACAAGTTGCGGGTCCCGAGGAGGCGGCGGCGGTCGATGCGCTCGCCCCGGGAATCGATCTGGCGCCGCTCCTCGCCCTGATGGCGGATCAGAGTATTCTCAAGGTGTTCCATGCGGCGCGGCAGGATATCGAGATCTTTTTCAACCTGTCCGGCACGGTCCCGACACCGATTTTTGACACGCAGATTGCCGCCATGGTTTGCGGCTTTGGCGATGCGGCGAGTTATGAGACGCTGGTCAGCAAGCTCGCCCAAGCTTCGCTCGACAAATCGTCACGATTCACCGACTGGTCGCGCCGGCCGCTTACCGAGCGGCAGATCCGTTATGCCCTTGCGGACGTCGTCCATCTCCGCACTGTCTACGAGAGGCTTCAGCAGCGGCTTTCGTCGAACGGGCGCGCAGGCTGGTTTGCCGAGGAAATGGCCGAGCTGTCCAGTCCGGAGACATATCGGAGCGATCCAGGCGAGGCATGGCGGCGTTTCCGGTTGCGAGGCCGCGTCGACCCGCGGTTTTTTGGCGTTCTGCGTGAATTGGCCGCTTGGCGGGAGACAGCGGCGCGGCAACGCAATCTGCCGCGGGGGCGGATCATGCGGGACGAGGCCGTACTCGAAATTGCCGCCCATGTTCCCAAGACGATCGAGGCGCTCGGAAGAACCCGCAGCCTCGGCAAGGGAATCGCCGAAGGCAAGCTGGGTAGTGACATTCTCGACGCGATCCGGCGCGGCCTCGCGGACGTGGCCTCGCTCGAGCCGCCGACACCAGCAAAAGCCGAATCTCCGCCTGGAATGGGTCCGCTGATCGAGCTCTTGCGGGTCTTGTTGAAGCAGCGCTGCGAGGAACACCAGGTCGCGCAGAAGCTGTTGGCCAGCGCCGAGGATCTAGAGGCGATTGCTGCCGATGACGAGGCGCCGGTGCGGGCACTTTCGGGATGGCGCCGCGAGATCTTTGGCAAGGACGCGCTGGCCTTGAAACATGGCAGGCTGGCCCTGACGGTTCGCCGCAATCGTATCAGCCTCGTCGAGCTGAGCGACGGCAGTCAACAATAGATCGCGAGCAATGAGGGGGGAAGCCGACGAACGAATCCCGCAAATCGATCACCGGCACCGAGCCGGTCGTCGCGCCGCTCGTCTTCGACCCGATTTCGGCGAAACTCGCCGAGGCGGCAGGGTTCCGGGCGCTTTACCTGAACGGCGGCTCGCTGATGGCCGCCAAGATTGCCGAAGCCGTGCCGGCGCGCCGTGCGGCGATGATCGAGGTCGAGCGGGCGGACTGTCGAGCGGTAGCCCCGCCGCTCTCAGGGCGCACAGGAGAGGCCGGTTCCGGTGACGAAAGCCGCCATTCCGGAAGCCCCTGACGGCGGGCACATCAGCCATGCTGGGACGTTGCTCGATGCTGCGCCCGTTGCGCTCCCCGATGACCCGGCCGAGCGCGCCGAGGACGAGGATGGTGCCACGGCTGAGCGGGACGCATTTGACGGGGTACTGGTGGTTCCACCGCCAGATCCCGAGCTCGTTGGCGCGGCGCTGGAGGTTGATCCCGTCACTGCGGTGCTCGTCGTGGCGGATGATGTCGGCTGAGTCGCGGTCGCCGAGCTCGGGTTAG
>Ga0070717_10000738_pt1 | contig 21312 bp, 12 predicted proteins | sample LARL113metaG_FD_71366 | JGI IMG/M metagenome (GOLD analysis project Ga0070717, IMG submission 71366) | Corn, switchgrass and miscanthus rhizosphere microbial communities from Kellogg Biological Station, Michigan, USA - LAR L11-3 metaG | ecosystem: Host-associated > Plants > Roots > Rhizosphere ...
GCCGGAATGGATAGGATGAGGCGGCGGAAGGCCTCATCGCGTAGCTCGTTAGGGCGCAGGCCATCGCGCAGAATCGCCCTCCTCACCTTCGAGCTGGAAACAAGTCTCTCGTTCCAGTCTACCGCGGCGAGTGTTCTTTTATCGGGCTTGCGCATGGATCGAATTTTAACGGGTGAATACGCGTTTCTTGAAACCGCAGTCCGTGTCGCATCCCGGCAGGCAGCACCAATGCGGTCATCATCATCCGCGCATGCGCATCCAAGCAGACATTCGTGGAGGCTTCAGTGGCTGACGTTCTTCTTTCCGATATCGATGGAACCCTGGTAGACAGCAACACGCTGCATGCGCAGGCATGGCGGCGCGCATTCGAACATTTTGGCATCGAGATCGGAATCGATGATGCCTGGCGCCAGATCGGCAAGGGCGCGGACAAACTCATTCCAACATTTGTCCCGGAAGCCGATCGCGAGCGCCTGGAAAAACCGCTAAAGGATTTGCGCAGCGAAATCTTTCATCGCGACTACATGCCGCGCATTGTTCCATTCGCAAAATCCCGCGAATTGCTGCAGCGGGTGCGCGCCGCAGGGATGAAGATCGCCCTCGCCACTTCCTCCGACCCCGAAGACCTTTCTACATACGGCAGGATCATCGGCATGGACGACCTGGTGGACGAAGCCTCTTCGAGTGGCGATGCGAAGGAATCCAAGCCCTCGGCCGATATCTTCGCTGCCGCGCTCCGCAAGGTCGGCATGAAACCCGGACAGGCCATCGCGCTCGGCGATACACCGTGGGATGCCCAGGCCGCTGGCAAGCTTGGAATCCCGGTCATTGGCCTCACATGCGGTGGATGGAAGCGTTCCGACCTCCGAGACGCGGGCTGTGCGGAGGTGTGGCAGGATCCCGCCGATCTGCTCCTGCATTTCGATCGCTCACTTTTACGACGTCAATAGATTGCCTTCTCTGGGGAAGAATTAACTCCGCCGTAACTTCGTCGTAACCAAGACAACAATCTTCGCCCCCTATAGTTTTCTGCGGATAAGAATCTCCCCGATTCGCGAACCGCAACAGATTCTTCATCCGCAGCCCAGCCTCAATGGGCGATCCAATCAACCCGAGGTGATCCAGTGCGGGCGCGTGCTCGTACTGCTTACTCGACGTGTGTCCGTGTCTCGCAGCGACAACTTTTGTCCGCGATAACTTTTGTCCCCACCTGGAGAGGTCGACCGATATGAATCTCAAGAATGCAGCGCTCGTGCTCGCCACTGGCGCGTTGTGCGCCAGCTTTGCCCTCGCTCAAGAAGATGAGAACCACCGCCCCGTTCCGCGCCTCGATCACGTCTTCGTGATCATGATGGAAAACCACCACATCAGCCAGATCCTCGGCACCCCCAATACGCCGTTCACCACCAGCTATGCGGCCTCTGCAAGGCTGGCGACCAATTACTACGCTGTGGGCCATCCGAGCCTGACAAACTACCTGGAAGTCGTGGGCGGCTCCAACTTCGGCATCGTGAACGATAACTCGCCGGATTGGCACAATACCAACTGCGTCTCTACGTTGGCCACACCTGTCGATGAGTCGTCCACACCCGCAGTCTCCTGCCCCATCTCGGGAAGCGGCATGGATGCGGCGACCCCGGCCCTCGACACCACCAATGAAGGCACGCCTACTGAGCCGATCCACAATTTTCCGCTTGCCCCGGCAAAGACGGTGGGGATCACCATCGCCAACCAGTTGGTTGACCATGGACTGAGCTGGAAGTCCTACCAGGAGGACCTGCCTCCCTACGGTGCCAACGAAGTCAACAACAGCGACGGCCTTGTTTCCGACAAGCTTGGGATTCAGTCGGAACCCGGAATGCCCAAGCTCTACGCCGTCAAGCACAATCCCTTCGTCTACTTTGCCGATGTCGAGGAAGGTGCGAATCCGCGCCTGAGCCTGAATCAGTCCGTGGATTTCCACCAGTTGTATGCCGACCTGAAGAGCGGGCATGTGCCTAATTACTCGCTGATCGTTCCCAACCAGTGCCATGATCAGCACGGGCGCGGCTCCAGCGAGATGGGCACCGGGTGCAACGTCGATGCAAACGCCATCGCCCAGGGCGATGCCGCGCTCAGCATTCTCATCCCCGCAATCAAGAGCTCTCCGGCATGGAAAGAGGGCCACAACGTGATCATCACGGTCTGGGACGAGAACGACTACAGTTCGCTGCCCAACCAGGTGGCGGCGATCGTGGATACCAACTACGGGTCAGGCGGCAAGACCAGTAACGTGCGGTACAACCACTTCTCGCTGTTGAAGACTATCGAAGCCGGTTTCAATCTCGGATACATCAATCACGCGGCCGACCAGAACGTGAAGCTGATGACCGACCTGTTCGCGAAATAACCATTCCGGCACTGCGCAAGGCCGGTCACGTCCAAGGCGGCGGGCCGGCCTTGTGACGTTCCTTTCCAAACCAATTTCCACCGGTCACGGGAAACGTGACCGCGTATCCCCACCATAGGAGGTTGTATGCGCAAACGATTTCCCCTTGTTGCGATTGTCGCCGCGTGTTTGATTCTGGCCGCTTCGGCCGAGAATGGCGATGACCTTGGCGAAAGCTCCATCAAGCATGTGCTGCTGATCAGCATCGACGGCATGCATGCCCTGGACTTCAAGAACTGCTCCCAGGGCATCGCCGGCGTGAATGACGGCAAGCCATTTTGTCCGAACCTCGCCGCCTTGGGCACGAACGGAGTGAACTACGTAGCCGCCAACACATCGAAGCCTTCCGACTCGTTTCCGGGGCTGATGAACATTGTGAGCGGGGCCACACCGCGCCTGATGGGCGTTTACTACGACGTGGCCTACGACCGCACGCTCGATGGGCCGGCAACGGCCACCGGCAACGGCAACCCGGCCGGTCCATGCGACGCGACCAAACCGCCCACCGGCTACACCACCGAATATGAAGAAGGCCTCGATTTCGATCAGACGATGCTGAACGGCGGCGCGCCGGGCGCCAGCCTGACCGACGGCGGCGTTGCCTCTCTCGATACGAGCAAGATGGACCGCGATCCGAAGAAGGGATGCGCGCCGGTGCTTCCCTGGGAATTCGTGCGCACCAACACCATCTATGGCGTCATTCACAAGGCCGGCGGCTATACTGCATGGTCTGACAAGCATCCCGCGTACTCGTCGGTCGCAGGCCGCGATGGCGTTCACGTTCTCGACGACTACTATTCGCCGGAAATCAACTCGAACGTGATCGGGCTGCCGCACGTGAGCCTTCCCGATGGCACCAGTTGCTCGACGGTGCTCGATCCCGGAGCCGACCTGACCGCGTGGACCAATAGCTTTCAGAACATCAAGTGTTACGACACGCTGAAGGCGAACGCGATCCTGAATGAAATCGACGGCAAGAATCACCTGGGCACCCGGAACTCCAAGACGCCGACCATCTTCGGGATGAATTTCCAGTCCGTGAGCGTGGCGCAGAAGCTGATCGAGAGTGGCGTTAAAGGCGGCTATCTGGATGCAGCCGGAACGCCGAGCGAGCCCTTATTGAGCAACATCCAGTTTGTGGACGAGTCCATCGGCGAGATGACCGCGGAACTCAAGCACCGCGGGCTGTTGGAATCGACGCTGATCATCATCACTTCCAAGCACGGCCAGTCGCCCATCGACCCCAATCTGTTCTTCCCCATCCCGGGCCACGGGACCAATAACGGGTTGTCACCCGCGACGGTGATCTCCAATCAACTGCCTGCCGCCATGCCGCCCACGGAAGATCCCAACGGCAGCGGTATCGGTTCCACGGAAGACGATATTTCTCTGCTCTGGCTTACCAGTACTTCGTACACCGACCAGGCGGTGGCGCTGCTCGAAGCCAACAAAAACAAGATCGGCCTGGGGCAGATCTTCTACGGGCCCAGCCTGTCGCTGAACTACAACACGCCCGGACTGCCTCCGCATGGCGATCCGCGCACGCCTGACATTATTGTTCAGCCGAACGTGGGCGTGATCTACACCGGCAGCGCCAAGAAGCAGGAAGAGCACGGCGGTTTCGCGCACGACGATATCAATGTGATGCTGCTGGTCTCCCATCCCTCGTACACCCATCACACCGTATATAGCGAAGTCGGCACCCTACAGATTGCGCCTTCCATTCTGAAAGCGCTGGGCCTCGATCCACGCGCGCTGGACGGCGTGCGGATGGAAGGAACCGGCGTGCTGCCCGATGTGAACCTGAACTTCAGCCACTAAACAAAAGTGGGCGCCCCATCCTAGCTCTGCCAGGGTGGGCGGCCACCAAAGCTGAAGAGCCACGCCCCTAGCCGAACTTGGCGAATGGCGAAAGATGCGCGGACGTAATCCCAATACGTCCGCGCATCGTCTTCTGTGTTATCTGAGCATCGCCCCGACATTGGCGCGGATGGACGGGCTCTGGGCGGTTCCCGTAATCGTGATGGGGATACCGCGAGCCGCGGTATTTGCAGGTGCGGCGCCGCCTCCCGATTTATTCCCCAGGATCCCGCCGAGCACTCCGCCAACTCTATTTTGGACGGCCGTTTCGGCGCTGTTCACAGCTCCGTTGACGGCGGCGCCAACCACGCTGTTCGAATTCAATTTCGCCACCAGGTTGAAATTGAGCGCGCCGGAAGGAGACACCGTGCCCGACCCGGTCGCCGTTCCAATCGCGGGCACGTTGCCGTAGATATCGTTGATCTGCGTCGTTTGCGGCGATGAATTCAGATTCGCCTTCACTGTCTGAATCTGCGTGCCGTTGCCGGTCCCGCCGAACGGATTGATGCCCTGGATCTTGGAGCCGAGATCGAAGCCGGCTAGGTTGGTGTTTTCGATATCCACAGGTCCGCTGATCGTGGTCTCGGTTGCTGGCCCGGTGATCGCCATGTTGGTCGTGAGCGTGCCGCCGTGCAGCGATGAGCCACTGGGCAGGTGGATGCCGACGACCGGCAGCAACTGCTCCAATTGATCCACGGGAAGATTGGGAGCTGCGAGGTGCAGGTTGAGCACCACTCCCTCCGGTGTGAAGTGAAACGTGCCCGTCACGTGCGCGGCCACCGAGCCGGTATGAATCGCAAGATCCTCCACCTTTCCGCTGCGCGCATCGAGATTGTCAGAGACCTGGTAGTCGATTGCCACTGGCTGCGCTGCGGGCGAGCCGTTGCGCGCAAGCTGCAGTTTCGCCGCATTGATCTTTCCCGAGCTCGTCGCGGTGTTTCCGTCCGATGCGATCTGCGCGTCGATATCGTCGACCATCGATATGCCTTTGCTGGCATCCACGATTCCCGCCGCTACCGGGTCGAGATGCCTGATCTGCAGGCCCGCCTTGAACGGTGTGTCGGCGGCATCTTTCTGCGACAGTGGCCCCGCCGTCCCATTCAGTTTCAGGGTCCCATCAGCGGGCAGTTTAGCGGAAAGATCGAACGGAAACGACTTGGCCAACGAGAACTGCTTCACGGCCAGTGTGACATCGGAATAAACGAACGGCTTGCCGGTGGGCGGAACCGACTCAACTGTCACGCTGCCGTTGTTGATCTTCAACTGGTTGACGGTAAGGTCGGGGATGGCGGTGGGCTGCTGCCCCGAAGCAGGTTTTGCGGCCGCACCGCCGATGCTGGAGAAGTTCCACTTGCCCGCCTGATTCTGGATCAGTTGAACCGCAGGCGAGTCGATGGTGAAGTTAGTCACGCGCACCTGCCGGCTAAAGACGAGAGGCACCACCTCCACCCCGATGTTGAGCTTGTTCGCCTTGAGAAAGGGAGCGGTACTGAATGCGGGGTCGTCGGCGATGGCAATGTTCTCCGCCACCAGGCTCCCGCTCAGCAACGAGAAGGACAGATGATCGATACTTACCCGCCGCCCGAGCAGTTTCGTGAGTTGACCTTCCACTTCGGGCCGAAATGTATTGGCGTTCACAAAGAGAGGGACCAGGATGACGACCAGGATGACCAAGGCCGCAACTGCGAGCGCGATCTTGACCCACCGTTTCTGCAGCATGGGGGATCCTTTCTGTACCGGCGGAATTGGCATTGAAGGGTAACGATGCCGACACGATCGCAGAAGTTGTGCGCAGAATTGAAATGGCCATCCAGCACGCTGTGGTCAAGTTGCCACGTATGGCCCCTTGCGGATCCAGCGTGTATCCGTGAGTTGCAGGAGCATGAAATGGGCCACATCCGCGCGCGGAATGGTCAGTCCTCCCGGCGGCAGTCCGTCTTCCTGCACGCGGTAGCGTTCCGTGATCGGGCTGTCCACCAGGCGCGGTGGGCGCACGATGGTGTACTGCGCCGGGCTGGCCTCGAGAAGTGCTTCCTGCTCCCGCTGCGAACGGAACGGCTCGCGAAGGATCGTCGCCTTCACCAGCTTGAGAAACAATCGAGTTGCGAGACCCAGGTATTGTCCCGCATCCCGGCCCGCACCGGAAGCCCCGAGCACAATGATGCGCTTGACTCCATGCGCCGCCATGCCGGCAAGAATGTTTCGGATGCCAACTCCGAGGACGTCCGATCGCGCCAGGTTTCGCGCGCCCAGGGCGGAAAGCACCGCGTCCTGTCCGGCGATGGCGGATGCTACGGGGGCGCCCGCGTGCACGTCTCCTTGAACCACGGTCAGCCCCGGGGCCGGGGCCGCGATGATCGACTCCGGACGACGGGCGAACGCGGTAACAGTGTGCCCCTGCGCCAGCGCCTGTTGCACCAGGTGCTGGCCGGTTCCACCGCTTGCACCAAAAATCACCACCTTCATAACAGCTTCTCCAGCGGTTTGGCGGTATGGCGGCGTCGCATAGTCTTCGCCGCTATTCTGTCACACCAATCGACAAAAATAACATGACGTTTCAAACGGTGCGCAAATCCGGCAACTCTACTGAGAATCGAGCGCTTGCAAGCCTCACTCCTAAAGCGATATGGTGTCGGCTAGGAATAGAGGTCATGCGTTCTTCCGATTCCCCGGGATGGGACGCACCGGGCACCCCTGCACAGGGCCAAACCGAGATAGCCCATTTCGCGCTGGAAAATCTTTTCGAGTTTTCTCCCGACGCGATTTTTGTCACGGATGCCGCTGGCGCCATCCGCGATGCGAACCCGCGTGCAACGGAGCTTTTCGGATACACGCGCGCCGAACTCGCCGGGATGAACATCGAAGACCTCGTTCCGGAGCGTTTCCGCCAGCGTCATCCTAGCCATCGCGAAAACTACAATGCTCATCCCCGGGCGCGGCAGATGGGCGCGGCGCTGAATCTGTTCGGGCTGCGCAAGGACGGCACTGAATTCCCCCTCGACATCATGCTCAAGCCCATGCACACCATCAATGGTGTGGTCACGCTGAGCTTTGTCCGCGATGCCACCGAGCAGAAAGCCGCCATCGAAATGGCGCGCCGCCAGGACCAGATGTTGCGCTCCATCGTGGAGAGCGTGCGCGACTACGCCATCTATCTGCTCGATCGCGACGGCAATATCATGACGTGGAATCCCGGCGCGGAGCGCATCAAGGGCTACACCACCGACGAGATCGTTGGCAGCCACTTCTCGCGCTTCTTCACCGAGGAGGATCGGGAGCGAGGCCGGCCGGCGGAGTTGATGCGGGCTGCGGCCCAGAAGGGCCGCATCGAAGAAGAAGCCTGGCGCGTGCGGAAAGACGGTTCGCGCTTCTGGGCGGATGTGATTCTCACCGCGACCCGCGACTCCAACGGCCAGGTAGTCGGTTATGCCAAGGTCACCCGCGACCAGACCGATCGCAAGCGCGCCGAAGAAGCCGTCATGCTCCAGTTGAGCAGCGCACTGCTGGCCAACATGGATGTGCGCAAGCTGCTGGGCGCGATTTCCGCCAGTATCGCGGAGGTGATTCCGCACGACGCCGCCACCCTGGCGCTGTACGACGAGCCGTCCGGCGCATTGATAGTCCAGTTTCTCGGCAGCGATGACAAGGTCCCGCCCCGCGACGTCCGTTTGCCCATCGACGGCTCGCCCGCGGGAGAGGCATTTCGCACCCGCGAGCCCGTACTGCTGACGAATATCGCTGAATCGCACTTTGCCTCCGAAGGAGTTCGCCACCTTACGAATATTGACATGCAGTCGGGCTGCTGGGTTCCGCTGATCCATCGCGGGCAGGCGATTGGCGCCCTGGCGGTGGCCAGCCGCAGAGAGGCGGCCTTCTCGCAGGCGGATGCCGAAATGCTGGGCCAGATCGCCGGCCAGGTGGCCATGGCGGTCAACAACGCGCTCGCCTTCCGCCAGATTGCCGAATTGCGCGATCGCCTCACCCAGGAAAAGCAATACCTCGAAGAAGAAATCAATCTCGAGAATCGCTTCGAAGACATCATCGGCGAGAGCACCGGCTTGCGCTCCGTGCTCAAGGATATTGAAACCGTCGCGCCCACGGATGCCACCGTGCTCATCCAGGGCGAGACCGGCACCGGAAAAGAATTGCTCGCCCGCGCCCTTCACCGCCTGAGCCCGCGCCGCGATCGCACCTTCGTCAAGCTGAACTGCGCGGCCATTCCCGCCGGCCTGCTGGAGAGCGAACTATTCGGCCATGAGAAGGGCGCGTTTACCGGCGCCATCGCGCGCAAACTGGGCCGCGTCGAACTGGCCCATGAAGGTACGCTCTTCCTGGATGAGATCGGCGAGATGCCTCTCGACCTCCAACCCAAGCTGTTGAGGGCGCTGCAGGAGCGCGAGTTCGAGCGCCTGGGCGGATCGCGGCCCATCACCGTGAATGTGCGCCTCATCGCTGCCACCAATCGCGACCTCGGAAAGATGGTGGCCGAAAAAACATTTCGTGCCGACCTCTATTACCGCCTCAAGGTGTTTCCCATTTTCTCCCCTCCGCTGCGCGATCGCGCCGGCGACATTCCCGTGCTGGTTCGCCATTTCGTCGCCACGCATAGCCGCCGCATGGGCAAGAACATCGAGAAGATTCCCGACGAAGCCATGGAGGCGCTGACACGCTGGAAATGGCCGGGCAATATTCGCGAGCTCGAAAACCTGCTGGAGCGTGCCGTGATTCTTACGCGCGGGCCGGTGCTTCATGTGCCTCTGTCTGAGTTGGAGATGGCGGAAGAGGAAGAAGCGGAAGAGGCGGAGAGCGAGAATCCCAATCTGCGCGCCGCCGAACGCGAACATATATTACGTGTGCTGCGCGAGACCAGGGGCCAGATCGGCGGACCCGACGGCGCTGCCGCGCGCCTGGGCGTGAAGCGTACCACCCTCAATTCCAAGCTGAAAAAGCTCGGCATCGAGCGCAGCGACTATGAAAAGTGAACCAAGTGAAAAAGTGAACGAAGTGAAGGAGTCGGACGCCCCCATTCACTGATTCACTCTTTCACTTCTTCACCCGGCTTCTGACGAATTAAAGTCGACGCGACGATATTTCGTCATCGTCACATCGTCACTTCCGCCGTTCTCGCCTTCTCCTCCTCAGAGATCAATCACCACCTAAATCATTTCTTTTCAGCCTTCCCACACCATCAAGTGACTTGCCATAAAACTTTGGCACGCGCCATGCATATAGGTAAGGCGTGGCCTAAGGCGGGCCGGCATACGTTAAGGATCACGATTCAGAACGACGAAAATACAATCGCGATCACGCTGGAAGGGAGAGTCGCGGGGCCTTGGGTTGCGGAACTCAGCCGTGCCTGGTTGGAAACGGCTCCGCTCCTGGGACCAAAATCGCTAACCATCGACTTGCGAAATGTGATGTACGCAGATGTTTCGGGCAAACAGGTGCTGAGAGAAATCTATTCTCAGACGCACGCCAAACTGATCGCCAATTCCCCCTGGGCTCAATATCTGGCAGATGAAATCGTGCAGTCGCAAGCGCCTGCATGCTGACGAGGAGGTTGTATATGGACGGCACATTCACCCTATCCAGCAGTTGCAGGAGCCTGGCCAAACCAGCCGGCGAGTTCTTCACCAAGTTGACCCCTGCGGCATGGCAGGATTTGCAATCGATGCAGTTCCCCTCGTCCTATGCGGCCAACCAGGCGATCTTCTCTGAAAAGGATCCGGCCCGGGGCATCTTCATCGTGCTCGAGGGAGAGATCAAGGTCTCCATCAACTCCAGCGAGGGCCGCCGCCTCAGCCTCGCGATTGTGCGCAAGGGCGAGATCCTCGGAATGGCCTCGACTCTCGCCGGCAGCCCGTACGATGTAACCGCGGAAGCGCTCTATCCCGCCAAAGTGGCTCACATCAGTCGCCGCGATTTTCTCAATTTTCTTGCGCGTCATCCCGAAGCTTATCAAGTCGTCATAGAGGAACTGAGCCGCAGCGTCACCAAGGCCTGCGACCAGTTGCGTACCGTAGGGCTCTCTGCCACAGCGCCCGAAAAGCTTGCCCGTTTGTTGCTCGATTGGAGTGACAACGGGCAGGCTACGGAATTCGGTGGAAGACGCTTCCGTTTCTCCATGACCCACGAAGAAATCGGCGAATTCATCGGCGCCTCGCGCGAAACCGTCACCCGCACGCTGAGCACATTCAAGACTCGGCATCTGGTCGATTTCAAAGGCTCCATGATCACGATCCCCAACCGTACCGCTCTTGCCAATTACGCCCACGCATAACAGTGATCAGTCACCGGAGACAACAACCGTCAACCGATTTTGTTCTGCCCTCAGAACGACTTTTGCGCTCCACAAACCTGGGTGCCCCAGGTCTCGATTCTGAGACCTGGGAAGGAAGCCGGCATCCACCACTCAACCCACAACATCACCACATGACTGAAACCTAATAACTGAAAACTGACAACTCAAAAAAAACTCTCCTCTGCCTGAAAATGCGCATTGGGCCTCCACGATATATATTTGCTATTCATCGTAACTACGTGGAGGTTCTATGCGCAGACTTTTGCTCTCTGTCTTTGCCGTCATCCTCACTGTGATCATCACTCGCCCCCTGATGGGTCAGGGTGCACCGCCCCAGGGCGGCGCCGACCAGCCCTACACCGTCGAGTACTACTACAAAGTGCAGTGGGGTCATCAGCAGGAATTCCTTGACCTCTTCCTGAAGAACCACTACCCGCTTCTCCAGAAGATCGTTTCCACAGGCCGCATGCTTTCGGTGAAGATCGAAGCGCCAGCCTATCACACCACCGAAGACGGCCGGTGGGATTACCGGGTGACCATCCGGTTCAAGAACTCGACCGTCGCCACGACCGCGAACCCCGACGAAGACGCGATGAAGAAGGAACTCTGGCCCGACCAGGCGAAGTACGAAAGGGAAGAGCAGCGCCGCTTCGAAATCCTCGCCGCCCACTGGGACCTGCCTGTCACCGATATCACGCCGAAAAAGTAGTCACCTGGAAAAGACAACTCCGGCGTGAAACGAAACTGCGCAGACTCTCACCATGTGTGCAGTACACGGTTCCCAAATCTGGTCGCAATAAGCATAAAACGCGTGTAACTGAACCCGATCGCGGCTTGCTGTAGCCGCCGGACCCCAATCCCTGTGCGCAGGGATCCCGGTCGTGCGTTCGGAGATACGCTCCGGGAATCTTCTGTCAAAACGATAATGATCGTTTTGCAATCAACCGATGCTTCGTTTGTTTTCAATTACGAAAGGAGTTTCATGCCACACGTCACAGTGAACTATGAGATGTTTCTCCCCGGCGGTCACCATCGCCAGCCGCGCAACACTTCCATCGACTTGAACCTCGCCCCCACCGCGGGAGGCGATGTTGCCGATCCGGGTATCTACACGCCGCCCTTCTTTTCTGAACTCCCCTACACCCTGGGCGCCGGCAGCGGCATGGCCCAGATGCTTTTCTGGAGTGTAACCGACGGTACCAGTGGGCAGGTACTTCCTCCCTCCGCGTTTGACCAGACCGTCGGCGCTTCGCCGCTTACCATTACGGCATGGTACTACCCCATCAGCGGTCCGGGCGTTCCAGGTGGCGGCAGTGCGATCATCGATGACGCCTTCTCCGCGAACCTGGGACGCTTCATTGACGACACGTTTGTGGACGTCACCAGCGATCCCTCACTGACTAACGATGCGAATGTCACCGGGATCGTGCCGACGACGGTCGCCGAAACCCTGGTTGCCAAGAGTCCGGTGGCCTCGACGGGCGAGCCCTTCGCGCAGTGGATTCTCAACGATGGTCTGCATCCCGACACCAGCACCACGCTGCAGGTGCCGCAGGGTACGAACGGCATTGCGATCGCCATCTATCAGCAGCCGCAGCAGACCAAAGTTCCCAAGATCAATCCCAACCAATACGCGATCTGGCAATGGGTGGATTATGGAACCATGGTGGACGGCGGCCCTCATCCATGGAACCCGTATGTGAATCAGTTGATGTATGGCGTCGCCCTGGCCGCCGCATCGCGCGGATTTGATGAAAGGGTCCGGGGACAGTTACTCAACATTGCCGTGGAGCAGGTTAAGCTGGCTACAGCCAATATTGAACACTCGATCAAAGGATCGATCGGGCAATCTCCGGCAACTCATACAACGAAATAGCGCTGATCCGCACGAATAACTGGATGCCCCAGGTCTCGATCTTGAGACCTGGGTTTCCGCATGCACGCGATGTAATTACGCAGTAGCCAACTGCTGCTGCTGCCCGCCCAGCTTCACGCTCACCACCTTCGACACGCCCGGCTCCTGCATCGTAACGCCATAGATCATGTCCGCCGCATGCATCATGCGCTTGGAGTGCGTCACCAGCAGGAATTGCGTGTCGCCGCTCATCGAATGCAGCAGGTCGGAAAGGCGGCCCACGTTGGTTTCATCCAGCGCCGCGTCCACCTCGTCCAGCACGCAGAACGGGCTGGGCTGGAACTGGAAAATACCCATCAGCAGCGCCAAAGCGGTGAGTGCCTTTTCGCCGCCCGAGAGCAGCAGCACGTTCTGCAGCTTTTTACCCGGAGGCGAGGCCACGATATCGAGCCCGCTTTCGGCCTGGTTCTCGGCATCCGTGAGGCGCAGGAACGCCTGGCCGCCATGGAACAGGCGCGTGAACACCGTCGCAAAATTTTCGTTGATCCGCGCAAAGGCCTCGTCGAACTTGGTGCGCGAAATCTGGTCGATCTCCTTGATGGTCTCCTGGGTGTTCTCGATCGACTCCATCAGGTCCTTGCGTTGTGTCTCCAGGAAAATGTGACGATCGGCCGTTTCCTTATACTCATCCAGAGCCATCATGTTCACCGGGCCCATCGCCTCTATTTTCTGGCGCAGCCCGCGACAGGTCTCGTCCTCTGCCGCCAGTTCTTCGCCGACCAAGTGCGCGATGCTCTCATCCGCGCGCAGTACGGCGGCCTCGGCATTCACCTCGTTCAGGCAACTGGCTTCGAGGTGCTCCAGATCGGACTGCAGTTTTGCCGCCTCGTTCGAACGGTTCGCCCGGTCATCGCGCAACTGGTCGAGCGCGGCGCGAGCGTTTTTCAGATCCGTCTCCAGCGTCGCCAGTTGCTGCCGAAGAGCCTGTGCCTCGGCGGCCAGGTTCTGCGCCTGCTCCGTTGCAATCGCCCGCTGCGCGGCCAGTTCTTTTTGCTTTTCGACCAGCGTAGCGCTCTCGCCGATGCGCTGTTCCCGCTCCGCATCGGCTGCCGCCCGCTGCTGCTCAATGGCCAGCACGCGCCGCTCCAGGTCCGCATGCAGCCTGTCAATGCGTTGGAATGCGGTCTCCGCGCCGCGCCGGCGCTCTTCCAGGCCGGCAAGCTCGGCCGTCACATGCGCCGCTTCCTGCTGCAGGGTCTCGCGTTTCTGGCGCATCTCCACGAGCGCGGTCTGCTGCGTCTCCAGCCCCGCTTCGGACTGCTTGTGTTCCGCCCCCAGCCGCGCCGCTTCTTCGCGCTTCTGCTCGATGCCCGCATGCTTCAGTTCGCGCGCATCCTTGTTGCGCGCGGCCTGCAGCGTCCACTCCTGCAGCCGCCGATCGATCCGCTGCACCTCGGCTTCCATCTGTTTCAGTGCCGCGCCCTGGTTGGCGGTGTCGCGCTCCGCCTGGCGGCGTTCTTCGCTGCGGGCTTCCAACTGCGCGCTGAGCTCTTCGATCCTCCGCGTCAGTTTTGCGGCATCGGCGTCGGCCTCGCGCAGCAGAGCCTCCAGCACCGCGAGTTTCTTTTCGGTCTCACGCAGATCGCGCTTCAGCGCCAGCGGCCCTTCGCTTGCCGGCCGCCCGCCCGTCACCGTCGTGTTGTGGAAGCACTCTCCCTCGGGGGTGAGGAAGAATCCCTCGGTATACCGCGAAGCCAGTTGCTGCGCGTGGCCGGAGTCTTCGACCAGGTAACCGTATTTCAGCTTGGGCAGGATCCACTCCAGCGACCGGCCGAACCCGTTTAGGACCTTGATGGTTTCCTTTAGCGGCGTCACGCCATCGCCGTGAATGTCACTTCCATCACTCGGATGATGGCCGTTGCCGTTCGAATGTCCCTCGGGATGAATGAGGAATGTGGCGCGTCCATCCACGCCCGACTTCAGCAGGTTCACGCCCTGTTCCGCGGCCCGCCAGCTACCCACCACCAGGTAGTTCAGCTCTTCGCGCAGGAATTCGTCCACCACGCCCTCATGCTCGCCGCTCACTTCAAGGAAATCGGCCAGCGTGCCCACCGGCGCCATGCCTTCGCCCATCGCCCCCGGCTTCAGAAGCCTGCGCACCGTGTCGGTGGAGTAGCTGTGGTTGCGAATCAGCGCCTGCAGCGAATCGTGCCGGCCGGTGACGCTGGCCAACTCGCCGCGCAACTGGTTGGCGCGCGCACGCAGAGTGTTCTCCTCGCTCCTCCGTGCATTCAGATCTTCACGCAACGCGACAATCTCGTCTTCCAGCCTCTTCAGCGCATCGTTTGCGGTCTCAAAGTTCAACCGGGCCTGCCCGCTCTGCACGCCGAGGTTCTCAAGCTCGTTGCGCGACTGGGCCATTTCCGCTTCCAGACGGTCGGCCTCGCGTTCCAGCGCCGCCAGGCTTTCCTCGCTCTGCGCCACGCTGTTACGCGCGTTCCCCGCCATGGCGAGCAGGTGCATCGCGTGGCGGCGGGTCAGCTCCATTTCGCGTTCAGCCTTGAAGACGTCTTCGGCCGCGCTGCGCGCCTCCTGCTGATGCGCCTCCACCTTCTGACGGAAGGCCTTCGCCTCGCCTGCGGCGGTATCCAGAAACGCGCGCTGCTGCTCCCGCTCGTCGGCGATGTTCGCCATCTGCGTGCGGGTCTGTTCCAGTTCCGCCGCTGACGCTGCCAGGCGCGCTTCCAGTTCGCTCACGCGTTCGATGTTGCTGCGCTCCCGTGCCGCTGCGCGTTCCAGCTCAACCGCCGAAGTGTTGGCGCGGTTCTGCGCTTCCTGCACTTCGTGCTCCAACTCGTAGCCGCGCTCCGTCAGCCCATGCTGGCTGGCTTCCATCGTGCCGATCGCGGCTGCCGCGCCGTTGATCTGCTCGGTGAGCGCGGCCATCTCCTGTTGTAGCCGCGCCTGTTCTGCATCCATTTGGGCCATGCGGCTGGCAAGCACCACGCGCAGCCGCGCGCGCAACTCATCGCGCACCGCCGCGAAGCGCTCGGCCTTGGCCGCCTGGCGCTTCAGGCTGTTCATCTGCCGCGTGACTTCGTCGAAAATATCGTCCACCCGCGCCAGGTTCTGCTTGGCTGATTCCAATCGCAGTTCGGCCAGCCGCTTCTTGGTCTTGAAGCGTGTAATGCCGGCCGCCTCTTCGATAATGGCGCGCCGGTCGTGCGGCTTCGAGCTCAGCAGTTGCCCGATCCGCTCTTGCCCGATAATCGCGTAGCTCTCCGGCCCTAGGCCGGTACCCATGAAAATGTCCTGGATGTCGCGTAGCCGGCACAGCTTTCCGTTCAGCAGGTATTCGCTCTCGCCGGTCCTAAACAGCCGCCGCGTGATGACAATCTCGCCTTTCTGGAAGGTGCGCTGAAACTTCCGCCGCCGAATCTTCAACACCACCTGCTGAGGTCCCGGCTGCAACTCGGCGGTATTCTCGGCCGTCACAATCGGCGCCGGCTTTGGTCCGGAGTCCTCCGCCCCATCCTCGTCCAGAGGCTGCCCCGGCTGCTCTGATGCGACGATTTCCTCCGCTTCCGCGGCCCGCTCGCGGCGCAGCTTCTCCTCGTCCCAGTCGGTGGCGCCGTCATGGTCGATCACCACCTCTGGCTCCACCGGGATGGGCCCTTCGTACGCCTCCGGGTCCACCATGGTGAGCGTGACCTCGGCCATTCCCAGCGGTTTGCGTTCCCGCGTGCCGGCGAAAATCACGTCCTGCATGTGGGTGCCGCGCAGTGATTTGGCGCTTTGCTCGCCCAGAACCCAGCTCACCCCGTCCAGGATGTTCGACTTGCCGCACCCGTTCGGCCCCACCACCACGGCAATCCCAGTGCCCGCCACCGTCAATTCGGTGCGGTCACAAAAGCTTTTAAAGCCGAGGATATGGATCTTTTTCAGTTTCAGCATGTCGACTCCCACGGTGGTTCTGGCAGTTTCGGCTCGGTAGCAGGCAGGCGAAATTGTGCCTTATGACTACAGACTCTAAGCAGCAAAGAACGCAGGGTCAACGGAGCAAGGGGCAGTTTTTGTGGATAAGAAGGCCGCAATTCAAATTTCTGCTATCTACCCGGTTTTATGCCGGCTTCTTCGGGTTTCAACCTATAGTTTACGCCCACTTTTACACACACGGAGCGTTACTTGTAAGGTACCCTCGCCGCTTCGGACTGCTGCCTTGGGATCGATCGACCTTGTCCAGGCATCGGGGCCAGGGGCCGACTCGGCCCACTGGCGAATGCTCCGCGCCGAACTCCCGAATCCGCGCACGAACGTTTTTTTTGGGATACCAGGCGGTAACGGCCGCCGTTTCTGTAAGCTGAGGAGTGTCCCTCCACCTCGAACCCAAAACTAGACATGCCGAAAAGGGTGGATCGAAGTCTAAACCTACTTATGGGAGACGGATGGGGCATCAAAAACCGCCCGGGAACCACCGGGAGGTCCAGTCTCCAAACGGGGCGCTTCGGCGCCCCAATTTTTGGTCGTAACCCATCAAATCTGTCGGCGCCTATCCGGGTGACCGGATGTCGCTCGATGTCCCTCCGGCCGCCGCAACATAGCACTTATGGGTGTAATCCATCACCATGCGGTCGGCGGAGAACCGCCAGCCCAGGGTGCGGATGGTGCGTTTCATGCGCTGGATCCAGCCACGCGGGAGCCCGTCGCGGTCGCGCTGGTAATAGAGCGGAATTACTTCGTCGCGCAGCACCCGGTAGAGGTCCTCGCCGTCCCGTTTGTCATGGATTTCCGGGCTGGAATTGGTCCGGCCGTTGCCGATCGCGAAACCGTTCAGGCCGTCGTAAGCCTCAGCCCACCAGCCATCGAGCACCGAGAAGTTCAGCCCGCCATTGAGCACGACCTTCTGGCCGCTCGTGCCTGAGGCCTCCAGAGGCCGGCGGGGATTGTTAAGCCACACATCGACTCCCTGGACCAGGTAACGGCCGACGTTGATGTCGTAATCCTCGATGAACACGAATTTATCGCCGAGTTCGAGGTCTCGCATCATCTTCGCGATCTGTTGCAACATCAGTTTTCCCGGCTCATCGTGTGGATGCGCCTTGCCGGCGAACAGAAACTGCACCGGGCGCTTGGGATCATTGATCAGCAACGCAAGGCGACGGATGTCGGCGAGGATAAGGTTGGCCCGCTTGTACGTCGCGAACCGGCGCGCAAAACCGATGGTGAGGGCATCGGGTGAAAGGATCTTATCCAGCCGGCTCAGTGCCTCCGCCGACTCGCCGCGGCGCGCCGCCTGTGCATGGGCGCGGTGGCGTGCAAAATCGAGCAGTTGCGCCTTCAGATTGAGATGGCTTTCCCACAGTTCGCCGTCGTCGACACTCTCGATGGCGGCCCAGGTGTGCTTGTCGCTGGAGCGATTCTGCCACCCCACGCCCAGGTGGCGATCGTACAGACGCCGCATTTGCGGAGCCAGCCACGAGGGCACATGAACGCCGTTCGTAATATGGCCGATCGGGACGGCGTCTTCCGGCTTGCCGGGGTACAGCTTCCACCACATCGCGCGTGACACTTCGCCGTGCAGCGACGACACGGCATTCGCGAAGCGGGAGAGCTTCAGTCCCAGCACGGTCATGCAGAACTTTTCCTGCGGGTCGTTCGAGAACACCCGTCCGAATCCCATCAGGTCTTCCTGCGAGAGCCCAAGCTGATCGCGCAGCGGCCCCAGGTGTTCCTCCACCAGGTCGGCCTCGAACCGATCGTGTCCTGCCGGCACTGGCGTATGCGTGGTGAAGATCACTTCGCGTGGAACCTGGCTGGCGGCGGTCTTGAAATCGATATTTTCATCTTCCATGCGGGCGCGAATGGCATCCAGCACGGCGAAACCGCTGTGCCCTTCATTCAGGTGCAGCACGCCCGGCGAAATGCCCATGGCCCGCAGCGCGCGATAGCCGCCCACGCCCAGCAGCAGTTCCTGGCGGATGCGCATGCGGTCGTTGCCGCCATAAAGCCGCGACGACAGCAGGCGATCTTCCTCCGCATTGCCGGCGACGTTGGAGTCGAGCAGCAGAAGGTCGCAGCGGCCCACGTTGATGCGCCACACTTTGGCCAGGATCTCGCCGGTGCGGGTCGCCACATGCACCACCACCGGCTCACCGTTCTGCCCGATGGCGATCTGAATCGGCAGACGGGTGATATCGGTATCGATGTATTCTTCCTGTTGCCATCCTTCTTTATTGAGGCGCTGGCGGAAGTAGCCCTGCTCGTAAAACAGGCCCACACCGACCAGCGGAATGCCCAGGTCGGAAGAGCTCTTGATGTGGTCTCCCGCCAGCACGCCCAGACCGCCCGAATAGATGGGCAGCGATTCATGCAACCCGAACTCCGCGGAGAAATACGCTACCGGCCGGGTGCGCAGGACGCCGGCATTCTGCGCTCCCCAGGTCTGGTCGGCCCCGCGAAGATACTCCTGCTGGCGCCGGTAACAGTAGTTGATGCGGCTGTGAAGCACCAGTTCGGTGGCGCGCCGCTCCAACTCGTCCGCCGTCATCTCCGAAAGCAGCGCCACCGGATTCTGGTTGAGCTGCGGCCAGCGCGTAGGACTCAGATCGCGAAATAGGCTGATGCAATCCGGGTCCCAGCTCCACCAGATGTTGTTGGCCAGCGCAAAGAGGCGTTCCTGGGTGGGTGCAATAAAGCGGTCGAACGTGCGGGCCTCACTCACCACTGGCGCCAGCTGGTTGGCCGCCTCCATCAGCATGCGAACCTCATCGCCGCGAAAGTTGCGCGCCTCCTTCGTCTGGACGATCAACACGCCCTGCAGAACTCCGCGATCCACGATCGGCACGCCCACGAACGAATGGAATGCTTCCTCTTCCAACTCCTTGATCAGTTTGAATCGTGGATGGCTCGGGGCGTCAGCGATCGCGACTGGCATCACCTCTTCCGCGACCAGGCCTGTCAGTCCCTCATTGAGCGGCATGCGCACTTTGCCGATGGCGCGGGGATGAAGCCCCACCGTGGCAGCCAGCACCAAGTTGCTGCGATCGGGCTCCAGCAGGTACACCGAGCACACCTCGGTGTTGAATCGCGAGGCGATCAACTCCACGACTTTCGTGAGTGTCTCTGCGGGCTTGGCTCCGTCAACGCTTTCAAACAGGCGGGTGATTTCGCCGGAAGTCAGAACTTGTGGCTCCTGGGATTCAGACGGCGGGGTCATTCGCATAGCCTTTCATTCTAGCCGGTGCATGCATGCCGATAGCGGTTCGGTGGCTTAGACGCAGGGTGAGTCGGAATTCGAAGAGACGGCCTGGAGGAAACGGGCCCCTGACTTGTTGAATTTGAAAACGCGTTCATTCACGGCGGGCAGCAACGATGGTGGACGACTCAAGAGAAACAAAGCTGGGTGCCCCAGGTCTCGATTTTCAGACCTGGGATACCACCGAAGCGGATCGACCGATTTTTGTTCCATCCATCGCCGATCGGCAGCGACGGCGGACGACTCAAAAGCACTTCGAACACAAGCGAATCGGAGCGTCCCCAATTCGCTGATTGGGCTTGATCATACCATTTTGTTTGAGCCGCGGAGGCGTGTCCGCCACGGCGGGTTTGACGCTCATTGGACATATCAAAAAGCCAGCGCGAGATCGGAAGTTTCATCACAAGGATGGTTTCGGTAAGTTCCATCGGAGTGCGCCGGCTGTCTGCCCGCTGCTCCCCCCAGAGGGTTTCAAGCGTGATTCGTCGCGTGACGGATGACACTGGGCGCGCCCTACCCGGCGATAAAATGAAACCGTGCGAAAAATTCTTTTGTTAATCCTGGTGGTCGTCGTGGTGGCGATTGCCGTAGTGGTGTTGCGCTCGGCGACGCCGGTGATCGATCTGCCCAACCCAACCGCATCTCTCGGGCAGGCCACGCCCATCACGGTTCATGTCCACGGGAAGCACGGCGTGCGCAAAGCCGCAGCGTTCGTGGAGCAGAACGGCGCCCGCTACCCGGTATGGGACATGAGTCAGGCCACCACGACCCCAGAGGGTACATGGAGCTTCACGGTCGGCATAAAGACCACGCCGCAACTGCGCGACGGCAAGGCGAAGCTGGTTGTGGAGGCCACGTCCAACGATCTGCGCGGAAAGTCCGCCCGTGCCGAGCGGGATATGACCGTCGTGTCGCAGCCGCCCACGGTGAGCGTCGATTCCGACCAGCACTACCTCTACCTCGGTATGGCGGACCTGGCCACGCTTAATGTGGCAGGCACCTATACCCAGGCGGGCATCCGCGTGGGCGACCAGTCGTTCCGCGCCTGGCCCATGCCAGCGGGAAAGGCCGGCCTGTTCTCGCTGTTCGCATTCGCGTGGAACATGCCGCAGGGCACCATTCCCGTGGTGTATGCCGCGAACGGCGCCGGCAACGATGTGACCAGCCCGATCAGTTTTCAGTTCCCCAAGAAGGAGCAGCCGAAATACACGAAGCATGACCTGCAGGTGAGCGACGGGTTCATGCAAAAGGTAGTAGGCGAGCTTGATCCTAACGGCTCAGGCGACCCAGTCCCGCGCTTTGTGAAAATCAACAGCGAGATGCGCAAGGCCAATAACAAGACGCTCGCCGATCTGCAATACAAGACCGCCGACCGCTTCCTGTTCTCGCAACCCTTCACGCGCCAGTCGAACGCGCAGACCGAGGCCAGCTTCGCCGATCTGCGCAACTACATCTATCACGGGCAGAAAATCGACCAGCAGGTGCACCTCGGATATGACCTCGCCGTTACGCAGCACGTGGGCGTGGAGGCTTCGAACGACGGCAAGATCGTCTACGCGGCGCCGCTCGGCATTTATGGCAACTGCATCGTGGTCGATCACGGTTATGGACTG
>Ga0070717_10000741_pt1 | contig 21261 bp, 15 predicted proteins | sample LARL113metaG_FD_71366 | JGI IMG/M metagenome (GOLD analysis project Ga0070717, IMG submission 71366) | Corn, switchgrass and miscanthus rhizosphere microbial communities from Kellogg Biological Station, Michigan, USA - LAR L11-3 metaG | ecosystem: Host-associated > Plants > Roots > Rhizosphere ...
GGCGTTTACGTGTATCGCAATGTCAATATCTATAACGGCGGATCGCTGATCTTCGAAGATGCGCCCATTGATTTTCACGCGCACTCCATCCTGGTGGAAATGAACGGCTCCCTTGTCGCCGGCGCAACGGCTCCACTCAAGGGGCCTTTGACCATCTACCTGTGGGGAACAAAGGACGACGGCATTCCCAGCATTACGTGCAAGAGCGACGCCACAAACCAGTGCGGCATGCCCAACCCAGTCTGGAATTCAAACACCAACTTGCCGATGAAATCGATGCCGATGCCCAATGAACCCTGCAAGAAAGCGTCGGATCCGGATATCAATTACAAACTCCCGGTTGACGATTGCTTTTACCAGTACGACGTGCTCGACGCGGGCGATATCGCAGGCGCATATTTCGGCCGCAAGGTGCTGGCGGTTTCCGCAGGCGGGAATGTCATCCTGCGCGGCGAAAAGGGTATTCGCCATGGAGGGATTGAAGCCGCCCCGGCGGATTCCGGCACCAGCTGGGCACACCTGGTCAAGACGCTGAACGGTAAGAAAGAAACCCGCGTGTACATTGACCGCGAGGTGCCCACTTGGAGCCAGGGAGATCATTTTGTCGTCACCACAACCGACTATTTGCCCGGGCATACTGAAGAGTTTGTGGTCAAGAGCACGGGGAGTGACGACATCGGCCATTGGATCGATATCGATACCGCTCAGCCGGCTCCGATGAATGCTGTGCAGAATCCGCACTGGGGCGACACATACGATTACAGCTCTATTGTGGCGGATCATCCGGAAGTTGGCCCGGTTCCGGATCGCAACCGTTCGAGCCTCCCTCCCCATCACATCGAGACGCGCGCGATTGTCGCGCTTCTTTCGCGCAGCATCACCATCTCTTCCGAGGGAAAGGATCCGGTCCTATCTCGCACGGCCGATCATTTTCCTGAGGTGAAGGACAATTTCTATGGCGGGCACACGCTGGTGCGGCAGGGTTTTGCCAGCTACCAGGTGCAGGGCGTGGAGTTTTACCGGTTAGGTCAGGGTGGAGCGCTGGGCAGGTACCCTGTGCACTTCCACATGGATCGCTCGGTTCCACAGCCGCATTCGGTGACCGGATTTCTGGGGACTTTTGTTGCCGACTGTTCGATCGTGGATTCGATGACGCGCTTTATCACCGTGCATGCGACGCAAGGCGTCACCCTGGCGCGCAATGTGGGTTATAAGTCCATCGGCCATGGCTTCTACCTGGAAGACGCGACGGAGGTCAATAACCGGCTCTATTCCAATGTCGGGATCTCGGTGCGCGGAGCTCTGTCAGACAAATCCACGAATCCACGTATGGTGCCGGGGATTCTGGATCTTCCCCTGGCCGACCTGAACAAGATTCGCTTCGATCGTCTGGCAGACAAGGATAAACCAGGGTATATCCCGTTGAAGCGGTTAGACCAGATTCCCGACGAGCCCCCCTATGTCACGGATGTCACCACGCCCAGCGTGTTCTGGATCATGAATACGTGGAATGATTTTCAATACAACGTGGCCGTGGGGGCCGGGGTATGCGGTGCGTGCTACTGGATGCCTCCCGGGGCCATCGGCGGACCATCCCGCTTCGAGACGTGGACGGGGTACGCCGGCATGGAGAAGAAGGAGCTGGGTCTGGCGGGCGCCACCCCTGTACTGAATTTCAAGGGCAATTCGTGCACCGCGGCCATGGCCGCAATTGTGACCGTGGGTTCGACCAACCAATGCAACGGTGTCCGGTTCGGAGATGGCGAATCGAGCGAGACACAGCTTGTTTCCATCCTGAATCACCACTCCGCGGCGCTGGACCAATACCCGGTGGAAGATCAGGGACAAAGGGCAAAGACGACGGTCTGCGATGCCGAACATCAGAGCGATTGCAGCAAAGTGCCTCCCTGCACAGGGAGCGGGCCCAGCGAAGCAAATTGCACAGCATTCGTGATCGATCACTTCACTACATCATTCAATTGGGCGCCCACCAATTTCGCTGCAATCTGGCTGCGCGGATGGTGGTATCTGTTGGACAATTCTGCCATCACCGATGTGCAGAATGCAGGCGTCACCTTCATCAGCGGCGGAGGCTACAGCCGATCCGATGCCGCGCAGGGATACTGGTCGGTGCTCAAGAACAGCATCCTCGTGGGAAATACGCAACCGATCGATCCCAGCACCAAGCTCCCCGAGAACCCCTTTGCATCCAATGCTGGTCCCTTCAATCCCAAAGGCATCAAATGCAAGTACGATCCGAATTTCTGCTTGTCCGTCGAAGAGGGGATCGCCTTTGTTAATTCGAATTTTGGCGTGAATCAGCGCCTCTTCAATATCTATGACGGCCCTGCCAGCCAGTACAACAACATCTATGCGGACGTGCACGTCACGGATCTGGGAACCGTAGGGCAATGCAGGGGAGAACAGACCGACCTGAAAGGTCCGGGCAACTGTAACTACCTCACTTATATGAACGGATACGTTCCCGGCGTGCTGCAATATCCTCCCACGGGACTGCGTACCAATCGGTGCGTGCTGCCCAATGCCGCCATTGCATGGAAGCAGCCCAACGGCTTCTACTACCCGCCGGCATTCAGTTCCGACCACCTGGTCTTTGACAAAGTGGATATCCGCCACTTCGTGATCCAGCCGCTCTACCTGCCCAATTCATTCAATGAAGATGAACCTCTCATCACCAAGACCTACTGCACCTGGAACCCTCTCATGTTCAAAGCCGCCTTTACTGACATCGACCGCCAGACCGAGTTGACCGATGATGATGGCAGCCTTACCGGGCTTACCTCGCAGATAAGACTCAACAACCCATCCAAGGCTCCTACGATCTCAGTGACCAAAGATGCGTTTTACAACGCGCCGCTGCGCACCGATGAATGCGCCAGCGGCCAGCCGGCAGAGGCTCCCACTTCGAATAACAACGGAGCTACCGTAGATACGAGTCCCTATGAGTACCTCACGACGGCTGTGGTGGCTGAGTGCGCTCGAATTGGTGTCGAGACCTGCAACGGGTTTTGGACGCCCAATGATTGCGCGTCCCCTGCATGCTTCGGGGTTCCGCTCTATCGCCAGAGTCTGACGGGCGCTGAGATGACGGCCTACGACGCGAACAACAGCCATCGTCCGTCGATCCGGATGATGGGGCAGGCCAGCGCACAGCGCAGCGTCCTGACCGTCAACCACGCAAATTACTACATGGACACAACCGTGCCGATGGCAAAGCAACTCGCGGCCGGGCCGCATATCAATGTCTTTCAGGCCGGCCAGGCTTACGACATCTTCTTTATCTACGGCACCGAAAACACGAAGCAGAGCTACAGTCTGTATATCGGGCAAAATCTGCCGGAAGCCGAGGCCAAGGCGACCATCACTCCGGGCCGCATGCGCGTTCCGAATAACAGCTTCCCGTTTGATGAGGTTTCCGGTGGACCGTGGGCCAAGTACGGAGGTTACAACGCAGACACCGGTATCCTGACCGTCAATGTGGATCTGGCCCAGACAACGGACCTCAGCATGGCGAGCCGCAAGGATTTCTGCCAGCCCACCACGGACTGTGAATGGAAAAGCAACAACACCTGTGGCTGTAAAACGGTCAAAGACAACACGGGCGTAGAGAGATGCGTCAACAGCCATGTGGATAACAAAGTGTGTTCCTACGCCACCAAGGATATCGACTGTCCCGTCCTCGGATGTTACGGGTTTCGCATTACGCTCCCAAATGCAAACACTTTCAAGCCCGATCCGAATGGGAATGTTCCCCCCAAACCGGGCTCATACGCGAGCATCCCGTATTTCGCAGGATCGAACGTAGCTTTCGACCCTGCGACCGAACACAGGGCGGGGAACTGCTTCTATTCGGCACCGCCGGCACCGGCCCCGACGCGCAATCTCCTTATTCCCGGATCGGAGAGATTGAATCCAGACGAGGGGCCGAATCAGTAAGTCCGGCGGCAGAGGCAGAGGACCCGCCGTTCACCGCCGCCAGCCCAGTTGTCCTGCTTCTTCGGTGCTGAGATGCAACAGATAATAGAAGCCGTTGGGGCTCTCGATGTGGTCGAAGACGTCACGAACATCTGATCCGAGAGGAAGAAGCGGATTGATGGCAGCTATGAGTTCGCACTCATCGCCAAAGGCGCGCTCCCCGGGTTCGGTATGCAGACCGCTGCGTGCCACCCAAGGACGGATACGCGCGATATAGCAGCAGCGTTCGCATTCGGCGCCGGGTCCGCAGGAGAGATGCACCAAATACCGACGCCGCTGGGGCGGGGTACTGTCCTTCGGCGCCGCTGGATTCATAGATCGGCCAGAGCGCGGCGCCGGCTGCGGACGACGCGGTCAAGAACAATACGGTTATAGCGCTGCGCGAAGATGCAGGGCAGGTTGGCCGCCAGGGCATAGCTGGTCATCACCACGCATGCCCACGGCGGATTCCACAGAAAGAAGATGGGCACGCAGCACAGCATGCACCAATGCGCCAATTCGGCGCGGCGCGTTTCGAGGAGGAAGTGCACAAGGTAGAACGGGTCGCGGGTGTTGATTTTCTTCTTTGCAAATCCTCCGAGCCAGGGCGCTCCGTCCGGAAGTAGCGACTTCCATTTCCGAATAGCTATCCAGTCCCGATACAGGCGGCCGTTGAGTTCCCATCGGCGTAGCGCGGTAAGCCAGCTATCGCACGCGAATAGATGGGGAGGAAGGCGCAAAAAGACAAACGCGACGGCAAGGTGAATGAGGGGCCAGCCGAGGAGATTGGCTGCCCAAGTCAGCGCTCTCATACTTCGCGGCCCCTCCACAGCGTTTTGCGACCAAGAGCGTGTCGCACGCCGGCGCGTGCGAATACGACGCAGTAGTAAGCGAGCGGTAACGGAAACAGCAGGCAGCTGAGAACCCGGTAACTGCCGAGCCGGCGAGCCATCCATGCGATCTGCAGGCCCAGGAGAAAGTAAACGAGAGCAAGGCTGAGGCGGCCGTAGTCGCGCGGCATAAACAGCAGCAGCGTAGTGGACCACAGGGCGGAGATCCACGCGATCGCAATGGAAAGGACCATGCCTCCGGAATCGCCGGCGCCCTGGATGAACGCCTTCGCCCAACTTTCGGACATTTGGCGCAGTCCCTCGGGAAACATACGCATGTGCAAAGTGCCCTGCCCCCCGAGGCAGAGGATGCGAGCCCCACAGTTGCGCAGCGTGCCGGCCCAGCGAAGGTTTTCAAGGACAACGCCACGAACGGAAGCGTGCCCCCCGGCGTCGAAGTATGCGTCTTTTGAAATCAATAGAGATTGGCCGAAAAGCCGCGGAGTGGAAGACGCGCCGAATCCGCCGGCGCCCGCAGCCATCAGGATGTTGAAGAAGAGCGACAACTGTTCGTACCCGGAATTCATGGCGTGGTACGGCAGCAGAGACAAAACCAGGCGCGGGTCCTGTTCGTAATGCCAACAGGAGAGAACACGATCGAGACCGCCGGGCAGGAAGTACGTATCCGCATCGAGGAATAGAAGTACTTCCCCAGCGGCGTTTTGTGCGCCTTGATAACACGCCCAGGACTTGCCGGTCCATCCGGAGGGCTTTGCAGCCGCCGGCAACACGCGAGCGCCAAAGCACGCCGCCAGCGCCGCGGTGTTGTCGGTTGAACCATCATCGACAACCAGAACCTCCGCGGGAGCAGTTGCCGAGCAGGCTATCGAGCCCAGAAGACGAGGCAGATTTTGCTCCTCGTTGCGGGCGGGAATGATGATGGAGAGACTGATTTGGGCGTGCCGCTGAGCAGGTGGACAGGTGGGAACTCGCCGGATCAGCAGGAAACCGGCCGCCAACCCCAGCGCGCAAGGCAGAGCGGGCACAATCATGACATTTCTCTCGCGCTCTGTTCGACGATCATGCGCGCCACATGTTGTCCGCTCAGCGTCACCATGGGCATTCCTCCTCCTGGATTCACGCTACCGCCAACGAAGAAGAGGTTACGGAATTGGGAACTCCGCTTCGGAGCTTTGAAGGCGAAGTTACGGCGGCGGTCGCAAGCTACGCCGTAGATGGAACCGCGGTTGGAACCGTAGCGGGCCTCAATGTCGAAAGGCGTCCAGAAGTCTTCAACGACGATGTGACGACGCAGATCGGTAAGGCCCATTCGCTCCAGCTTGTCGAGGCAAATCTCCTTCAATGCGATGTAGTCCTCGCGGGTTGGGGACTGGCTCTCGCTGAGCGGAGGGATGTGCGGCAGAATTTTGATGTTGTCGCACCCCGCGGGCGCCTGCGAGGGATCGGTGCGAGTGGGCGCGACGACATAGAGGGTGGGATCGTCAGGAAGCTTTCCCTGGCGGAAGACGCGGCGGAAGTGGGCGTGCTGGTTCTTCGAGTAGAAAAAATTATGATGCGCAAGCTGCGGGTATACACGATCCAACCCAAGATGAACGATGATTCCGGAACAGGACGGTTCGAAGCGGCGCAGCTTCTTCATCTCGCAAGATGGTGCGTCGAGCAGCTTCCGCATCGCGGGAATGACCTCCATGTTGGAGATCACGTAGTCGGCCTTCAGAACTGTAGTACCGCCATCGGAACCGCGAACGTGCACGCCGGTGACGGCCTTACCTTCGCGATCGATGCTCACTACCTCGTGCTGAAGATGCAGAGCGACGCCGCACTCGTCCAGACGCCGGCGGAAAGCATGAGCCAGTTGATAAAGGCCGCCCGATACATACCACAGCCCGAACTCCATCTGGATATTGGGCATCAGGTTCATGAACCCGGGTGAATCGAGCGCACTGGAGCCGACGTACTTGATGAAGTACTCGAAGATGTTCCGGAGATATGGATTGCTGACACGCTTGCGTATGCTGCCTGACATCGATCGCAGATAGTCGAGATCCCGCGCGTCTTTCAAGCCGTAGAAGCGAATGAATTGGCCGAACGTGTCGAAGCCGTGACGGAGGTAGCCGCTCTCGACAATTTGATATTGCCGGCGCGAGTAAGCGAGAAAGTCGTCGTATTCTAGAATCACCTGCGGGCCAAAAGGCGCCAGCACGGCACGCATCTGTTCGCGGTCTTCCCACAAATCGAGCACTACCCCGTCTTCAAAGAAATTCCGCCATTGGGGATCCACACGCTCGAGAGCAATATAATCTTCAAGCCGCTTGCCATCGCCCTCGAAGACCGGGCGAAAAATCTGTGGCAAGGTAAAGATAGATGGTCCGAGATCGAAACTGAATCCGCCCTTCTGCAGTTGGTTCAGCTTCCCGCCGACATGAGCATTCTTTTCCAGGATCGTGACCTGAAAACCACTCCGCGCAAGCATGATGGCCGCAGACATGCCGCCCAGTCCCGCTCCGATGACAACTACACGTTTATTGTTGGAATCTGCGCTCATGATCCTCGCACCAGGGTGATGGCGATGGTTTGGGGGACGGCAGCGACGCGGAATGCGCACTCGTCGAAATGCGGCGGACCAATGCGTCCGGGAGGATTGTTCGAGGCCCCAACCGGCTCGCGCGGGATGCCAAATATATTTCCATCGAGTTTGTGGTTCCCGTTCAGGTCCTCATACACGCTGACCGCATACGTGCCGGGAGGCAGATCGGTATCGACGTGCATTTCATGGGCGCCGGCCGGAATCGGGAGGAAACCATTGCGGACTGCTTTTGCGCGGTCACTGGGAAATCCTGAGGGCGAGTCGAAGATGAGGTAAGCCAGTTCTCCATGCGCGTTGCTGTCCAGCCGGACATTGACGGTGAGATGCGTCTGGCCTTTGGACTGCGCCTGGAGGAGGACACTGAGCACCGCCCCCAGCAGCACAGGCATCAGCATGCGATTGAGTCGCGCTGCCAGGCCGGTGGGCCGGTGGCGGAATCGAAGCAATCTGGCAAGTTGTTGCCGCGTGCGGCTCGTGAATGGAAACCAATGGATTTCTCGCACACGGCGATCGCGCGCAATCATGATGGTTCTGATCCGTGAGAAAGCACGAAGTCCTTCGGGACCGTGATAGCGCCCGTAGCCGCTGAATCTGTTCCCGCCGAATGCAGAATAAGGATTCGCAATCACGCGAATGACGTCGTTCACGGCGCAGCTACCCGCGGAGAGCCGGCTGGCTATGCGGCGCGCACGCGCGCGATCGCGGGTCCATACACTGCCGCTGAGCGCGAAGGCACTTTGATTCGCGAGCGTCAATGCCTCAGCCTCGTCGCGGAACGGCGCTACGCACAGTGCAGGTGCAAAACTCTCCTCGGAAAGGATGCGAGACTCAGCGGGAACGCCAGTAAGTAGGACCGGCTCAGATCCGTTCGAGCTGCCATCCTCCGGATGCTGTTGCCTGGCACCGCGGGCGAGCGCGTCTTCGACCTGTTCGCGCAGAACCGATGCGGTCTCAGGGCAAAGCGGGCGGAGGTCCGCATCTACTTCCGTGCCCACGCGAAGACTCGCCATTCGTCGCTTCATCCGCGCTACAAAATCGTCGTAAATGGAGGCTTCAACATACGCTCGCTTGACCCCGACGCATACCCTTCCACCATTCGAGAATGCGCCGTACGTGATGCCTTCGACAGTTCGTTCCAGGTGGCAGTCCGCAAAGACGAGGGCCGCGTCTTTGCCTCCCAGTTCGAGGATGGCCGGAATGAGGTGTTTTGCGGCACGGTGAGCGACCATCTGGCCATGACGGCTGCTGCCGGTGAAGAAGATGATGTCGGGCCGGGCATCGATCAGGGACGCGGATTCCTCTGGACCATCATGGCGTACCTGCACCACGCCGGGCGGCAAATCAGCCTGCGCACAGAGCCTCGAGATAAGAACCGCGGTCAACGGGGTGCGCTCGGAACACTTGAGCACTACTGCATTGCCGGCGGCGAGCGCGGTGATAAGCGGAATCATGCACAACTGGAACGGATAATTTGACGGGCCGAAGATCAGGGCTACTCCGTGGGGCTCGAAATGGGTCTCGAAGCGCGCGCCCGCAAAAAAGAATGCCGGCTTGCCGACCCGGCGAGAACGCAGGATGCTTGCCGCGTGAGCTTCGTAATAGCGCATCATCTCGAGCGTGACCAGCACGTCTCCTGAGAGCGCATCCAGAAGAGGCTTTGAGGTCTCACGCGCAATCGAATCCGCAATCGATTCGCATTCGAGAGCGATTGCCCGCCGAAGTCTGGCGAGCATGGCGCACCGGCGCGACACGCCAAGAGCGGCCCAGGCCGGCTGTGCCGAACGCGCGCAGGCCATTATGTGTTCTGTATCAGCAGTCATCACGCGAGGGCAAGCTCCAGTGGTTTTGTAGCCGGATGAGGAATCGCATATTTCTGACAAATGAGATTTGCGGAAATGCGGGCCGACTCGAAGATAGTGGGCAGGCCGCTGCCGGGATGTGTTCCCCCGCCGACGAGGTAGCAATTCGAGAACATCTCGAACTCGTTGTGCGGCCGCAGATATAGCATCTGGTTCCAGCTATGCGACATGTTGAACGTCGCGCCCAGGAACACGGAGTATTTTCGTTCCCAGTCTTCCGGGGTGACGATCATCTCTTCCTGGAGGTGCGGGGTTACATCTCCATACACTGTTCGTTCGCGGAGCGTGCGAAATATGTAATCCCGCACTTCCTCCTTGTGCTCTTTCCAGTCAATGCCGGCGGTGTTGTTGGCAACCGGAACCAGAATATAGAGAGCCGTATGACCAGGAGGCGCGCCATAGGGATCGGTCTTCATGGAATTCCGGATGTAGAGCGACATGTCTTCAAAGCCGGGACGGCCCTGCGTGATCGCTTCGATGTTCCTCTTGTAGTTGCGGGCAAAGACAATGGTGTGATGCTCCGCATCGTAAGTCCGATCGAGGCCCAGGTACATCATGAAGGTCGAACACGAGAATCTCCGCTTGCGCATCGCCGACGGCTTGTAGCGTCCGAGACTCTTCTCGTCGAAAAGAGTTGCCATCGCGTGACCGAAATCGGCGTTGATGATGACGTCGTCGCAATGAACCTTTTCGCCGCTTGCCAGCTCTACGCCTATGGCGCGGCGGCCGTCCAGCAGAACGCGCGCGACGGGCGCAGACGTCTGGATTTCCGCGCCTTCTTCGCGGCTGACCTGGGCAAATGCGTCACTGATCCGGGACAATCCGCCCATGACGTGGTACACACCATGAGCGTGCTCGGTGTAAGGGATCATGGTGAAGAGGCCCGGACAGTCCCACGGCGACATGCCCAGGTACTTCGATTGGAACGTGAATGCCAGGCGGAGCTCGTCGGAGTGGAAATAATCGCCCAGGACGCTGTAGAGTGATCGTCCTGCAGCGATATGCGGCACAGCGGCAAGCAGCGTCGGGCTAATCATGCTGGCGAGCGTGCCGTAGGGCTTCTGCAGGCAGGGATAGAGCTTTTTGAACCGCTGGCTCTCGCGCTTGAGGAAACGGTCGAAGTTGGCGGCTTCCCCGGGGAAGTTCCTTTCGATTTCCGCCTTCATCGCCTCGGGATGAGATCGGGCCAGCATTGTTTTGTCAGGGAAATTGAGGGCGTACATCGGGTCGAGTTTCCTGAATTGCAGGTAATCGCTCGAGTTCCGCCCTCCCTCGGCGAAAAGTTCGTCGAGGAGAAACTTCATCATCAAAAATGTGGGGCCGAGATCGAATCGATATTCCCCCAGCTTCACTTCTGCATTCCGGCCGCCGATTACATCCTGTTTTTCGAATACCTGTACTCGGAATCCCCGCTGCGCCAGGAGCATGGCAGTCGCGAGCCCGCCAGGACCTGCTCCCACGATGACAACGTTCTTCTTCTTGCCGCCCCTTCGGTAATGGCTCATTCCCCGACCTTAGGGCGCCTGCCGGAGGAAATGGGTCCAATTGAATTTCTCCAGGGCGATTGCTTGTGCGCCACGCAACCAGAGCCGGATTTGTTGCAGCCGAGTAAAGTAGCCGATGTGTACCAGTAAGATCAGGCGCGTATGCCAGAAGTGTGGGCCTACCGGGTAGATCCTGTGGTGACCACCATGGCTGTGCAGGACGTTTTCACCAGGCTCCGATACGTATGCTTCTGCATCGAGTCGAAATAGATAGAGTCGCCGGCCGAAAGCTGCAATGTCTCCACCCCGATCGTCATTTCAAGTTCGCCCTCGATCAGGTACAGCAGTTCCACTCCCGGATGATAGTGGGGAACAACCTTTTCCTGCGACAACGGATGGAAATGCGCCAGGTAACCGTTCAGCTTTCGCTCATTCACGCGGAAGTCGAGGGTTTCGAAGTGCCACGGGACATCATCGGCTTTTGGGTCGGATGGAAATAGCTTGCGCTCGCTGCGGCGCACAACGGACACTACGTGCCGCTTCCTGGGATCACTGAAAAAGTAATCCAGCCCGACGCTGAATACCAGGGCGATTCGCGTAAGCGTCGGCAATGTGGGCACAAGCCGGCCGTTTTCCAGACGCGAAAGCATGGCAGGCGAGAATCCCGTGTGTTCGGCGAGTTGTGCCAGGCCCATGCTGCGGCGCAGACGCAGCGTACGCAGTTTGTCCGCAATCGCGTAGGGGCGCAGTGATTCTTGAACGACCGCGGTTTCGGTGGCTTTTCTCCTGGATTTTGGCCCTTGGGGCGATGATCCTCGTTCGTTACGTTCAGACGGCGACATATGAGACGTGACCTCTTTACTGAAAATCAAAGATAGTTGCTTGGCTGTGAAGAGCACAATCGCGAAGCGCTCGGGGGGCATTTCAGGGCGGATCGGTCGAGTTGGGCCCCGCTGTCTCGACCGGCTGAGGCGTTTGCATGCCCATCGGCTTCAATCTTCTGAAGGCATGCGTCTTCCCCTCGCGCACCCTGCATCTGAACCTACGCAGGCAAGCAGCAATCCCAAACACCGAGGTGAACATTGAGCATTCAGACAGCGGAAGATCTCTTCATCGAGGAATTGAGAGACATCTACTCGGCGGAAAAGCAGGCGCTTCGAGCTTATCCGCGGCTGGCGAAAAGAGTGGAATCAGACGAATTGAAGCAAGCTATGCAAACACATTTAGAGCAAACGAAAGAGCAAGTGAACCGGCTAGACCGAGTATTCGAGATCTTGGAGAAGCGTAGTTCAGGAAAAACCTGTGAGGGCATGAGAGGTCTTTTAGAGGAGGCCGGCCAGCACGTGGAAGAAATCGAGCAGGGACCGGTAATGGACGCGGCACTCATCGGGGCCTTGCAGCGAGTGGAACATTACGAGATCGCCGCCTATGGCACCGTTGCCACACTCGCAGAAGCCATGGGACAGGACGAAATCAAGGAACTGCTGGGAGAAACGCTCGAGGAGGAGAAGGAGACAGACGAACTACTTACCGGGGTGGCCCAGAATGTGAATACCCAGGCATTGGAAGAGGGGGATGCTTCCGAGGATGAGGACAGCGAAGAAGAGAGTATGAAAGAGGCACCAAGCAAGCCAAAGAAACCGCGGAAGCAAGTAGGAAACACCAGGCGAGGCCGTCGGGCGGCCTGACGTCCTAAGCTTGGGCCGACGGCATCTAACGCACAATATGCGCCCCGCTGACTCATTGGAGCTTGGTCGAAGCAGTCCCGAAACGGCCGAACCAGGGCAGGTCCCGCACCCCTCTCCTCAGCGTAAGAGAGCGGACTGGCAGCCACTCGATGGCCGATGGGACTTTCACATCGAGACAGAGGACCGGAGCGATCCGGCCACCGTCAATTGGGACAAGTCCATTCTGGTTCCGTTCAGTCCGGAAACAGCCAAAAGCGGAATCGGTGAAACCGGGCTGCACTCCCTGCTCTGGTACCGGCGCTTCTTTGATGCCCCTGCCCTGGAAAACCGTGAACTGCTGCTGCACTTTGAAGCGGTCGATTATCGCGCGACGGTGTGGGTTAACGGCCAAAGGGTCTGCTCACACGAAGGCGGATACACGCCCTTCAAAGCCGACATCACGCCAGTCATTCAACCGGGCCGCAACGAACTGATCGTGCACGTGGAGGATGATCCCGCCGATCTGGCCAAGCCGCGCGGAAAGCAGGACTGGAAACTCGAACCGCATTCCATCTGGTACCCGAGGACCACGGGAATCTGGCAATCGGTGTGGCTGGAATTTGTGCCCCGAACCAGGATAGACAGCTTGCAGTGGTCATGCAGCCTGGAGAGGTGGGAAATTGGCCTCGACGCCACCGTCAGGGAGCAGACGGGAGAACGTCTGATTCTGGCAGTGCGCCTTTCGTGCGGCCAGCAACTGATTGCGTCCGATACGTATGAGGTGGTGGCGGGCGAGGTACACCGCCGGATTGCCCTTTCCGACCCCGGTATCGACGACTTTCGCAACGACCTGCTGTGGACCCCGGCATCCCCGGCACTGATCGATGCCGAACTGGAGCTGCGCGATGGGAATGGCGCCGTGCTCGATCGCCTGAAAAGTTACACCGCGATACGCTCGGTCTGCGTGGAGGGAGACCGGTTCCTGCTGAACAACCGGCCCATTTACCTTCGACTCGTCCTGGACCAGGGTTATTGGCCCGAGTCAGGCATGACTGCTCCGGACGATGAGGCGCTGGTGCGCGACATCCTGCTGGCAAAGAAACTTGGGTTCAACGGGGTCCGCAAGCACCAGAAGATTGAATGCGCGCGGTATCTGTATTGGGCGGACCGCCTTGGCCTGCTGGTGTGGGAAGAGATGCCGAGCGCTTATCGATACACGACCCGGTCGATCGAGCGTCTCAATAGGGAATGGCTCGACGTGATCGAGCGCGATCGCAGCCATCCATGTATCATCGCGTGGGTTCCCTTCAACGAATCTTGGGGCGTTCCCGACCTGACTCAGAACTCGGCGCAGCGCCACTACGTCCAGGCTCTTTATCACCTGACCAAATGCCTTGATCCGAGCCGTCCCGTGGTCGGCAACGATGGGTGGGAAAGCGTCGCTACCGACATCATCGGTATTCACGATTATGACCATCAGCCCGAGCGCCTGGGCAAACGGTATGGGATCGACCAGATCGAATCCCACCTGTTCAAGCGCGAGCGGCCAGGCGGGCGCACATTGTTTATCGGAGACGACCGGCAATGGACCCATCCCATCGTGCTTACGGAGTTTGGAGGTATCGCGTACGGCAAGAACCCGGAGCACATCTGGGGCTACTCGCGGACGGAGACCGCAGACGAGTTAGTTGAGTGCTACAGCGCCTTGCTCGAAACGGTTCGCAGCCTGCCCGCTCTCGCGGGGTTCTGCTACACACAGTTCACCGATACGTACCAGGAGGCAAACGGTCTCTTGTACGCGGACCGCAGTCCCAAGGCTCCCCTGGACCGACTCGGCCTGGCGACCGCCGGAAGCATGCTGGACCAGGACATCACGATCGAGGCCCCATGGCGAGAGGGTTTGATGGAGCGCTGACGATCAAGCAGCCGCAAGATAGGGAACTGGAAAGCAGACTCGTTCGGGCCGCGTCCACCAGCCGGTAGAGGAGAGGGCTGGATGACGCGGAACCTTGCCAGCCGCAATCTGGCGAACTACCCCGGCCAACTCCGTCGCGACTGGTTTTCCGCTTCTCACGTCAAAAACACCAGGCTCGTAGTGCCCGTTGGCACAAGTCACTAACTGATTCCAATAATGCGAGCCCAGAAGCGACCAGAATGTAATCGCCGCGCAACACGCCTCTTGCCTCTGGGCCTCCTTTATGCCGCCCCAGGCGTAGGCAGCCCACCGGATCTGCTCGTCGATCTGCCCGCCAAGGTGGACCTCGGTAATGGCAACTGGTATGCGATAGCGCTGCCACGCCTCAAGGAGCAACGAGTCGAATCCCGACAGCCTCGCCCCCTTTACCCGAACCGCTTCAACGTCTACGAAAGGTCCTTCGGCCGACATGCGATCAGGAGGATAAAGCTCTAACCGGCCGTCAATGAACCTGTCGCTCGTCGCATAGTAGTTGATTCCGATGATGTCCGGAGGGCACGGATGCTCGGCAAACCACAATATATCTCTTTCGGGAATCGCCTGCGACCGCATGTACTCGAACATGCGGTGAGAGCGATCGACGCGCCCGCAGAGAAGGTCGAAGGTTATCCATCGGCGCTCATTGAGAAGCTCCCAAACGGGACGCAGGTCTTCGGTGCCCGAGATAGATCCGCAGTCTTCTGTCTGAACCAGTTGCGCATCAGGCCGTATTCTCCGGATCTCCCGCATGCTCAAGACCGTGCCCTTGAGCTGATGCAATAGAGCGCGGAGGTAACTTTCCCTCGATAAGTGATGGGGATACCAGACTGCGTACATTCCGCTGAATCTCGCCGTGGTGTTCGGCTCGTTCACTGGCGTATACGCATCAATGGACGGATGTCGCCCGGCGACCCGCTTCGCATAGGCTGCAAGCCTGGCGGGGAATTCAGGATCCAGCAAGCCGGTATACGAGGGCCCGCTTCCGTGATGAAGCAGCCCCGCAATCGGCCTGATTTTCAGTTCCTGCAATCGGGCTAGGGCCGCAGTGGTCCAGCGAAGGTTCGTATGGCAGTCTTCGCGCTCCCAAAGCAAGCCAATGCGGAGCGCCCGGATTCCCAAGGCAGCGAACATTTCAAAATCAGATAAGCGCACACGGTGCCCCGAACAGTCCATCTGGTCGAAATAGGTATCCCCCACCCGGTTGCAGGTGCACTCCACGCCGCCCCAGACCTGGGGCGCGGGGGCGCGATCCATGGAATTGGAAGTGAGATATTGCTCCGGTGTCATTATGTCAGGCAGCCTCGCCGGGCTTCTGCTGGATTTGGTCGGGCTCGGCCATTTGATCCGGACCCGCGCCGGCGATCGCTTCCGATGGCATCACAACCAGCGTTTTGGAACTGAGAACCGCACGCGCGCTCAGCTTTTCAAATAAAGCCAGAGCCTGCCCCACAACCTGGTCCATGTTGTAGTACTTATAGGTGCCGAGCCTGCCGACAAAGTGCACGTTTGGTAACGTATCGGCCAGCAGCTTATAGCTTTGGTAGAGGGCGGCGTTCGCCGGCTGCGGGATCGGGTAGTAGGGATCGCCCTCACTGCGAGGATATTCGAACACCACGCTGGTGCGCGGGTGCTCCTGGCCGGTCAGGTACTTGAATTCTGTAACTCTGGTGTAAGCGTGCTCGTTAGGATAGTTAACGACGGCCGCAGGTTGATAGACGGGACGCTCGTACGTGCGGTGCTCGAAATGCAGCGAACGGTACGGCAAGCGTCCATAGCAATACTCAAAGTATTCGTCCACCGCGCCTGTGAAGATCAGCTCCCTGAAGCTCACCTCGCCTTGAATATCCGCGTAGCTGGTGTTCAAGAGGATGCGGATATTGGGATGGCTGAGCATGTTTTCAAACATGCGCGTATAGCCCCGCAGAGGCATAGCCTGAAACCGATCTGTGAAGTAGCGGTCATCACGGCTGGTTCTGACCGGTACTCTTGACGTAACCGACGCGTCGAGCTCCGAGGGATCGATACCCCACTGCTTGCGGGTATAGTTGCGGAAGAATTTCTCGTAGAGTTCGCGTCCCACCCGGCTGACGACCACGTCTCGGGACGAAGTGATCTTCTCGCATGGCTCGGCCAGAGTGGCAAGGAAAGGCTCTACCTCCAGACAGCTCAGGTTAAGGTTGAAGAGCTTGTTCAGGGTGTTGGCGTTGATCGGCATCGGCAATAACTGGCCGTCTACGCTTGTCTGGACACGGTGCTCGTAAGGGCGCCATTCGGTGAATCGAGAAAGGTACTCAAACACCCGTTCGGAGTTAGTGTGGAAGATATGCGGGCCGTATTTGTGGACGAGTATTCCCGAATCGTCGTAGTGATCGTAAGCATTGCCGCCGATGTGATTGCGTTTATCGACAATCAGCACGCTCGCGTCGAACTGGGTAGCAAGACGCTCGGCCAGCACGCTGCCCGCAAATCCGGCCCCGATGATGAGATAGTCAAACATGTGTTCCAGTCCTTGGAAGGGAAGCTGACGGTTTCCGGGAATCCGCCGTTTTCCGCAATCTGCATTTTGCAATCTCGTCCAACATGCCCTCTACGGTCATGTCCCACGACATGTTCGAAAGTAGGCTGTCTACCTTTGCAATCCAGTCTTTCTCCGGCGGCTCAAGCAGCCGCGCAATGGCTTGGCCGAACTCCTCGGAATTCCCGGCAATTTCCACCAGTTGGATCTGCCCGTACGGGTTCACGACATCCTGGATGGGCGTGGAAACGACTCTCTTGCCCGCCGCAAGATACTCGGGCGTTTTGGTCGGGCTAATGAACCGGGTGGAAGCATTCCGGGCGAATGGCAGCATGGCCAGGTCCCAGTTCGCGATGTATGTCGGAAGCTCGCTGTAATCTTTCCGGCCGAGATAATGGATGTTGTGTCCGCGGGGCAGCTCGTTCTCGCCGATTTTTACGACCGGGCCGATCAACACGAAGTGCCATTCGGGATGACTTGCAGCCACGTCGCGCAGAAGCGCGGTATCCAGTCTTTCGTCCAGCACGCCAAAGAATCCGATGCGCGGATGGGGAATAGCAGCCTGGTCTGAAGGATCCGGCTGCGGTCTACGCGCTGAGGCGAAATGTTGCTTATCGACGCTGCTGGGGAATAAGTGGACGTTGGGATGCCGGGTGCGTTTGGCAGCATATAAGCTTGCGCCCCCGGTGAAAACCACATCCGCGCGCTTGAACAGCGACTGCTCCCAATCCATGAGCTCCGGCGGCGCGCCCATAAAGGCCGAAAGTTCGTCCATGCAATCGTAGACAGTGGTACTGGTTTCGAGATGACCCGAAAATTGCAGGGCCATAGGCGTGTAGTACCAGGCGACAATGCCACCGCGGATTCGATCGTTCACGTATTCGTCGAGGAGCCGCTGTTGGACTGTTCCGGCTTCGTACCGTTCCATGGTGTGCGGGAGAATCGGGGTCAATATGCGTACACCTGACTCATCGATGTTGAGCCTCAGCCATGGCTCAGCAGCGGATTCAAACAGCGGTTCTTCCCAGAAGTGAACTCCCATGGAATGATGGCATCGCGAAAGCACATGCTGAGGCCGCTGATAAACGAAATTCCACCGTAAGTGAGAAAAACACAAAAGGTCCCGAGGCATAGTAAAGAGTGATGGGTTTTGGCGCACTAGCTATCTGATGCGATCTATGTTTGCTTTGGTGCTTCCGGTCGCGACAGGATAACTGAAGAGAACATGAGCACTTCATCACCGGTCAAATCGGGCATTCCCCTAGGAATTATCCTAGGTCCCGGCGGCCGGTGTTGGAGTTAAGATTTCGTTGCCTCGGCTTCAGAACTCTGCTGACGTGGACAGCATCGAAGGTTGATCGGGGGAATTATGCCAGGCAACGGCAACAAGGTCCTGCCATTTCCAAGTGGCGCGCAGGCACTATCATCAGAAGATCACATCAACGAGATTCGGGAAGCATTGCGTTGCCTTACTGCGGCAATGGCAAGATCGCAGCGGCAAGTGCAAGTGATCCACCGCATCCTTGAACACATGGAGGACCGAGATAACTCGCCTGACTTCGGATCGTAACTGCGCAATCAATGTCGGAAGCCTGAGCCCACTTGAATAGGAGCACCCCAGGCGAGGCTTAATTGAATGGGTCTGCCCGCGCATTCAAGGGGAGAGATTATGAAAGGCAGATCCATCCCGCATCACCTGCATACGGGTCCAAAGTAGCGGCGTTGGCTATGCTCTGCATCATCTTGCATGGGGCAAGTCCCAGTACAATCCACTCCAGGTGTTGTATTCACGGGGGCGCACATGCAAGCTCGAACTCTCCTTTTCGCCTTTTTCCTACTCGGGCTGTTGATCGGTCCCGCCCGTTTGGCCGCTGCACAACCCCCTGCGGCATCATCCTGTTCTCCTGTTGACATCCGCCGGCCTCTGGTTTCCATACAAGTCCGTTGCGCCCCCGACACTCTTTGGGAACTCCGGATAGCTGGCGCGTCCCCTTACCGCTTTGCGCCTCCTGTTCTGCCAATTGTCTCTGGCTCCCTGACCGCCTCCCTCAGCGAACTGCACATTTCCTCTCTGGCCGGCAAAGGTGAAGTAATCGTCTCCGGACCAATCGAATCCGTGCCGGCACTTACGCTTCGCGTCGTCTTCCGCTTTGTCGAGAACAGCCCGATGGTCCGATTTCACTATGAACTCCTGCCCACCTCGCCTGATGCCCGGAGCGAGTTTGTCGAGGGCAAGCTGGAATACTTTTCGATTCCCGCAACGACATTCACCCGCGCCCGCGAGGTTCAATTCGCCAACTTTCAGGGGCTCACGCACAGCTACAACTTAAGCGAGACCGATCTCGATCCCGAGGAACTGTCGGCACGCACGGGGATCCTCGGACCCGTTCTTGCACTCGGCGACGGCCCGCACAGCCGTCGACATGGACATGACCGAGGCCGGACGCGCCTTCGGCCTCGGCTTCCTCGCGTCAGGCAAGTTCTTCCTCGTCAACAACGGTCCGTACCTCTTCGACTATGACCTGCCCATAGATAAGGAGAAGGACAACTGGAACCTCTTCTTCTATCCCGGGACTGCCCGCACATGGATTGCTCGTACTCCGCTCGCGCTCGATAAGTGGATTCCGTCGACTCTCCTGCTTGCGCACTACTTCCCTGACGACCCCGCCAACCTGCAGGTACTCAACATCGCCTCCATGATCCTTGGCCAGGACGGCATCTGGGGCGACCTCACGGCCATCTCGCCCGACGGCGTCCGCACCATGGCCGCACTCATCAGTCGCTACAAGCAGGTGCGCGACGAGATGGCCGCAGCAGACCCGGTCGTAACCGGCCTGGTCAGCGGCAGTCCGGAGATCCACGAGAAAATTGCGGCATCGGGCCGGGGCGCGGTTATGCTTTTCGCCACCGCTCCGGGAACCTACGCGTACACGACTCGAAACAAGGTGAGCATCCAGCATTGGTCGGACAGTCCGGTTGAGATTCTTCAGCTCCCGGATGGCCGAGCGCACATCGCCGCGACATTCCGCGAGCCGGGCGCTCGAATCGTATTCTTCGGGATCTCCGAATAGCGCAGAGCCAGCCAGACCTGGAGCAGAATTCTAGTCTGGGCATGCCGGGGAACCGCATGACCAACCTGTATGACAAGTTCAACCACTCCGAGGATCGGCCCCCTTTGGAACAGTCAGACGGCTGCATAAAGCGCCTATCTCATTCTCTTCGCGGGCTGAATCAGCATGCCGGCCACATGAGTACCAGCGGCCAAGATATCTTTCGAAAGGGCTGGATCATCCACGGCCCGAGCTATCTGCAACGTTCCGATGAGAAGACCCAACGTACCGATGGTGAGCTCACGTGCCGTGAGTCCCTTTGGCACATCTGCCAATTGCTTTTCAATAGCATTCAAAAGCCTCTTCACACTCTCGGTGTACACGCGGCGCGTATCCGGCTCCTGACGCGAAATCTCGGGAAGAAGCGCGGCTGATGCGCATCCGGACTCAGGGTGATCCCGGTGCTGCTCCGATAGATAGGCGCGGACGACATTCAGCAAGTGTCCCGAAGCAATTTCTTTCTCAAACTGCTGCCACTGCTCGTCGCTAGCCCGTTCGAGGCTCTTCTCGACCAACTCGCTCTTGGAAGAAAAGTGAGCATAGAAAGCGCCGTTGGTCAGTCCAGCCTCTGACATGATGCCTGCCAGGCCGGACGCCGCAATCCCATCTTGGCGGAGCTTGCGCGCCGCGACCTCCAGGATGCGGTCGTGTGTGGCGTCCTTGCGACCCTTCTCGTATCTCATAATTCTTTGCGACCTCCCTCTGTTCTCGTTTATCTTATAACTGTAATATCACATTACACACGTAAGACAAAGGCGAGGTACGAATTCCATGAACGAGAAGCATAGTCCTGTCGCAATTGTCACCGGTGCCACTGCGGGAATTGGGCTCGCAACAGCCAACCTGCTAAAAAAGGAAGGGTACACCGTCTACGGAACCGGCCGTCGCCCACCAAGCGATACCCAGAACGGAATCGCGATGCTTGCTTGCGATGTGACCCGGGACGATTCCGTCTCTTCTGTGATCGAAGAGGTCCTCCGACGCAGCGGACGCATTGACTTGCTCGTGAACAACGCCGGTTTCGGGCTGATCGCCGGAGCGGAGGAATCATCCATCGAGCAGGCAAAGTCGGTCTTCGACGTAAACGTCTTCGGCGTAATGCGAATGACCAATCATGTGCTCCCGGTCATGCGCCAGCAAGGAAATGGCCGTGTGATCAATATCAGTTCCGTGGTGGGCTTTCTTCCAGCTCCGTACTATGCCATTTACGGTGCGACGAAACATGCAATCGAAGGGTATTCCCAGACGCTCGATCACGA
>Ga0070717_10000742_pt1 | contig 21257 bp, 20 predicted proteins | sample LARL113metaG_FD_71366 | JGI IMG/M metagenome (GOLD analysis project Ga0070717, IMG submission 71366) | Corn, switchgrass and miscanthus rhizosphere microbial communities from Kellogg Biological Station, Michigan, USA - LAR L11-3 metaG | ecosystem: Host-associated > Plants > Roots > Rhizosphere ...
AGCGCGGATAGGCACGCCGCGGCTCATGTTCTCACTGCCTAAGGAATCGGAATTCGAGTGCTACACCGACGGGAAGTTCCTGGTCAACGAGCAAACTGGCGCGTTGGTCTCGTCCCCCCTTGTGGTCCTGAACTGGGACGCCACCATTGAGAGGAAGAAGAGGTAGCCCGCCGCAACCATCAGCCAGCAAGTCCTGTCAAAGAAAAACTCCCCGGTTACCAGCAGGAATGACCCTCCAGCCGTAACTGTTGTAACCAGATGGGATGAGTTCTGCATGGCGGAGAGCGCCACAACGATCAATGAAAACGGAGTTCGATGGCAGTATGCTGTGCCGAGGCGTGTGGTCCCGAGGTCTTCGACCTTACTGGCGCTTGAGAGCCCGTGGATGAGTTTGGCCCGGGACGCGCTTTGGCACAACGGACTGTAGCCTCCTCGTGAGGGGAGAGCACGCGAGGGAGATTCACCCTATCGGCGCGTCCTGGATCACACGTCAATGGAGGTGTAGTCATGGACGTGCTGCATCCGAGATGTTGCGGTTTGGATGTACATAAGAGCTCGATTTCTGCTTGCATTTTGCTGCGTGAAGCGGGACGAGTGCAGAAACACCAGCGTCGTTTTGGCGCGATGAGCCAAGAACTGCAGGAGCTTGCCGAGTGGCTACGGCAGTTCCGTGTGACTCAGGTAGCGATGGAATCCAGCGGCGTTTACTGGAAACCAGTTTGGAACATTCTGGAGAAACAGTTCACGGTAGTTTTGGCGAATGCGCAGCACATCAAGAATGTACCGGGTCGCAAGACCGACCAGAAGGATGCGGAATGGATTGCGCAGTTGCTGCAATATGGTCTTCTGCGGCCCAGCTATGTACCCAGCGAAATCATCCGCGATCTACGCGACCTGACCAGAATGCGGGCCAGTCTGTCCCAGGAAGCTTCGCGCATCAGTAGTCGAATCCAGAAGGTGCTAGAAGACGCAAACGTAAAACTGGCGAGCGTGGCGACCAACGTTCTCGGCAAGAGTGGACGGGCCATGCTGGAGGACATCATCACCGGCGAAGATGATCCCGAGCACCTCGCCTCCCTCGCCCTGGGTCATCTGCGCGTGAAGATTCCGCAATTACGACTTGCTCTAGAAGGAAAGATCCGTTCCCATCATCGCTTTTTGCTGCGGCGTTTACTGGATCAAATACAGTTTGTGGAACACGAAGTTGCGTTGCTCGACGAACGTCTGGAGGACATCGGCCGACAAAGACCGGACTTGGCGCAAGCGGTTGCTCGCTGGGACACGATACCGGGGCTCGATCGAGTAGCAGCGTGGGCTCTTCTAGCCGAAATAGGTGACAACATGTCGCAGTTTCCAACCGCTGAGCATCTGGCCAGTTGGGCCGCGCTATGCCCGGGCAATCACGAAAGTGCCGGCAAGCGTTTGCGCGGTGCAACTCGTCAAGGGAGCCCATGGTTGTGCCGCATGGCTTGTCAATGCGCCTGGGCTGCCGCGCGAACCAAGAACACTTACTTGTCCTCGCAGCTCAGACGCTTAGCAGCGAGGCGCGGCAAGAAAAAAGCCATCATCGCGGTGGCACATACTCTCATCGTCATTGGATATCACTTGCACAAAAACCAGAGCAACTATGAAGATCTTGGCGGAAACTACTTTGATCGCCTTCACTCCGACGGTCTAAAGCGGTACTTGGTGAAGCGGCTCGAACAACTCGGGCACAAGGAGCAGAAAGAAGTGAGGAGGCGGGCCCGGCGGCAAACGAAAGTGAAGTCCGGCTTCGCAAAGCATTGTGTTTGTGATCGAAGAGGGTTCGCCTTGGCATCTCACCGAAGTCGGACTGCTCATCGCTGCTCCAGAGAAAAAGGCAGGAGGATGTCAACCGCCACTTTGGCAGTCTGTTCTCTGCGGTCCGATTTGCCAAGTTGAAATCGCAAAATACGCCGTATTTCGCGAATTGTGCGGCAACTCCAGGCTTAAATTCTCTGCAGTCCAGACTGCATGGCGGAGAGAGAGGGATTCGAACCCCCGATACCCGTAAAGGTATACACGCTTTCGAGGCGCGCGCCTTCAGCCACTCGGCCATCTCTCCGCGTCGCTAGTTTTCATTTTCATTTTATCAGGCAAGCTGTTGGCTCGAATCTTCCCCACCCATCTCACTGAACTGAGCCCGGCTCAGCCTCTCCATCCAAGCCTAGGATGCGGTTTGTGACTTGGTTCACCATTCTGGCCACTTCAGGGTCCGTAATCTGCATGTAGATGTCCAGGGTGGTAAGAATGTCGCTGTGTCCGAGTTGGGCCTGCATCTCGGTCGGGTGTGCTTCTTTCTTGCCATGCGTGGAGAAGTTTCTCGGGAGCACCTGAAACGTAGGATGAAATGCAATTTCCAGTCTGTTCGCGACCGGGTACAGGCGCAGCCAGTTGTCCGGATGAATGGGCGTCGCCAGTGGCTTTCGTGCACGCGCTTGCATCCCAGGGAACATGAGGGCATTGGCGTCCGGGTTCGGGCACTTCGCCCGCCACAACTCAATCGCTTTGTGCACGGCTTGGGGGATCGCGACAAGCCTGTAATTGGTACCTCCGTGGCGGTTCTTGCGTTTGATTTTCTTGCGCTGCAGGCGGCCACGCCACGCGGTATTCACAATACTGAACACATTGCCGGAGTAGCATCCCCAGGTCAGGCCGAAGAGCTCGCTCGGCCGTAGGGCGCAGAAACAGGCAATCAGAAAGATGGCGCGGTCACGTATGCCGTCAAGACCGGCCAGCAGCTTGGCATACATCTCGACGGGCAGAACCGGCTTGTCGGACTCCTCGATTTCGGGAATGACGGTCTTGCGCACGACATTTCGCTCCAGAACCTCCTGGTCCAACGTGAGTTCTAGTCGTTTTTAAATCCATAACTTACACATTCCAGAAAGTGCCTTCGAGTGCAAATCCCACCCTCTCCGCCGTCTAATTTCACTGCTGTTGTTGCTCCTGCTCCATCCGCGCCGCCGGGCGTACGAGCGCCGGTCTCGAGCGAACCACAAAGCTCGGCATCACTGGCTCGGGAGCCACGCTGTCCGCGGGACTCACCGTCACTGCGACGCTCAATTCACTCTGTGCTTCGCCCTTGTAGACGCCGCGCGTGGGAGGCACATCGGCATAATCGCGGCCCATCGCTACGCGAATGTGGCGGTCTCCTCCAATCAGATTGTTGGTCGGATCGAACGCCACCCACCCCAGGCGCGGTACCAGCGCCTCCACCCAGGCATGCGACGCACCCTCCAGCGAACGGTCTCTTTCCGTTTCGCCGCGATGAAACATATAGCCACTGACGTAGCGGCACGGCACCTGCAGCCGCCGCACCAGCGCAATCATAATGTGCGCAAAATCCTGGCACACGCCTTTCCTCGCCTGCAATGCCTCTTCAATCGGAGAATCAACCTTGGTGCTGTTGGGCACGTAGGCGAACAACTTGTAGATGGCCTCGTTGAGTTCGGTGAGCAGGTCCAGCGGATTTCCCCGCCGCTCACAGTCGAGTTCCTTCGCAAGCTGTTCCAGGGGCGGGCTCGAGTGCGCGAAGGGGCTGGGCAATAGCATCTCCCAGTAATCGTTGCCCGCGGTCAGGGCGTCGAGCTCGGCCCAGTCGCCGCTATCGGCCGATCGCGGCGCCGGCAAGGTTTGCGCTTCTACCGCCGATTGCGCTGTCACTGTCACCTGCGTGTGTGTTCCCGCGATGTCGAAATGGTGAACGGTGTTTCCTGTGAAATCGCGGTACTGCATTACGTTCGCCGCAGGTTCAACACTCAGCGTGAAACTGAGACAGCGCTGTCCCTCGTCGCTGCGCGGCTGCAGGCGCACCTCCATCACACTTTCCCGCACGGCGGGCTCGTAGTGAAACGTCGTCGTATGGCGAACGGAGTAGATCAACGCAAACCCCGATTGGGTAATTGTGTAATTTGGTAATTGGGAAAGTTAAGATCTGCTTCGGCGCAGATTGTGGTTTTCAAATTACTAATTACTAAATTCCTCAATTACCAAATTTACGGATGTCTCAACGTCTCACGAAACCAAAGCCGACTCGGCGGAATAATCGAAATAGACCTGGTGGATCGCCGTATGCGCCTGCGCGCACTGCCCGCGCACGCTTTGCACGTAGCTGTTCGCACCCGACGCCATGATTTCCTCGATCTGGCTGAAACTCAACGTCGCGCGTAGCCGGCCCGCCAATCGCACCGGTTGCTCCGCCTTGCGTTCGGTCAATTCTCCAATGGCAATCAGCGCCGCATGCACCCGGTCGACGGAAAACCGCACGGAATGCGGGAACTCCGAATTCAGCAGCAAGAACTCCGCCACCCGCAGCGGACGGATTTCGGCAGTGTACGTCTTGCAGTAAGCCTCAAAAGCGGCGCACGACTTCAGCAGACCGACCCACTCGAGATACTCTTCGCTCTCCACCGCCTGGTCCAGGGGATGCGGCAATCGCCCGAAGTGCGTGCCAATTAGCCGCGCCAGTTCGTCGGTACGTTCTACGAACCGCCCAAGTTGGATGTACTGCCATCCCTCGCCGTGCGACATCGTCGAGTCGGTCACTCCCTGGAACAGGTGCGCGCCTTCCTGCACCGCTCGAAAGAACACGTGCGAATTCAACAGCCACGCTTCGCTCCTGGCGGTGTTGTTGACCTGCAGGTACAGCCGGTTGAGCTGCTCCCACATTTCCGTGCTGCATTGCTCGCGCACCTGGCGCAAGTTTTCACGCGCCGACGCCACGCAAGCTAAGATCGAAGAGGGATTTGTACGGTCTATGGTGAGAATCTGAGTCAGCGACGACGGGTCAATCTTTCCATCTTCCGGAGCCGGAACCTGCGAAGCCTCCAGCAGCCGCAGCCAGCGTCCCGCGCCCGCTTCCGCCGATTGGTCCAGTCGAAGCTGAAGGTCAACGTCGATCAGACGCGCAGTGTGTTCGGCGCGCTCCAGGTAGCGGCTCATCCAGTATAAACTGTCGGCGACCCGGGAAAGCATAGCCGTCTGCCTCCGTTCATTCGCTCTTCATGCCCGCAAAACCCACGTATCCTTGCTGCCCCCGCCTTGGGAGGAGTTCACCACCAGAGATCCTCGCCGCAATGCCACGCGCGTTAACCCTCCCGGCACCAGCGTTACGTTCTCACCATACAAGATGTAAGGCCGCAGATCGATGTGCCGTGCCTGCACTTCGCCATCGAGGAAGCACGGCGCCCGCGAGAGACTCAGCGTGGGTTGCGCAATATAGTTCCTCGGCTCCGCCTCGATTCTCTGGCGGAACTCTTCCCTCTCCGCCGCTGTGCTCTGCGGACCAATTAACATCCCATATCCGCCTGACTCGCCCACGGCTTTCACCACCAGTTCGCTCAGGTGCTCTAGCACATAGCTTCTTTGAGAACGGTCATTGAGCAGGTACGTTTGAACATTCGCCAGGATCGGATCCTCCGCCAGGTAGTAGCGAATGATGGCGGGGACGTAGGCATACAAGGCTTTATCGTCAGCAACGCCGGTTCCGATGGCGTTGCCCAAAACCACGTTTCCCGCCCGGTAGGAGTTGAACAGGCCGGGCACGCCCAGACTCGAATCCTGACGGAAACAGAGCGGATCGAGAAAATCATCGTCGACCCGGCGGTAGATCACGTCGACGCGACGCAGGCCGGCCGTGGTCCGCATATACACAACGTTGTCGTGCACCAGCAGATCGCGTCCCTCAACCAGTTCAATTCCCATCTGCTGGGCAAGGAACGTGTGCTCGAAGTACGCTGAATTGAAAACTCCCGGCGTCAGAAGTACTACTTTCGGTTCATGCCGCGCCGAAGAATTCGCTGGCGCAAGTGCCCGCAGCGTCGCCAGCAGAGCTTGCGCGTAATGATCGACCGGACACACCCCATAATCGCGGAATAGCGTCGGGAAAACCTTCTTCAACACCTTCCGGTTCGCCAACATGTACGACACGCCGCTCGGGACTCGAAGATTGTCTTCCAGCACCGCAAAGCTTCCGTCGGGAAGGCGCACCAGATCGGTTCCACAGATGCTCACGTAAATCCCGCGTGGAACGTCGAGCCCGCGCATTTCACGCCGGAAGTGACGGCAACTATAGACAAGTTCGCGGGGGACGATCCCCGCCGCCAGAATTCTTCCTTCGTGATAAATGTCTTCTAAGAACAGATTCAGCGCAGCGATGCGTTGCGTGAGTCCGTTCTCAACCTTGCGCCATTCCTGGTGTGGAATGATCCGCGGCAGCAGATCGTTGGGGAAGACTCGCTCGGTCCCTTCGTCGTTGCCATAAACCGTGAACGTGATGCCCTGGTGCAGAAATGACAGGTCGGCCGCCTGCTGGCTTTTGCGTAATTCTTCCGGAGGGAGTTCGAGCAACGTTTGAAACAAGGCCTTGTAATGCGCGCGCGGCACGCCCGGCGACGCGAACATCTCATCGTAGGCGGCATCAAACTGGTAGTTGCGGAAAGGCGGACGAAACAGAGTGAGCGGCTCCGAAGGATTCATCCGGCGCACAAGTCCGCGAGTTCGTGTACGGCTGGGCTGCACTCATAGGACTCTAGGGCGCGTGCCGCGCCGAGTCCAATCAAAATTGTTTATTGGAGGGATTCAGTTTTCGATGTATGGGCCGAAGCTGTGGGGCCGGACACTCCTGTCCCCCAATAGCTTGTCATTGCGATCCTGAGCAATGCGAAGGGGAGGAATCTCGTTCGCTGCTACTGCCCTTCTTTCTGCCCCGCCGCGAACACGGTCCAAGGCCCTGCCTTCATATCTCGCAGCAACGGCTTTTGCCAGGCGAATTCCGGGTGGTGCTCGAGAAACTCCGCCGCCGGAAAGTCCGCTCCGCAGGGATGCCCCGCCCTCGCCACAAAGCTCATCTTCGCGGCCATAGCGCTGTCCATCGCCTTCCCCTGCACCGCGCCGCCCGGGTTGTACCCATCCCATCCCCACTCCTTCACGCCCCGCGAAGATGCGTCCACATGCCCGCAGAGCGCCCGCTCGTTGGCCTGCTCCTTCTTCTCGAAGCTGTCGAGATGGTCAGACAGGAATTGTTCCGCCATGGTGACGTCAACTTTTCCCTTGGCCTGCTTCATCACTTCTTCCCATCGCGCATGCCGTGCATTGGGCGACGACGAAGCGTCGTTGGGATCAAACGTGGTCTCCTCGCGAATCACTTTCGGATCGCGCGCGAAATTCGAGCTCACGAAATATCCATTTTTCGTCCGCCACAGCGGCGTGTTCTTCAGCCCCAGCTCCAGATATGCGATTTCTCCCGTCTTCCGGTCGCCGATCAGCCAGTCATTCGCGTACCCGCCGTTGTTGCCTTCCTTAATAATCCGCACGTAATCATCAATGCTATTGGCGTATTGCAGCGCCTTGCGCGAACGCATGAATTCCGGCTTCCCATTCGGATCCCATCCCTCAAACTGCGTGATGGTGGTTTCCGTAATCATCATGCCAACGGAGTTCACGCCAAAATCGTCGTCGCTGGTAATCACTCCCGGAAATCCGTCCATCAGAATACGGTTCCCGTGTTCCGGCTGGATATCGAAGATCATCACCCAGCGCTCTCCAACCAAGTAGCTGGTCCAATTATTGTGCGCGATCACAATCTGGTGGTCTTTGGTCATGCTGCCGGTGGCGATAAATGCGCTGCAGTTCCCGGGAGCCGCCAGCTTCGGCGCTTTGGCAGACTTCTGCTGCTTATTGAGCCAAGGCACATAGTAGTCGGGCACTTCCTCGAATGCGTTGAGCGCCACGATGTCGTAGACGTCGAGATCGACACCATGCGCCTTCACGCCGTCCGCAATACCCTGCAGCTCTTGCTGATATTCGGCGTCGATGTGAGGCCATAGCATCTGCCGGGCCGTGGTTCGGAAGAATTCCCAATTTCGCTGCGTCGAATGGGCGTCGAACATTTGGATCGCGGCCAACGCATCGGCAATTTCCGGTGCCAGCAGATAGCCGTGTTGAAAGCCAATTTCCGACGGCGAGCCTTCCAGGTGCACATAGGTCCAGCCGCCCCGCTGGAAGCGATAAGACTTCTGCAGCCTCGGATCTGATGAGCCGGAAGCCGCCGCCATAGCCGCACAACTCAAGGCCAAAGTGAAGCACAGCACGCAAACATTACGCACAAGCATTTTGAGCATGGGTTCCTCTCAAGGTTCGGTCCGTCGCATCGACGCAACATTTTACCGTGTCTCTGGTTCCACGAGCAGTCTGCCGAAAAAGGGATTGGTAAATATGCTGCTGGAAACAGGGGCAGCAGTCAGAACGGAGAGTCTACTTTTTTCAGGGCCGCGATAGGACTGGCTTCAGATCCGCTGGCTTGATGGCGAGGTCGCCAGCCTTAAGCCCGCTATTCAACTTGATCTGTTCTGTAGTAATTTCCGCCACCTTGCGGCCGTTCTGAAACTTGGCAATGTGATACGGAAATTTCACGCCGTCAATGGTTTGCCACTGCTCAAATCTGGTCTCACTCGGCACCGGATGATTGGGGTCAGAAAGCGAAATATCGGTCTGCTTCACGGGTAGGAATGTGGTCGGGTCCAGCGTGATCTCCGTTCTCTGAGAGGCGTCGCCCTTGGTCACGATCACAATCACGTTTGCGCCTGAAGATGTAATCAGCCGGGTTCGAGTCGTGGTCGGCCAGCCAAAAATTCAGGTTAAGTCCGTTCAGATAGTTCCGGGTGAACTTCAATTCCCCACCTGCGAGGTTCGCTACGGTTTTGTCAGGCAATATTTCCCAGCCCGAGGTCCCGTCGAAATAAAGGACGTATGTGTCGCCCGGTCCTACCTGATCGAGACGAAGATAGTTCGGTCGGATCCACCGCGTGCGCTCGTGCACCTGGCCAAGTCTCCTGCCATCGCTATACCACGCGTCCGCGCGCACGCTTTCCTCGAAGTCACGGACTGCGACGATCTTTTCTTCCCTCCCAAGGCCGTTTGCATCTTGTGGAAGAGTTGCAACGCATCCTGGCCCGAAACAGCGGAGCAAAACAAAAATAGGCAAGACAAATGGAGGCAAAAACGCGCACCGGGCATCGCGAGATCATGGGAATTAAAGACACCGGTCGCCAAAGTTCAGTTCCCACCGTGAGATCAAAACATCTCAATGCGCGCTAGATATCCGTCCGCTGCTCTGGATGCCGGCTCAGATACCAGCACGGCATCCATCCCCCATGCGGAAACAGGGCGTGCACGCAGGTCTGCACCTGCGGCGGGTCGAAGATGAACTGTGTCTTTCCGTTCTTCTGCAGCACCGCGTAGTAATGATGGACCGTAACCGACCCGTACGCATTCCCGCCAGTCGCCGCGCGGATCCGAAAAACCGCGTAGTCGACGCCATACGCCACGACCGCCACCCCAACCACGGTAAGAATTATGGCGACGAACATTCGCCGCAGCCGCACTCTCAGGTTCGGGACAGAGGTCTGAGTCACGAGGCCAGATTATAAGCCTTCGCTCGGCGACATCCCCGTACCGCGCGCACCGCACGCCGCTCACGTGTTGAAACTTTTTGATGGTGCCCCCTCACGGACCGAATAGAAATGTCCCCTTAAACTGAGACCTCCAGCCAAGGGAGGTTTTGTTGAAGAGGACGGCAATGAGCACCGGTGAGCTGGAGCGAGTGGAAGTGATGGGACGAGTCGCTAAAGAGGAGCTGAAGTTGATCGATGCCGCAGCACGGTTGCAGTTGAGTTACCGCCAGATCAAACGCTTGTGGCGACGCTATCTGCAGAAGGGCAGCAAAGGGCTGCAGCATGGCAATGTGGGTCGAGTTTCCAATCGTAGCAAACCGGCGAAATTTCGGCGCCGGGTGCTGAGTTTGATCCGGCAGAAGTATTCTGGTTCGGAAGAGGAGCGATTCGGGCCGACGCTGGCGGCTGAGCACTTGGCGGAAGAAGACGGGACTGGTTGGAGGGGCGTGGTCCGAGGGGTTGCCGGATGAACATGGTGGACGATGCCACCAGCGAAACCCAGGCTTGTCTGGGGAAAGAAGAGACGATCTGGGCGGCGGTAGGAGTGTTACGAGCCTGGATCGGGAAATATGGGGTGCCGCATGTGCTCTATACCGACTGGAAGAACATGTACAAACGGAAAGCGACAGCGGCGGAACAGATGCGGGGCAAAATTCCGGTTACGCAGTTTGGGCGCATGTGCCAGAAGCTGGGCATTCGGATCGTCGCCGCCAGTACGCCCCAGGCCAAGGGGCGGGTGGAGCGAAACCACGGGACCCATCAGGATCGGCTGATCAAGAAACTGCGGCGGAAAGGGATCGATAGCTATGAAGCCGCCAACGAGTATCTGGAAAAAGAATATCTGCCGGCGCACAACCGACGGTTTGCGGTTCCAGCAGCTCAGCCAGAGGACTATCACGGTCGCAAGCCGACCGCTCGGGAACTCCGTGAGATCTTCCGCTTAGAGACCGAGCGCGGAATCAGCAACGACTGGGTAATCCGGCATGAAGGCGGCAATCTGCAACCGAAGCCCGGCTCACGACGCTATGGGCCCACACGAAGCAAGGCTTTGGTCTGCGAGTGGGAGGACGGAACCATGAAGGTATACTACCGCGGAGAAGCAATCGCTTTTACGGAGCTGAAGAAGCCGCCCCAGAAAGCCTCTGCGCCGCTTCCCCCGCGCGCCCGGCCCGTGGTGGTGAGGAAGGCGAAAAAAGACCATCCGTGGCGCCAACCCTACCAGACTATGCGGACACCGATTCCCAAGGAGCAGATCGGAGCGCCGCTCGTTGGGATGCGCACTTACGCTTCGCCCTAAACTACAGGGCTTCGCTTCAGTGCGCATCCCAACGACAACATCAACCACAAAAAGGGGACATTTCTAATTAGTTAATGATGGGGACATTTCTAATCAGTCTTGACAACCGCGCGCCGCTCACGTTGACAATTCCCCGTTCGGCAGGCAAACTACCGCATTCGCTGGGAATCGCTTCCGGCGAGCGCCTGCTGCGGCCCCGCATGCACAATGGCTCTTCAGGCCTTATAATCGCTCTTCGTCCAATGGCCATGACCGAGCAACGGGTCTCGTACACGCTCGACTCCTCGTTGGAGACGATCGACAATGCGGAGGAGAAGGCCACAATCATTGCGACAGAACTTGGCTTTGGTGAAGACGAAGTCATGCAGATTTCCATGGCTGTGCGCGAGGGCACGGTGAATGCCGTGTTGCACGGCAATGCCTATGCCCCGGACAAGAAAGTTACCCTTGCCTTTGAGCGCACCGGAAATGATTTCGTCATCACCATTCGCGACCAGGGTCCCGGGATGGATTTGAGCAAGATCCCCAACCCCCTGGCGCCCGAGAATCTGCTCAAAACTTCCGGACGCGGAATTTTTCTTATGCGCTCGTTTATGGACGTGGTCGAAATTCGGCCCTCCAAAACGGGCACCGAACTCAAACTGATCAAGCACGTCCACGGCACATCCGCGGGCGGCAAGGAGGCTTCCCAGTGACCATGAAGGTAAGCAGTCGGCAGGTGGATGGAGTTACGATTGTGGATTGCAGCGGCCGCATCACCCTCGGCGAAGGCAGCGTCATCCTTCGCGATACGGTGCGCGATATCTTGTCGAAGGGCAACAAGAAAATTGTTCTGAACCTTCAGAACGTGAACTATATCGACAGCTCGGGGATCGGTGAACTGGTCAGCGCATTTACCACCACCAAGAATCAAGGCGGAGAACTTAAGCTGCTCAACCTCACGAAAAAAGTCAACGATCTGCTTCAGATCACCAAGCTTTACACCGTCTTCGACGTGAAAGACGACGAGGCCGCCGCGGTCAAGTCTTTCAAGTAGCCTCGAGGTGCGGATACTCTGTGTGCGCAGGTGCGAGTGCTAGCTGTGGGTGCCCCATTTCTCGCGTGGTTTGCGAGAAGTGGGGATTTTGCCCAGTTTCATTCCGAACGGCCCGCGTATTTTTTCTTCCGGTCACAGACTTCGTCCCGCGTCATTCCTAAAATCATGGCGTGTCGCGATACTCCTTATTCGTCCTAGTGCTGTCCGCTCCGTTGCTGTCGGCCTCCGATTGCATTCCCATTCAAGAGGCGAGTCAACACGTGGGTGAAACCAAATGCGTCGCGGGCAAAGTCCTCAAAATAAGAATCGGGAACAAAGGCGTCCATTTCCTCGACTTCTGCGAAGATCAGATGGCCTGCCCGTTCACGGTCGTGGTCTTCCCTTCCGGACTGAAAGATGTCGGCGACGTCCGGCACCTTGAGGGTCGCACGATCGAAATTCACGGAACCGTTAAACTCTACGACGGCCGCCCTGAGATCATCCTGAACCGTATCAGCCAGATCACTGGGGGCGCCGCCATGATTCCCCCGCTTCCCAAAAATACGACGTAGAAAATCGCGGACACTTCAGCGCCGGACGCCTCCGCCCCACTAAGAAGCCAACGAAGGTCAAGGCTAAGCCGAACGCGACGGCCACTTACGGAAACGACGTTGAGGGCGACGAACCGCCAGAGTGAGCTGGGCCCGAGTCCAACCAATGATCGTCGAGCGCACCCTCAAACGCGCTAGCCGAGAAAGATAGTTCTCAGTTGTTAATCGTCAGCTAGTTAGGTGTCATCCTGAGCGCACCCGTTCTTCGGGCGGAGCGAAGGATCTCGCGGTACAAGAGACGCCACTGCCTCTCACACCATGCCCCTGCGCAATTCTTCCAGCGGATACTTCGTCCCGCGCCACTCAATCCCGTCATTCCACAAGGTAAGAATCATTGACCGCACCAGTGTATAGATAAACATCGCCGTGCTCACCGGATGTAGCAGGAAGTAATACGGGGGCACTGCGGACCGCCACGACATTCCAATGTAAATCGCAAACATCGCAGCCAGTGCCGCGGCATAAGGCACGCGCGCCCATCCATGCGCCAGAAAAACGCCGAGAAACGGCCCAAAATTCAGGAAGGCCAATCCGAAAACAGAAATCACTGTGCGCCACCATTGAAACGACAGCACCGCAAAAAAGTTCTTCGTCAGATTATTGACCACGCCCATCGCACCTTTTGCCCAACGAATCGAAATCAAATCTCCGCCAAACACATTGCGCTGCGCAAAGCCGGCCTTCTTCACGACCTTCCCCAACTTCATGTCGTCGAGCACTTCCATGCGCAGCGCCTCATACGTCCCCACTGCGTCATAAACGCGGCGCCGCACCAAATTAAATGCGCCCACGCCCATGTGATCGTCGGTGCTCGGATCAGCCACCTTCCATGGCCGGTGTCCAAACATGAACATGGTTTGGAAAAAAGCGATCATCATGTACTCGCCCGGCCGCTTCATGATCATCCGCGGAAACAAAACCACGTGATCCGCGGGCTCGGACTCTGCATAAGCCAGCGCCCGCCGCAATGCATCCGGTTTGAACAGCACATCTGCATCAGTGAAGAGCAGCCAGTCGCCCGTCGCTTCCTTCGCCGCCGTCCACATCGCATGCGTTTTTCCGAGCCAGCCCGGAGGCAGTTCCGTGTGATGAACCACACGCAGCACGTGCGGGTGCCCCACCCTTGTCGCAGTTTCTGCGAAAGGGTGGGGATTTTGATTATGACTCTCCGCGACCCTCTCCATAATCTCGCCGGTGGAATCGGTCGACCGGTCGTTGACCGCGATCATTTCATAGTTGTCGTAGTCAAGCGCAAGCAGCGTCCTCAGCGCCTGCTCAATGACCTCTTCTTCGTTGCGCGCCGGAACAATAATGGATACGCAAGGATTGCCAGCGGACGAAACCGGATTCCGGTCCCACTCCGGACGAGAAACATCGGCGACGCTGGGCATGCCTAGAGCGGCATCCAGAATGCGCGAAACCCAGGCCAGCGCCAGAATCGTTCCCGCAATCCAATGAAAGTAAATCACCCTCAATTCTTCCCTGCCCTGGCGGACGCGCGGTCGATGCCAACCGGCGGCGCAAACTTCATCCCATAGAACAGTATGGCAGAGGAAATCCCCATCGCGATCACCGGCAGAATAAACGCCGCCTGCAGCGAGCGCTTATCGGCCACCCATCCCATCATGGTCGGCGAAGGCACGTCCCCGAGAATGTGAATGATGAAAATGTTGACCGCCAGCGCGGTAGCGCGAATGTGCGCACCGACAGAATTGATCACGGCCGCGTTTAGAGGCGCGGTATTGAGAAGTAAGAAAAACGCCGCCACACCGATAGCCGGTATCATCAGCGGTCCTTTCACAAACAGCGCGACAATCATGGCCGGCACTCCGGCCAACATGCTTGCCGCCGAAACCAGATAGTAGGCGCTCTTCATCCGCGGCAGTAGATAATCCCCGAACCATCCGCCCGCCAGCGACGAAAGGATCCCGTCGACCACGATAATGATCCCGAAGGCAAAATTGGCCGCTTCCAGCGTATAGCCTCGCTCGCTGAACAGGAACTTTGGAATCCAAACTTGAATCCCCCCCAAAGAGAACGTCATGGCCGCCATGCCCAGCGTCGCGGTCAGGAACGCCGGGTTTCGCGCCAGGCCAAGAATCGTCCCTCGCTCCGGCGTTTCCGTCAGTGAATCAAACTGCCCGCGTTCTGGCTCCTTCAAAAACAAAACCGCCAGAGCGAGCGCGAACCCTGGCGCCGCCGCGACGTAAAACGGAAATCGCCAGCCATAATGCGGAGCCAGGTACCCGCCGAGCAAATATCCTGCTGCAGAACCCACAGGAATTGCCAGATAGAAAACACCCAGAATGCGCCCGCGCATATTCTCCGCAAAAAGGTCCGCCACAAATGTCGGCGCAATCGTGACGAACGTCGCCTCGCCTACGCCCACCAGAGTATGACGAATTAGCAATTCGGTGTAAGTATGCGTGACTGCGGTGAGCAGCGTGAGCCCGCTCCAGAAGAGTGCGCCCAGCACGATGATGACTTTGCGCGAATAACGGTCCGCCAGCGGCCCTACAAACGGCGCCGCCACCATGTAGAAACCGAGGAAAGCGCTGGTCAGATATCCGATCTGCGCATTAGAAAGGTGAAACTCATCCTGCACCAGGGGTTGCACCGCAAACAGGACATTGCGGTCCGCGTAATTGAGCAGATTGAGCGCCGTCAGGACAATCAGCGCGGTGCGCGGTTGAAGATCAGTCTGTGCCACTCGTCGTGCGAATATAACATGGCATCGAGCCCAGTCCTCTCCTCACCCCGCATCCTCCAGCCCCTTGGGACGCGGCCACTTTGCCACGATCGTCGTTGAGATCCCGCCCCGCGGGCGAAATTCCCCACGCACTTCCGCCCACACCGGCTTGGCCCACCTCACGACATCCTCCAGAACCTGGTTGACCACGTTCTCCTGGAAAATTCCCAGATTCCGGTAACACTGCAAGTACTCCTTGAGCGACTTCAACTCCAGGCAGCTTTTGTCCGGCATGTAGCGAATCGCCAACACGCCGAAATCGGGCAGCCCAGTCTTTGGACACACCGACGTAAACTCCGGATCGTCCACCACAATCTCGTAGCCGGGAAATTGATTGGGCCAGGTCTCAATCTCCGGAAACTTCGCGTCCAGACCGGCAGCCGCCTGCTCGGGCGTATAACGAGGCGATTTAGCCATGCAGGTATTGTAGCGTTTGGCTCATTGGCCGATGATGAAGCCGAAACCAGACTGCCGGCATCCAATGAGATACGGTGCTGGGAGCGTCGCCCTATGTGTGTCGTGGCGTCTGCAATGGTAAATTACTACTTACGGTTATTCCTGCCGCACCCTGAAAGCATACCGGTTGGCATCGACCAACAATTCGAGAACGCCGTACCGCGGGCGGTGGATGTGGTCCGCTCTCGCACTGCTGGCCGTCCTGGCCTTGCTTTATTCCTATCTTCACCAAACTCCTCTGAAAGTTCGCGCCGCCACCGTCGAGCGCGGCCCCATCCGCAGTTTGGTTTCCACCAACGGCAAGGTTGAGCCCATTCAAAACTTCGAAGCGCACGCTCCCATTGCGACCACCGTAAAGCGCCTGCTGATCAAGGAGGGCGACCACGTGCGCAAGGGCCAACTGTTACTGCAGCTCGACGACGCCGACATCCGCACCCAGGCCGCCCGCGCCCTGGCGCAGGTCAAGACCGCTCAAGCAGATCAGTCCGCTCTCAAGACCGGAGGCACGCAGGAAGAAGTGCTGACTCTGAATTCGCAACTGGTCAAAGCGCACAGTGCGCGCGACCTCGCCCAGCATAATCTCGATGCCTTTCGCCGCCTGCAGCAGCAGGGCGCCGCCTCCCCCGGGGAAGTTCGCCAAGCAGAGGATGCTCTGCAACGCGCCCAGGCCGATGTCACCTTGCTCGAGCAAAAACAGAAAGACCGCTATTCCCAACCAGAAACTGCGCGCATCCAGGCCCAAGGAACTGAAGCGCAAGCCGCCTATGACGCGGCCGAAGATGCTCTGCTCAGATCGAGCGTGCGCGCACCTTTTGACGGCATCGTCTATTCCCTTCCGGTGAAGCAGGGAGCTTTCGTCCAAGACGGTGAGTTGCTGCTGCAGGAAGCGGATCTCTCCCGAATGCTGGTTCGCGCATTCGTCGACGAGCCCGACGTGGGCCGTCTCCAGGTTGGCCAAAGAGTCGAAATCATTTGGGACGCACTTCCCGGACGCACTTGGACGGGCACAGTCAATACCGTCCCCTCCACAGTAAAGCTGCGTATCTCACGAAACGTAGGCGAGACCACATGCATCGTCGACAATCCTGATCTGCGACTGCTACCCAACATCAACGTTGGCGTCACCATCGTGATCGCCGAGCACAACAATGTCCTCACCCTGCAGCGCGACGCTCTGCGCATCGACGAGAGCAAGCCTTACGTTTTTAAAATCGTCGACCGTCACGTGAAGAAACAGCCGATTGAGTTTTCCTTGCAGAATCTGACCCGCGTCGAGATTACCTCCGGCCTTTCTGCAGGAGACGTCGTAGCCTTGCCCGCCGAGGAATCCAAACCACTCTTCGATGGCGCCGCCATCAAAGTGGTTCCCTGAAGCATGAGTGGGACGATGCAGTGCGATTCTCATGCTCGGCTATGGCGACTGCTGCTACCCGCATTCGTTGTCGCTCTGCTGATACAACCGGCGCGCGCGGTCGTTTCTCCCCGGGAACTGCTCGCAACGGGCCAGGTGGACGAAGCCATTCAGACTCTGGAGCAAAAAGTCAGTATTTCAGTCACCGACGCCGAATCCTTCAATTTACTCTGCCGCGCCTATTACATGATTGACGACTGGGACCGCGGCATCCACGCGTGTGAACGCGCCAGCAACATCGATCCCCAAAACAGTCTCTACCATCTCTGGCTGGGCCGCATTTACGGAGAGAAGGCCGAGCATGCAGGATTTTTTGCCGCCGCTGGCCTGGCGAAAAAAGTAAGGAACTCCTTCGAACGTGCAGTCGCGCTGGACCCGGGAAGTTGGGAAGCGCGCGTCGACCTGGCTGATTTCTATCTTGAAGCTCCGTCTATTGTCGGCGGCGGCCAGGACAAAGCCCGCTCCCAAGCCGACGCGCTCTTCCCGTTTAATCCGGCAATGGCGCACTGGGTTTTGGCTCGCATCGCCGCAAAAAACAAAGATGCCGCTGGCGCCGAGCGCGAATACCGGGCCTCGATTGAAGCCAGTCACGGAGGGTCGCAAGCCTGGCTGCACCTCGCCCAGTTCCTCGCTCGCGCCAACCGGCTGGACGAAATGGACGAAGCGCTTCGCACCATGGAGTCCAGCACCGTCGACCGTCCCGATTCGCTCATGGATGGCGCCAGCCTTCTGCTGCGCATCGACCGCAACTATCCACTCGCTGTGCGATTGCTTCGCCGCTACCTTTTATCTCCCGCGGAAGAAGGCCCGGCCTTCAAAGCGCACGAATTCCTGGGCCAGTTGCTGGAAAGGCAAGGAAACCGCCGCGCTGCCGCCGAACAATACCGCGCAGCGCTGGCACTGTTTCACGGCTATGCTCGTGCCCGGCAAGACTTGAAGCGCGTCGAAGAGCGAGACATTTGAATCTCCCTCGTTTTTCGCGACCTAGGCATTTTCGTCTTCGTGGTACTTCCGCCCGTCTGACATTTAAAATCTCGCTGGCATCCAATTGTTCATGAAGTCATTCCCCGATCGTTCGGAAAGGCATGCGATGAAAACCTTGCGCCGCGCTGCGCTCACCGCCCAATGGATTGTGGCATTCCTTCTATTCCCGGCCTCGCTGCTGGCCGAATCCGTCCCGCTCAAGCGCGTCGTCGAGCTTGCCCTGACTCACGCTACCGGAGCCGCCATCACCGCGGCCGATGAGCAACGCGCCTTTGCCAGCTATCAGGAACTTCACAACAACTACATCCCTCAACTCTCCACCGGAGCGGGCCTCGGGTATTCGTATGGCTTTCCTCTCGCGCTTGAGGGATCTGCTCCTTCCCTGTTCAACATCAATGCACAATCCGCCCTCCTCAATCCCGCCTTGCGTGATTTCGTGCGCGCCGCCAAAGTCGATTCCGCCGTCGCTTCGTTGAAGAGTAAAGATGAACGTAACCAGATCATTCAGGACGCTGTCCTGAGCTATGCCGAACTCGCCAAGTGGGAACAGCGCCTCGCCCGGCTGCAGCAGACCGAGGAAGATGCCAACAAAATGCAGGTTGCAGTCGCCGAGCGCGTGAAGGAAGGCGTCGATAGCGAACTCGAGGGAACGAAGGCTCGCCTGTCCGTGGCCCGCATCCGCCTTCGCATCGCCGAGGCACAAGGCGCCGCCGACGTCCTTCGCGAACATCTCTCCAAACTCACTGGCCTTCCAGCGGCAAACATCCAGACGGACCCCGACTCGATCCCCTCGCCTCCGGTCTCTCCAGAAAACCAGCAGCCTGCTAAAGACACGGTCGCTTCCAATCCGTCGGTGGAAGCCGCGGTTGAACATGCCCGCGCCCAGTATCTGCGCGCCCAGGGAGAACACAAGTCTCTATGGCCCAGCGTCGATTTCGCTGCCCAATACGCCTTACTCTCCAGGTTCAACAACTATCAGAACTACTACATCCCTTCGCGCCCGTGCACCACGTCTCTTGGCGAATTTCTGTGCGTGACCAATGCCTTCCAGCAGAATAATGCCACCGTCGGCGTCAGTATCCGATTCCCTCTCTTCAACGCCTCGCAGCGCTCACGCGCCCGTGCCGCCGATGCTGATGCGGTGAAAGCTACGAAGCAGGCGGAAGTCGCGCGGAATCAGGTGTCGGAAGAAAGGTTGCGTCTGCAGCGCTCAGTCGCCCAGATGCAAGCTGCGCGCGACGTTGCCCAACTGGAATATGAAATCGCCGAGAAGAATCTGAACGCCGTTCAAACCCGCATCGACGCCGGCACCGCGACCCTTCACGATCTCGACGACGCGCGCTCGCAGGCCAGCGAACGCTTCATCACCCTTCAGGATGTGACCTTCGAACTGGAGCGCAGCCAACTCGGCGTCCTCCGCTCCACGGGTGACCTGGAGAAATGGGCCCTAGGCGCACCCTGAGCCCGATAAGCTGGAATCGAGATTTGGAAGCGCGGTCAGGAGGACCCGGGGCGCGCGTTAGAAATCGCAATACCCTCCTTTTCCACAGATTTCCGCGAGGACATTTCTTCTTCCTGTGCCACTGGGTGGAAGCCTAGGGATTCCGAGGTCCCAAACCCGATAAGCCACCGTCCGCATGCTATAGTGCGATTTCGCGATGGGATCGTTCCTTTTGTTTGCTTTTTCGTGGTGGTCCATCCTGCTGCGGATTGTGGCCATCGTCCACTTCATCCGCCGGCGTCCGAATTTCTTTTGGATTTGGGTGATCCTGTTTCACTGGGTCGGAGCCCTGGTCTACATCCTCGTGGAAGTGATTCCGGACGCGAGCCTGTTGCGCGGTTCCTTTCAGGTCTTCCCGCGCCACCGCCGGATTCAGGAACTGGAGCGCACCATCCTCGATAATCCTTCCGCGGGAAACTACGAAGAGCTCGGGCAGTTGTATCTCGACGACAGCAACTTCGCGCGCGCCCGCGCTTGTTACGACAAAGCCATCTCGTCGCGCACGGACCACGTTGATCCGTTCTACCGTCGCGGTATCGCCGAGGTCGACCTTGGAGACTTCGCCGCCGCTGTCCCAGATTTAGAGCGCGCCGTCAAATCGGATCCTGCCTACGACTTCCACCGCGCAAAAGGCTTGCTAGCCTGGGCCCACGCGCAGACCGGACAAGCCGAAAAGGCGGACGTCCTTTTTCGCGAGGCGACGCGCATTTCCACCATCTCCGAAACCTATTACCACTACGCGCTGTTTCTGGAGTCGCAGGGACGCGCCGCGGAGGCTCGCGACTGGGCGCGCAAGATCCTCGACAAGAAGCCGACCATGCCGGTCTATCTTCGACGCCGAGAAAGGCCGTGGTTCCGCAAGGCTAGCAGCCTGCTCGCACGAGTGAAAGTGTGATTTAGATTGCGGATTGGAGGCTTGAACGGATTTGTAATCTGAAATCTTACATCTGAAATCGAGACCTCGGCGCCGGTCCCCTAGCGCCGATGGTAAAATTAACGGTGGTGAAGATTTCCAGATCCTCTATTCGACTGCTCGCCACAGACATCGACGGCACGCTGCTCAATCCACAATTCCAGGTTTCTGAGGGCGATCTGATGGCGTTGCGTCGGGCGCACGCCGCGGGCATCGAAATTGTGCTGGTCACGGGACGCAGGCACATGTTCGCCCTGCCCATCGCCCAGCAACTTGGCTTTGATTTGTGGCTGATCAGTTCGAATGGCGCTGTGACGCGCTCGCTGGCAGGAGAAACGTTCCATCGTGACTTGATGCCCGCGGAGACGTGCCGCAGGCTCTGCAGCGCGATGCAAGAGTTCCGCGGCAATACCGTTCTTACGTTCGACAAAGAAATCAAGGGCGCGATTGTGCTTGAACATCTGGACGCGCTAGGGCCCAGCATCCGGCGATGGCTGGAGAAGAATATGGAGTACATCGAGTTCGTGGTGCCGATCGAAGACGCCCTCGTAACTAGTCCCGTGCAGGCCATGTTCTGCGGCACGATGGCGCGGATGAGCGAGGCTCTGCAGGCGCTCAACGGCGCAGGGATGGATGGGACCGTGACGGTGTTGCGCACAGAGTATCCTGTGCGGGATTTGTCGATGATCGACGTACTGAATGCGGGCTGCTCCAAGGGACATGCGCTGGAACGTTGGGCGGCCCATCGCGGTTACCGCCGGGAGGAGGTCATGGCCATCGGTGACAACCACAATGACGTCGAGATGCTTGAGTTTGCCGGCCATCCGGTTATCATGGGGAATGC
>Ga0070717_10000743_pt1 | contig 21255 bp, 14 predicted proteins | sample LARL113metaG_FD_71366 | JGI IMG/M metagenome (GOLD analysis project Ga0070717, IMG submission 71366) | Corn, switchgrass and miscanthus rhizosphere microbial communities from Kellogg Biological Station, Michigan, USA - LAR L11-3 metaG | ecosystem: Host-associated > Plants > Roots > Rhizosphere ...
CGATCTCGGCGTAAGCGAAATCACGGTAAAAGTTCATCGTGGCCAAGTCATGCGTAAGATGCGGGCATCGTCCTTGCCTGACTTGGCGCGCATGGCCGACCAATTGCAACTGACGCCAACAAAACCGCATAATCCGGGTCGCGTTGCCTAGCGCAGACGCTCAGCCTGCATCTCCCGTGATGGTCCCATTGCGTCGCACCAGCCATGATCAGGGGTGCGTGCTAGATTCGACGTCTGCCGCGTCTTCGATCCGAAGCGGCACTCGATTCACGATGCGGCGGTCGGATGAGCAGGCGCAATGAAGCTAAAGATGGCGCCGCGTGGCACGTTAGGGCTCGCCCACAATCGTCCGTTATGCGCTTCGATAATCGACCGGCAGATCGACAGCCCAAGCCCCAAACCGCCCGGTTTCGTGGTGTAGAACGCCTCGAACACGCGCTCAAGAGCCGCCGGCGCGAAGCCTGGACCCGAATCTCGCACCTCGACTGACACGCCGTCCGGTTCGTTACGGGTGCTGATGAGCAATTCCCGTTCTCTTTCGCTGAAGTCGCGCATCGCTTCGATGGCATTGATGATCAAATTAAGTATTACCTGTTGCAGCTGGACGCGATCGCCTTGGACAGGCGGCAAGCCCTCCGCCAACTGCGTCCGCACCGAGACGCTATTGTTTGCGACCTCCGTACGGGTGAGAGCAATAATCTCGAGGATCGCATCGTTGATCGCTACGGCGTCCTTGCGTGCGGGCGCCTTCTTAATGAGTGCGCGGATTCGCCCGACGACCTCGCTTGCGCGATTCCCCTCCTTGACAATAAGAGAGAGCGCGTCATCCACCTCATGAAAATTCGGCGGCTCCGCGTTTAGCCAGCGCCGAGCGGCTAACGCGTATGTGACTGCCGCTGTAATCGGCTGGTTCACTTCATGCGTGATCGAGGCCGTCAACTGGCCCATCGTCGCGACGCGGTTGGCGTGCGCGAGCTCCAGCTGCACCTCACGGTAGCGCCGCTCGTTTTCGCGAGCTTCTGCCTCTACTGTCCGCAATGTCGTAACGTCGGTGCCGGTGCCGCGATAGCCGCGGAATTCTCCGTTAGCGTCAAACACTGGCTTGCCGCTGACCTTCACGTACATTGGAGAGCCGCTACCGTCCACGGAGCAATATACGAAATCGCGGAACGGCTTGCGTGAATCGAGAGTTGCCCAAACAAGCCGCCACTTTTCCGGTTCGGTTTCAAGGTCGAGAGCGTGATCCCAACAAACCGTGCCGATTCGATCCGCCGGATCCGAACGAAACGCATTCTCGGTCAACAGTGTGAATTTGTAGTCCGGACCGATTTCCCACAGCCAATCGGAAGCGGTTGCGGCATAGTCGCTGAACTTCGTTTCGCTTTCCCGCAATGCCTCCTCGGCGCGCTTGCGGTCGCTCATGTCGATGACAAAGACGACCCCCTCATTTGCCTTTCTCTCGAAAAATGCGCCGCCGACCAGAACTGGGACGCGGCTGCCGTCTTTGCGGTAATACTCCTTCTCGTAAGGTCTGCAGGTTCCGGTCCCGCTCAGCTGGGCCAACGCATCCTGGTCGGCGGGGGCCCACTCAGTGGGCGTAAGTTTCGTCCAACGCATCCGACCGGAGATAACGTCATCATGGCCGTAGCCCAGCATCTCGAGAAAGGCATCATTGGCTTCGATGATCCGCCCCCGCGAATCCCCGATAAAGATGCCGATGACGTTCGAGTCGACCAAGCGCCGGATTCTTGCCTCCCGCTCCTGGAGATCGTTGTACAGGCGGGCGTTTTCGATCGCGATCACCGCCTGGTCGGCGAAGGTCTCGAGAAGCGCGATCTGTCTGTCAGCGAACGGTCGGACCTCCATTCGCCGTACTAGAATTATTCCAATGGGGGTACCCTCGCGCAACAACGGTGTCGCAAGCGTGGTGCGGTGGCCCTCGCGTTTTGCGTTACTGCTGCCCACCGGGTACTCGCCCTCCTCTGCGGCGAGATCATGGACATGAATGGTCCGACGATCGCATGCGGCTCGTCCGGTTACCGTGTCTCGGTTTACGGGAACGCCCTGGTAGGCATGGATAACCACTGGAATTTCCCCGTATGAAGCTGCCAGCCGAAGAAGGTTGTCCTCCAGACGGAAGATCTCCGCATTGTTCGCGTCGCACAGGCGCGCGGCATTTTCGGCTACCGCGTCGAGCACCGACTGAATCGGCGAGTTCGCGATGATGCGCAGCATCTCCGAGGTGGCAATTTGTTGCTTCGTCGCCTCGGCAAGGCGCTCACGCGCATGGGCGATCTCTCGTCTGCATGCCTTGAGCTGCTGTTCGAGATTGGCGCGGGTCTTGTGAGCGCGAGCAGTGGGCGCCTTCGCTTCGGTCGAGCGAAGCTTGCGACCTCGCGTTTGGCTCTTCGCCCTTTTGCGAGACAAGGTCACCTCCATCGCCGAACTGGCCCTCAATGCTGATAGCACGCAACCCAGAGCGGGCGTCTGCATAATGGTCGCCCGAGTATTTCTCTTCCTACGCCAATCTATGACTGCTCGATTGTGCCTGTTGGGTCAGCTCATTTCCTATCCTTTCTAATCAATATCGTCGTTGCCGCGCGAACGTTGCCTGGTTCGCTTGAATGGGCGGCAACTCTATCTGCCGGTGGCGGGCCCGACAGGGCCTCTCGTTTTGATTCGACATGCTCGGCGACGAATTCTGCATGCCGGCGGAAGATTTCGTCGAATTCGCCATGCTCCTCCAGTTTTTCAAGCACGTACGCCCGAGTCGCGTCCGACAACCGATACTGTGCCTGCGTTTCATCGATCCTGGTTGCTATCAATGACTTCTCGACCAGCCCGGCGATCGCGTCAAATATTTCGCCTACGCCGAGTTCGCCTGCGACTTGTCTCGCGCCGTCCAGCGTAAAGTGACCGACGAATGGAGCGATGCGTCGAAAGACAATCCTCTCTGCGTCGGACAGCAGATTGTAGCTCCAATCCAATGTCGCCTTAAGCGTCCGATGTCTGGGCACGGCCGTGCGATGGCTTAGATTCAGCAATTCGAGCCGAGACACCAGGCGGGCAACCGTGTTCTTGATGCCGAGTACGGCCACCTGGCCCGCTGCGAGCTCAATTGCCAGGGGTATGCCATCCAGCTTTCGGCACATTTCTGCGACGAACGGTGCCTCCTCGTCGGTGAGAACGACGCCTCCCGCCCGCGCCGCCACGCGCCGTACGAACAATTGCACTGCCGGATATCGAAGCACGGCATGTGCCGTCTGCTCCGGACCTTCTGGCGGAACATCAAGGGGAAGAACCCGGCAACAATGCTCGCCCTCTACTTTCAGCAATTCGCGACTCGTGGTCAGAAGATGAACTTGCTCCGTTTCCTGGTAGAGTTGCTCGGCAAGCAACGCGACCGCCTCGATCACATGCTCACAACTATCGAGAATGATAAGAAACTTCTGCGAACGAACGAGGTCGACCAGCTCCAGACCAGGATCTTTCGATTTGAGTGCAAGTCCGAGGGATGTCGCGACGGCCCCCGCAACATGCCGCGGATCGGTAAGGCTTTCCAGGTCGACAAAATGGACTTTCCCGCCAAACTCCTCGGCAACGGCGCGGCCAGCAGCCACGGCAACGGTCGTCTTACCAATGCCACCGGGGCCGAGTAGTGTTACGAAGCGCTGTTCGCGCAGCTTGTCGCAAACCTCGCCGACGATCGTTTCGCGTCCAATCATCATGATCGGTCGCACGGGAAGCCTGCCTTGCTGCCGCAACCTGTCGTTCCCGCTTTGCGTGCCACCATTGCCGGAGACAACGTTGCCGACGAACGAGTAACCCCGGCCTTTGATGTTTGCGATGTATCGGTTGCCAAATTGGCCGTCACCAAGGGCCTTGCGGATCGCTGCCACGTGGACCCGGATGCTCCCCTCTTCGACGGTCACGTCCGGCCAGACGTGATCGATCAGTTCCTGCTTTGCGATCACCTCACCGGGACGTCCGGCAAGGTAGATCAGGATATCGAGGGCCCTGCTGCCAAGGGGCAACACCACACCGTCGCGCCGCAGCACCCTCTCCTTGCTCGAAAGTTCAAAGGGGCCAAACTGCAGATTTCCTTGAGCGTCATCGTCAACCATGGCTCTTGGCCTGGACCTGGTTTGCTTGTCCGGGTGTTCAATTGTCCGTGCGAAACCCAACCGTGCGTTCCTGATAGACATGAGCTTGCTTCGGCTCTCTGCAGGCAGCTTTGCCCAATGCTGCCCGGCGCTTCCCTCTCGCTAACAGAGATCGTACACTTTCGTTACGGGGGGTACCCCCCGAATGGGGGAAGAACTCACGGCGATAAAGGGGAGCCCTTGATCCAGCCGCACTTGAGCAATATTGCTATTGGAACGGCTACCTCGCCTGCCAGGGGACAGCTGCCATTCCTCGCGACCAAGATTTTGCCGGCACGATTCGGCGGACTGGTCGCACGTCCCCGGCTCGTCGCGATCTTGTCCGAACTCCCGGCCAAGCGACTTGCCGTCATCAAGGCGCCGGCAGGCTTCGGAAAGAGCTCGCTGGCGGCCGCTTGCGCCGAGAAGCTCGAGCAAGGCGGCAGCTGTGTCGGGTGGCTGACCATCGATTCAGACGACGACGAGGCCACGCGGTTTCTGTTTTACGTATCTCAGGCCCTGCATCATGCCTGCCCGGAGGTTGGAGCCGGCGCAATCGGGCTGATCCTCGAGAACAACCTGATCGACCCGACAGCGATCCTGTCGAGCCTGATCAACGATCTGGCGGAGATAGAAGATGACGTATACCTGTTTCTTGAAGACTATCACTGGCTCAGCGCTTCTCGCATCCATCAGACCGTCGCGTATTTTCTGAAGCATGCGCCGTCTCACTGCCATGTGGTGCTTACGACGCGTACTGAACCTCCTCTGCCACTCGCGACCCTGCGAGCCCAGAATCAGCTGATCGAGATTGATTCCGTAGCCCTGCGATTCGACATGCAGGAGACCCAGGCGTTTCTGGACCATGCCAAGCCTGGCGTTCTGGAGCTCTCCGACGTCCAACTTTTGCAACGCAAGACTGAAGGGTGGCCCGCCGCCCTGCGAATTGTTGCGTCGATGCCCTCACAATTCGCATTGGCCTTCAAGGAGTATGTACAAAATCTCTCAGGTTCGCAGCGTCCAATTGCAGCCTATTTGTCGGAGATGCTGGATACGCTCCCGGTCGAAATGGTCGACTTCATGCTGCGAACGGCCATTCTTGATCGGCTCTCCGGTCCTCTATGCGAGGCCGTAACCGGTTCGAGCTCGAGCCGCACAATCCTTGCATCGCTTGCTGAACGCCAAATGCTGCTCACGTCACTCGATAATGACGGCGTGTGGTTTCGCTATCACACGCTGCTCGCCGAATATTTGAAACAGAGGCTGGAGGCGGACCGTGGCATCGAAATTCCCGAGCTGCACGGACGTGCCGCTCTTTGGTATGCCTCCCACGAATTATGGACCGAGGCGGTTCAGCACGCGATTGCAGCCGGCGCTTCTGACCGTGCGATCAGCTGGATCAACAATTGCGCCATGGCTTTGATAAAGCGGGGCGATCTCTTCACCTTGCTCGAATGGCAGCGCCAGTTTCCCGACGAACTCATGCGGGGTCAGCCCGAGGTCAGGCTGGCGATCGCTTGGGGATTGGCGCTCGCGCTACGTTTTGATGAAGCCCTGCAGCTCGCAACTGAAATAGAGAACGATATCGCTGCTACTCAGCTGCCGGAGAGCGACTTGCTGTGCGAATGCCAGGCGATCCGTTCTGTTGCTATCGCGCTGAAGGATGACAGCGAGCGTGCGCTGCCTCTGGCGCAGGATTGCGTGAATCGCTCGTCCGATCCCTGGACTGCGAATGTTGCCTCAAACGTCGTTCGCTTCGGTCACATGCAAGCCGGTGACCTCAAGCAGTTCTATGCGACGCCTTGGATGCCCTATTCGCCAGAGGAAGACCGGAGAAATGTATTCGCGTCGGTATATCGGCGTTGCCTTCAAGGTGTCGCAGAGCTCCGGCAGATACGTCTCGCCGCGGCGGAGGGGCATTACCGTGAGGGGTTGCGCATCGCGGAGCAATATGTTGGCCCGCACTCGGTGGCAGCGGCTTTGCCTACCAGCCTGATTGCACGGATATTGTACGAGCAAGGCCACCTGGACGAGGCAGAGGCTTTGGTGATCGATCGCGCATCGCTGATCAACTCCGGGACGATGCTCGACTGCGTTCGCAGCGCCTATTTCGTGATGGCCAGGGTCGCGGCTGCCCGGATGAACCTCGAGCGGGCCCACACGCTGCTGGAGCGGGCCGAAAGCCATGGCATCTCACGGGATTGGGGAAGGCTCACGGCAGCTGCAACAGCAGAACAAGCGCGGCTTTACCTCAACGGAGGCCGCGTCGATGAAGGCGCCGCATGCGTCGATCGCCTGGAGCGGCTTACGAGACAGTACCCTGCGCCCAGACTTTGTGCCTGGTCTGAAATTCAATGGGACCACAAACTGGCCCACGCTCATTTATTGGCACAACAGGAGCGTCCCGAGGCGGCGATGTCAATCCTGCGGGAGCTGCAGCGCGAAACCGAAGCAGCACACCATCGCTACTTCCTGATCCGGGTTGAGATTCGAATCTCGGCCCTTCAGCTACGCCTCGGCAAAACCGTGGAGGCCACGAATCGGTTTCGTCGTATTCTTGCTGCATGCGCAGGCGGGGGTCTCTATCAGATCATTCTGGACGAGGGTTCGATCACTTCCGACCTCGTCCAGATGGTCAAACAAAGCGGCAGCATTGGCGCGAATTTGATGCCTTATGTTGATCGGCTCGTCTCCGATTCCCAAAGGGCAAGGCAAGATCGCCTGGTACCGAACTCCAGAGCCCAGGCTCTGCACGCATTGAGTCCTCGCGAGACTGACATTCTCACGCTGATCGCGGAAGGATTGTCCAACAAGGAAATCGCCCGCAGCCTTTATATCGGCCCTGAGACCGTGAAGTCACACCTCAAGAGCGTTTTCAACAAGCTCGGTGTGGAGAGGCGCGCGCAAGCGGTATCACGCGCGCAGACCCTGGGCCTTGTCACCACGCAGTGAAGCCAAGCCTGGGCATATCTGCTGCCGAATTGACGTTCACCAAGCGCCTTCCGAATGACGGCCATGCGGACCCGCAGGCGCGCCTCATCAACTGCGGTGCCCGACCACGCACGATCCCTGAGTTCTTTCTCCGCTGCGATCTCGCCGGGCGCAAGTTCAAGCCTTCGCTCTGCCCGATGATTTCGCCACCCTTCGCCCGGTTTGCCGAGCCGGAACGCTCGTCTGTTCGAGGATTCGCCTGGCCGAAATCAGATCGGGTGTCGTGAGACCTTCGGAGAACCGATTGTAGACGGGACTGATCAGATCATGGGCTCGCTGCACCTCGCCACGCTCGATCCAGATCCGCGCGAGCTCCAATCCAGCACGCAATTCGAACGGCAGCGCCGATTCTTGTCGTGCCTGCGTCATCGCCTTCGCAAAACACTCCTCGGCTGCCAAACTCTCGGGCAAGTCCCCGGACACAAGCGCCGAACCTTTGGCCAGAAACGGCAGATGAAGAGGCTTGTTGGCCTTGCCAGCGGCGACAATCCATTGATCGACAAGCGTCAGCGCTTCCGAGCGCGCGTTTTGCTTTGCCAGGGCGACCGCTAGTTCAGAGACAAGATCACCTTTAAGTATTTCGTACCGGTGAACCGCCAGCCTCTCCAAACTCTCTTTTAGATGTTGCACACCATCTGGCATTCGGCCGACATGTATCAGGTATCGCCCCCTAAGCCCCAACGCGACCGCACGAAGCGGCGCCAATGAATGGCTATCAGCGGTATGCTCGAGCGTTGAAAGACCTCGTTCGACCTGCTCCAAATCGTCGACCCAAAAATAAAGCCGCATCGGGTGAATAAGCGCGCGACACAGTCCGATTGGATGCCCTGATCTTTCCGCGACCTCAATGTTCATTTTGGCAAAGTGCGCGGCCTGGTCGAGATTGCCAGTGAAAAAAAGTGATTGGGTAAGAACGATAAGTGAAGAACTCCGCAAATCGAACAGGTATTGGCTGGCATTGAACCGTCGGAGGCGAGGCGAGCCTTGCAATGACCGTTTCAGATATTCTTGCGCCCGCGGGTGCTCACAACGTAGATGGCATGCCGCCCCCATCATGGAATCAGCAATGGCCGCATCGTCGAGGCTTCCGGTTTTCCTTGCGTCGACCACGCTGCGAAGCGCGAGTTCATACGCTCCCGCTACGTCGTCGACGCCATGAAGATACATCGACATGCCGCTAAGTAGACACACGTGCAGGTGGGTATCCTCGTGCCGCTCCGCAAAGCTTAGCGCTATATGAAACGCCTCGCGAACCCTCTCGCTATTCCCTTCGGTGTACATGAGCGAAAACGCAAGCGCTGCGTGAATCTTCATCTGATGCCGAGGATCGCAGTCCGGCGTCATCCGATCGACCGCCTTCTCCATCCATGTTCGGCATTCCAAGAGAAGAGACATGGCGAGGAACAGCTGCGAAGCTGCGGCCGCCAATCTTATGGCTTTGAGGTCGTCCCCATTGGGACCAAAGCTCCATTCAAGCGCGGCACGGATATTTCCAAGATAGTTTCGCGCAGCGTTGGCTGCAGCATCCGTGAACTCCAAATCCAGGAGATTGACCGGGTTGCTTTCCAGCATTCGAATCGAGAAGCTCGCGTGCCGACCTGCAATGGAATCTTGCTCACCACTGGTAGCCAATTTCTCCAAAGCGTAGGCGCGCGTCGTATCAAGCAATCGGTAGCATGGTCCCTGCGAGCTGGTCCAAACCCCGATCAGCGATTTGTTGACCAGGCTTCCTAACGCGCGCGAGAGCTCGGACTCGTCTATCCCCGCTTCCTCCGCCACTGCGAGCGCCGCCTCCAACGTGAACTGCCCTACGAAAATTGCGACACGTCGCAACAGGACCTGCTCGATCTCCGAAAGATAGTCGTGGCTCCAGTCCAGCGTTGCGATGAGCGTTTGATGCCGTGGATTTGCGGTTCGCCGGCCAAACTTCAGGAGATCGAGGCGCGAACCCAGTCTTGCCGCCGTGTTCCTGACGCCGAAGATAGCGGCCCTTCCGGCGGCGAGTTCGATGGCGAGCGCAATGCCGTCGAGCTTGCGGCAAATCTCGGCAACCAAGGGAGCTTCGTCGTCACGAAGCGAGAACTCGCCGCGGCGAGCGCTGACACGCTCGGCGAACAACCGTACGGCCGGATAGGCAATCACCTTTGACGCCGTCAGCCCCGGCTGCTCCGGCGGGCAATCCAGTGGACAAAGACGAAGCTCGTGTTCACCAGGGACGTGCAATGCTTCCCTGCTGGTCGCAAGTATATGGATGTCGTGGGCATTTTGAAAAATATAGCCGGCGATCTCCGTGGTTTTCCCGATGAGATGCTCACAACTGTCGAGAATGACAAGCGCCCTGCGAGGGCGCAGAAAATTGAGTAGTGCCTCTTTTGGGTCGACCAACTGCGGGCCGAGCCCGACCGCGGATGCGATCGCGCCGATCAGATGCTCCTGGTCGTTTACGGTTGAAAGATCGACAAAGAATGCCGCGCCTAAGAAGCTGGCCAATGCCCCGTGTCCGACTGACAAGGCAACCGTTGTCTTGCCGATACCGCCAGCACCCAGAATTGTAATCATGCGCTGTCCGGTCTGGAGCAAACCCTGAATCTCAAGGACAACATCGTTGCGACCGACCATGCGGCCCAGTGCGGGCGGCAGGTTGGATATTCCCGCGGATGCATTACCCCTGTCGTGGTCCGCGGGAAGGCGAGTGACCGGCGCGATGAAGCTGTAGCCGTGGCCCTGTTTACTCGCGATGTACTTGTTGCCGAACTGACCGTCGCCCAGTGCCTTGCGCAGCGCCGACAGATGAACGCGAAGACTGCCTTCCTCGACCGTTACGTCAGGCCATGCCCTCGCGATCAGTTCGGCTTTCCCGACAAACTCACCGGCGTTTTCGAGAAGAGCAATCAGGATGTCGTAAGCCCTGCCACCAAGTGGAATGACTTGGTTCGCCTTCTTGAGAGAGCGCTCAGCGACATTGAGCTCGAATGGGCCAAATCGAAGCCCGATTGCACTCGGTGAGCCAATTTGTTGAACTGACATAAGTTATTCCGCCAAGATCCACGACGATTCGACCGTTGCGCCGTTCGTCGTCTGTCTTGCGCAAATTCACCCCCAGCCCACCGAGTGTTACCCGAAACCTCCTCCAGCAACAAGCGGTCAGTGTAACGAGTTGATGGTGCTGTCGGGCCGGTACGAGCCGTTCAACACCTGCTTGGCCAACCGTAGATCGGAGGTCTCAAGGCCTTCTCGAAATTTCGCGTGGGTGGCTTGTAAGGTCCGCCACGCCGCCTCCTTCCGCCCGACCGACTTCTCGGCAATAGCAAGGCTGGTCGCGGCCCTGAGCGCCCACGACAAGCTCGCTTGTCTTTCCGATAGTTCAAGCGCATTGAGAAAATACTGTCTGCCAACCGCAAGCCCCTCGTCGTTGGCCAGGGCCAGTTCACCCCTGATGCGATGCAGTTCCGGAGCATACCATTGGATCGCGTCAAGATCGATCTTCGCTCGTTCGAAGACAGCAAGTCCTTGCCGCGGACGACCAGCGACGGCCGTGCATCTCGCAAACTCTGCTTGCAGGATCCAGTTGAAGACCCGATAGCGTGCCGTCGATAGCTTCTCCAAGCCGCGGTAGAGCGTCGCCGAAGCCGCATCGCCCTCGCCCCGCCGGACTCGGCAGAGGGCTCGCATGCTGAGGCCAAAACCGTGATAGCTCTCCACAGCGAATTTTGCGGCGTGGTCGACAAGCTCATTGGCGAGCGCTTCAGTCTCGAAATCGTCCGAACTTGTCAGGTACGTGTTGAAGCTTGCCCAGGCGAGCGCCACGCAGAGCGGTACCGCATGATCGAGTTGGCGAGCCTCAGCGATCGACATCAGATTGAGGCGCCGGGCCTGATCAGGACAGCCGCGCAGCCAGACCAGGTTCGCCAAAACAGCGAGGGCATCGACCTTTCGATCGTAGCCAAACCGCTTGATAAGAGATCGTCGCGACGCTTCGTCATCGCGATGCAGAGATAACTCAAGATGAGCTTCGGCCTGCGATATTTGCCCAATGTGGTGGTAGGTCACGCCGCGCATGTAATTGGCCATTGCGATCGCGCCGCGATCGCCGCCCCCCTCAGCGACAGCGCCGCACCGATCTGCCAGTTCTGTCGCCTCGGCATAGCTAGGAAGCCGTATCTGGTGAGCCCAAAGAACGAGCAGAGAATCAAGCTGGCAATCGGTGTCGTTGAGGCACTCGGCAAGAAGGCGCGCTTTCTCCCAGCTTTTGTACGACTCTTCAGTCATGCCACCCGTGAACATCATACAGCTGGCGAGTGCGGACTGAATGATCATTTCTTGCCGTGAGCCGGCGCTTGCATCGTCGATGCGACCTATGGCTTTCGTCATCCACTCCCGGCATTCGGTAAGCAGGGCCATTGCCATCCAGGTGCTTGCCGAGGCGGCAGCAAGTTCAACGCCAGTTTTCGCGTCACCCTCGACCGAGAAAGCCCAGTTCAGAGCGGCTCTGAGATTGTCGACCTCGGCCCCAAGCGTCCTGAGCCTTTCAGGCATATCCATTGAAGCGCCTTGTTTGAACAAGTCGCAGAAGTAGAGGGCGTGAAGCCGGCGACAGCGATTTTCATCATCGCTTTCGGCAAGTCGTCGTGAAGCAAAGGCAAGAGTGGTGTCGAGTAAACGCAGCCGCCCCTCCTGGCCTCGAGCGGCAATCATCGACTTCGAACGAAGCTCCCAAATGCAGTCCGAGACATTCCCTTCATCTATCGTCTCATCAGCCACAACGGCGACTGCCGCTTCGAACGTAAATCCGCCGGAGAAAACACTGAGCCGGTTCAGTACGCGCTTCTCTGCTTCACCGAGCAGATCATAGCTCCACTCCAGCGCGGCGCTTAAGGTCTGGTGCTTCGGCAAGGCCGTTCTACGCCCCACCCATGACAGGTTTAGTCGGTCGTCGAGCAAGCTTGCGGTCCTGCTGACGCCAAAAATGTCAATCCTGCTGGCTGCGAGTTCGATTGCCAATGGAATTCCATCAAGCCGCCGGCAGATTCCCGCGGCAATCGGCGCATCCATATCGACCAGTTCAAAGTCACCTCGCACGGCCCGCACGCGCTCGATCAGCAGTTGAACAGCGGAATACTGCAGAGCGTCATGTGCCGATAGGCTGCGATCATCCGGAGGACATGCAAGCGCGCAGAGTTCATAGACATGTTCGCCTTCCACGCGCATCGCTTCCCGGCTGGTCGCGAGCAAATGCAATGTCGGGACACGGCGAATCAATTCTTCTGCGACGGCCGACGCTCCATCGACAAGGTGTTCGCAGCAGTCGAGAATGATGAGCGTTGGCCTTTCCTGCAAACGATCGATCAAGGCTGGTACGACATTGTTAGTTTGGACCGATACGCCGAGTGAGGTAGCCACGGCTGGCGCGACGAGCGAGGCGCCGCCGAGAGCGCCCAGGTCGACGAAATGAACCTGGCCTTTGAAAGTCGCGCTCATCTCATGGGCAACTGCGACCGCTAACGTGGTCTTTCCGATGCCGCCAGGTCCGACGATCGTCACAAACTTCTGCTCAGCCAGCTTCGTCTGTATTGCAACCAGGGCGTCTTTTCGTCCAAGCATCCGCATCAGGCGCGCAGGCAGTCGGGACCCCGACGATGGTTTGATATCCGCCGACGTTGGCGAAGAAAGTGACGTTACCGGTACGGTGAAGCTGTACCCCCGCCCGGGCACGTTCGCGATATATCGCCTGCCGGGGTCACTCTGATCGAGAGCCTTCCGTAGCGCTGAGATGTGGACGCGTAGGCTGACTTGTTCGGCTCCTCTCTTTGGCCAAACGCGCTCGATCAAGGTTCTCCTGCCGACGACCTGGTTTGCCTGCTCCACCAGGACGATGAGGAGATCCATGGCGCGCGCGCCGAGCGGCACGACCTTTGCGCCATTTGTCAGAAGTCTGTTTCCGATCGACAGTTCGAAAGGTCCGAAGCTCAGGACTTTCCTGCGCTGATCGCTCATGGGACATTCTCGTCCATGCCGGTTCTTGAGGTGACCTCGCCCGGGATTCCGTGCTCGCGTCGCCAGCTGGCCGGACTTTGACCAAAGGCCTGTCTGAACAGCCTGCATAGATGTGCCTGATCCGAAAAGCCTACGCTCAAAGCTATCTCGCTCAGTGGTTCCGCACTGGTCATCATCAGGTGGCAGGCTCTCTCCAGGCGCCTTCTCACCACGTAGGCATGTGGCGGCTCGCCGACAGCCAGTTTGAATTTCCGAGAGAAGTGCGCTGGACTTCGACGCGCGACCGCACTGAGATCCCGGATGTGAATGGTGCGGTGTAAATTGCTGTCAATATAAGCTCGCACGCGCAGGATCTGCCAGGCCGCCAGACCGCCGCTTGCGGCGCCGTTAGCGCCCGAACAGCGCTCGATCTCCGCTTGCAGGATGTTCGATGCCGTGGCCAGCGACGCCTTGGCCGCCTCCCGATCACGTTCGAGCTCTCGCGTTGCAGTTTCAAGCAGCCGGGCCAGGCTGTTCGCAACGAAGTGGAACTTTTGGTCGGCTCCAGAAGAAGAATCTGGTGCGATAGTTTGAAGCCCTTCCATAATCAATTCCCTCGACGAACCATCCGACGGCTTCGGATCGGCGCAAGAGTGCAGCAAAGGGTCTCCTTTGGCTCGTTAATCAGCGTTATGGAAGGTTAATGTTGCCCATCCTCGCTGAACGCATTTCTTTTTTGATATCAACGCGTTAAATCTCGACGCACCTGAGGTCGTAACAATTCAGAGCACCCCAGCGCTCTCTCAAATAGAAACTGCTATGAGAGGCATGAGGATGCAGACGCACGGCGCCCGAAGGTTCGATAAGCTTGGTCGCCCGGCCATTGCGAACGTCGTTCGTCGTGCAGAGGGCCTCGACCAAGATTCTGATGAAACTTTCTTCCCTATCGCGAAAACGCCTCCCCCAGCCGAGGGTCTCCGCGGGACGGGGGGTCCGCAGAGACCCTCTTGGCGAAGCGAGGGACCATACGCTTCGCCGTTGCGGCGGGAGTACTCTCAGTCACTTACGAGCCATGATCCTCGAGGACTTTCAGATCGCTAACTGAGTAAGACAGTGAGTAGCGGAACCCCGACTCGATCCGCCTCGGCGCGAGAGCGTGGAGTTCTTCGCCTTTCGTCTCCGGAAGATTTAGCTCGCCCTTCCCGATCCATGCGCCGGCAACGGTGAGATTGTCGGCGACCGACATCGCCAGCTCGTTGACCGCAGGCTTGTCCTGGTATCCGGCCGTCAGTCTCGGGAAGTATCGCAACAAGACTATCGGGCGGCTGAGAAGAGACAGTCCGTCTTCGACCGGCTTGCGCAAGGTGACGCAGGCTTCCGCAAGACGTTGGCCATGCGCGGAGAGGCTGGCGCCGAATCGGCTGCCGGACGCAACCGGTGCCGCGGCCGGGCTTGAGGCCGCAAAGGAGCGCGTCTGAAAAATGCTGCCCATTTTCTTTGGAAACCCCCGCGTCCAACCGCACGCAAGCGCGGCGTCATTGTCGACATAAATGTACGGACACCACATGACCGGCAGGTCGCCATACATCGCGTCGACCAAAATGAACGCCTCGCGATACTGATAACGAGCCGGATCGAGATATTCGTCGTCCTGGGCCGTGAATTGCCAGTCCAGAAACATCATGACAGCGCGACCGTTCGACTTCGGATCTCGGGAAAGACCATTCGGCAATGTCGCTGCCGTTGCGTCAGGGTCCGTCCAGAACTCGACTCCAACAGCATCGCCGGCATAGTGCCAGGGTGGTGGCGGGGTTAGAGCGGCCTGGCCGAATGGCGACTTCGGAACTGTAAAGCCCTTGAGCATTCCCGTGTCCTGCTGCATCACTTTCGGCAAAGAGGCTACTGAAATCAGCGACAATTGATTTGATTGAAGTGCGTCGACTTGTTCATTCCTGTCGGAATCCCAACACGCTTGTTGGCGTCAACCGCGTTCGCTAGGCGGTCAAGTCTGCCAGGATCTCGATGTCGGTGACGGAATAGGAAAACGAGAATCGATATCCGCGCCCCACCTTCAGCGGCCCCAGCACTTCCAACTCTTCGCCATAGGCCTCCGGAAAATTGAGCTCCCCCTCGCCGATCCAGATGTTTGTGATCAGGAGTTGGTCCGAGACGCATCGAACGAGTTCGTCCACGGCTGGCTTGTCGTGCATGCCGGCGGAGAGCCGCGGAAAATATCGCCGTCCCACGATCCGGCGATCGAGCAAGCCAACAAGACGCTCGGCTTTTTCGCGTAAGGTAACACTGGCTTGCACCAGCAAACGGCCGTGAGCGGACATGCAGGCCGAGAATCTGCCGTCATGCACGAGTGGCGCCGAAGCTATACTCGCAGTGGCAAAAGTACGGGTTTGGTGTACAGTACCGAACTTTCTCGGATAGCCCTGAATCCAGCCTCTCATCAACGCAGCGTCGTTGTCGACATAACAATAGGGACACCACGCTATTCGTGTCCCATTCCATATCGCGTCGAGGAGCACGCTAAATCCGCGACACTGATATCTGGCAGGATCCAGATGCTCATCGTTCTGGGCGGTGAACTGGTAATCTGTGAAGAGTGCAACAGAGTGACCTGGACATTCCTTATCAAGCTCGACACCCGTCGGAAGGATATGGACCGATACGTCCGGATCATTCCAAAATTCCACCGCCAGAACGTCACCCGCGAAATGCCAGGGCGGCGACGGGACCAGTGCAGCTAGCCCGAGGGGGGACCGAGGGGAAGTGAATCCTTTGAGCATTTCCAGATCCCACCACCAATAGCGTATCCGCCGCGCACTATTTCAACATGAAATGTTAGCGTTGGTATTGTTCCCAACGCTTGGACAAACGCGTGACGATTTGGTGGTTTGTGCGCACCCGACGCTGATACGAAACCGACTGGACCGAGCAACCCGCGACGCTCTTCAGTGCTGCATTTGCAGATTCATCAGCTCGGCCGCGGGCATCATGTTGTCGTTCAGATCTGCCATGATCAAAAGCGATCCGACCACGACCAAGGCGACGATCAGCACACCAAACGCCAGCGCCATCACGTTGTTGGTGTTGTCTGGACCAGTGGTGACGTGCAGGAAAAACACCAGGTGGACGCCCATTTGCGCGATCGCGAGGACCGTCAGGCCAAGAGAGACGCCGGGGGGCCAGAGCAGCGATGTGTTGGCGACCCAGAACGACATGGCTGTGAGAACCACCGCGAGAACCAATCCGATTGTATAGACAAGCACACCGGATGTTGTCCCCTGTTCCACATCGGGAAGTGCTGACGCGTCTCCGGGCGCGCGATCGTACTGCGTGTCGGTCATGAAAGGGCTCCCATCAGATAGACCACCGTGAACAGCCATACCCAAATAATGTCGAGCGCATGCCAGAACAGTGAAAAGCAGAGCAGACGGCGTTCGACAGTCGCGCGAAAGCCTTTGATGGCGACCTGGGCCATCATCACTATCAGCCAGACCAGCCCGGCGGTGACATGCAGCCCGTGACAGCCGACAAGGGTAAAGAAGGCGGAGAGGAAAGCGCTGCGCTGCGGACCGGCTCCTATCGCGATCATGCCGGCGAACTCGCGCAGCTCTAGTGCCAGGAACGAGGCTCCCAGCACGAATGTGATAAGGGCAGCCAGATAAGTGACGGCATAGCGCCGCGAACTAATAGCCAGGGACATCAATCCGCAGGTGTAGCTCGACGCGAGAAGGCAGCCGGTTTCGATCGCGACGCTGCGCTGGTTGAACAGCTGCATTCCACTTGGACCTCCAGCGGTCGCATGCGCGAGCACCGCGTAAGCGGCAAAGATCGCCGCAAACATCACGATGTCGCTCAAGAGGAATATCCAGAAACCGTAGCCAACCACGACCCGCTTTGTAGCCGGACCGGCCTCACTTGCACTCAGCCGCGCCTCGTAGCGAACCTCATCATCAACTGCAACAGCGACATTCATACTGCAATCTCCGCCAGGTTCGCCTGCTCGAAACGCGCTATCTGATCGGCCGGGATTTCGATTTCCTCCTCATCGCGAAACGCGAAGGCAAGCATGGTCAGAAAGATTCCGATTGCCCCAAGACCTGCCATCCACCAGATGTGCCAGATCAGCGCAAAGCCAGTGACAACTGCAAAAAATGCCATGATAAAGCCGGTCGCGCTGTTCTTCGGCATCTCGATCGGCTCGAATTTGCGCTCCTTCGCCGGCTGGGCCTGTTGCGTGCGTTCACGCTGCTTCTTTTTCCAGAAGGCGTCGATATCCGTGACTTGCGGCAACACGGCGAAATTCCAGGCCGGCGGCGGCGAAGCGGTCGCCCATTCCAGCGTACGGCCATTCCATGGGTCCGCGGCGACCTTCAATTGTTCGCGGTCGCGGATCGAGACCACGAGCTGGATGACCTGACAGACGATCCCCGCGAGGATGACGACGACGCCGACCGCCGCGACCACCAACCACGGTTGCCAGCTGGCAACGTCGTAATGCTGCATGCGGCGGGTCATGCCCATGAGACCCAGCGCGTAAAGCGGCATGAAAGCGATATAGAAGCCGATCAGCCAGCACCAGAACGAAGCTCTGCCCCAGCGTTCGTCGAGCTTGAAGCCGAATGCCTTGGGGAACCAATAATTGTAGCCCGCCATCAAGCCGAACACCGTGCCACCGATGATGACATTGTGGAAATGCGCTATCAGGAACAGGCTGTTGTGCAGCTGGAAGTCGGCGGGAGGCACGGCCATCAACACGCCGGTCATGCCACCGATCACGAACGTCACCATGAAGCCGATCGACCACAGGATCGGCACGGTGAATCGGATGCGGCCGCCATACATGGTGAACAGCCAGTTGAAGACTTTGACGCCCGTCGGCACCGCGATGATCATTGTCATGACCCCGAAGAAGCCGTTGACGTTCGCACTGGCGCCCATGGTGAAGAAGTGGTGCAGCCAGACAATGAACGACAGCACGCAAATCACCATCGTCGCGGCAACCATGGAACGATAACCAAACAGCGGCTTGCCGGAGAACGTCGAGACAACCTCGGAAAAGATGCCGAACGCCGGCAAGACCAGGATGTAGACCTCCGGGTGACCCCAAACCCAGAACAGGTTGACGTACATCATCGCGTTGCCCTGGCCGTCGATCGTGAAGAAATGAAAGCCGAGGTAACGATCGAGCAGCAGCATCGCCAAGGTCGCAGTCAAAACCGGGAAGGCGGCGACGATGAGAAGGTTCGCGGCGAGCGACGTCCAGCAAAACACCGGCATGCGCATATAGCTCATCCCCGGTGCGCGTGTTTTCAGGATCGTCGCGACGAAGTTTATGCCTGTCATCAATGTGCCGACGCCGGAGATTTGCAGCGCCCACAGATAGTAGTCGACGCCGACACCGGGCGAGAACTGCAGCTCGCTCAAGGGTGGATAGGCGACCCAGCCGGCTTTCGAGAACTCCCCGATCGCGAGCGAGATATTCGTCAAGAGAATGCCTGACGCGGTCAGCCCGAGGGCCACCGAGTTCAAGGTTGGAAACGCCATGTCGCGGACGCCGAGTTGCAACGGCACCACAAAATTCATCATTCCGATCACGAATGGCATCGCCATGAAGAAGATCATGATCGTGCCGTGCGCCGAGAAGATCTGGTCGAAGTGCTCAGGCGGCAGGTATCCCTGCGCGCCGCCTGCGGCGACCGCTTGCTGTGCCCGCATCATGATGGCGTCGGCAAAGCCACGCAGCAGCATGATCAGCGCCAGAATGATGTACATGATGCCGATGCGTTTATGGTCGACAGAGGTGAGCCACTCTCGCCACAGGTAAGGGACGTAACCCTTGAAGGTGACCCACCCAAGGATCAACACGATGACCAGCACCATGCCACCTGATGCGCCCATGATGATGGGCTGGTCGAAGGGGATCGCGCTCCAGTCCAGTCTGCCGAGTAGACTCATTTTTCCGCCCTCATTGATGTCGGATAGTTGTGGCACATCGCATCGTCGGACGGCATTTCGGAGAGCATGATGCTGCCGAACAGACCGGGCGCGACTGAGCGATAGGTGAATGGCGCCACCGCCGCGCTCGGCTTCGCCAGATCTGCATAAGTCTTAGCGTCAAGCTCCGGCCCGGCGCTGCGTGTCGCGTCAAGCCATTGCGCGAACTTCTCGTTCGTCACGGCATCGGCGTCGAAATGCATGTCAGCAAAGCCCTCGCCGCTGAATTGAGCAGAAAGCCCGCGGTACGTTCCCGAATGGTCGGCCTGCAGGTGAAGGCGGGTGATCATTCCCGCCATGGTGTAGATCTGGCTGCCGAGCTGCGGCACAAAGAAGCTGTTCATCACGCCCGAGGAGGTCAGCTCCAGACTGATCGGCGTGCCGACGGGAATGGTCAGACGATTGACGCTAGCGACGCCCTGATCGGGATAGATGAACAGCCATTTCCAGTCGAGCGAGGCGACCTGGATCCGCAGCGGCTTCACCGTGGATACGATCGGCTTGCGCGGGCTCACGTCATGCGAGCCCACCCACGCAACGCCGCCGACCAGGAATACGGTCATGGCAGGGATCGACCAGACGAGCATCTCGAGACGACCGGAGTACGCGAAATTAGGCCGATACCGCGCACGCTCATTCGATGCACGAAACCAGAAAGCAACGCCAAGCGTCGCGAGGATCACCGGGATCACGATCGCCAGCATTATGCCAAGCGAGTTGAGCAGAATTTGCCGGTCGGCAGCGGCGATCGGCCCTTTCGGATCGAGCACTCCTTCCGTGCAGCCACCGAGTGTCGCGGCGCCGATCAGGACGACGGCAACTAAACCGTATCGCATGTTAGACCTCGCTTAAGTTGACGGTGCAGCATGCGCCGTGGACGGCGCCTCGCAGGAGTGCGGCATGCGCCGATCCGCCGGTCCGGCCACCGTGCGACCACCGCATGGGCGAGAATGAGCCACATCCATGGTCGATCAGGAGCGCCGCAAACAGCACGAACAAATAGAAGATGGAGAACACGAACAGCCTGTGAGCAGCGCGGCGGTCGGCCTCAGTGCTTCTATTCAGCTGGCGTGCAAGCAGAAGGAAAAGCGCGCCGCAGATCGCGGCGATCGCGCCATACACCGTGCCTGCAAACCCGAGCACCCAGGGCAGCTCCGAGGCGAGAGCCAAGAGGCCGCTGTAGATCAGGATCTGCCGTGTCGTTGCGGCCTTTCCCGCAACCACCGGCAGCATGGGAACGCCGGCACGGGCATAGTCATCGGTGCGATTGAGCGCGAGAGCCCAGAAATGCGGTGGCGTCCAAAGGAAGATAATGAGAAACAGCGTAAGCGGCTCGAGACCGGCTTGCCCGGTTCCAGCCGCCCATCCGATCACGGGCGGTAGCGCTCCTGCGGCACCGCCGATGACGATGTTCTGCTGCGTCGCTCGCTTCAGCCACGCCGTGTAGACCACAACATAAAAGAGGATCGTACCGGCCAACAAAGCGGCTGCTGTGAGGTTCGTCGCCAACGCGAGAGCCACCACTGCGAAACCGCCCAGAACGAGTCCAAGGACAAGCGCCTGGAACCGGGAGATTTTACCGCGCGGAATTGGCCGCATCGCGGTGCGGGTCATGATCGCATCGATATCCGCGTCGTACCACATGTTGAGCACGCCGGCGGCTGCAGCTCCCGCGGCAATGGCAAGAACCGCGGCAAGAGTGGTTAGCGGATCAAGTCGAACCGGAGCGCGGCTCAATCCGACGAGCGCGGTGAAGACGGCAAGCATCATCACACGCGGTTTTGTGAGGGCAACGAAGTCAGGCACACTCCAACTGTCAGCCAGCGGATGAGCGGAATCGGACGATAATGCAAAGCGAGCTCGTCTTTCCCCAAGCTGGCCAGCAATGGATTTGACGTTCATCTCGCTGCTCCAAGTTCTTCAAAAATGAGAGCTGTCGTGTTCAGTTCGAACAGCCGCAGTGCGTGCATTCAATATGCGTCCTCACTCTTCGGCCGCGATTGAACGCGGCTGCTCGATTGGGGCCAATCATGCTCAAAACTGCGGCTGACGAGTTCAATCCAACGACCCGCGTCGCGATCGCACGATTCAGGATAATTCGAGCACGTTTCAACAAGCGCTCTACGCGAGCTTTTCCTAA
>Ga0070717_10000744_pt1 | contig 21252 bp, 28 predicted proteins | sample LARL113metaG_FD_71366 | JGI IMG/M metagenome (GOLD analysis project Ga0070717, IMG submission 71366) | Corn, switchgrass and miscanthus rhizosphere microbial communities from Kellogg Biological Station, Michigan, USA - LAR L11-3 metaG | ecosystem: Host-associated > Plants > Roots > Rhizosphere ...
AGCTTGTGACACGAGCCTGCAGATCCATTTCAAATGAAGGCAGAACAACTATTCCGAAATGTCCCGGCAAGCATTGATGAACTTCAGCTGGCCCTCGCCGGCTTGCCGAATGACATGAAGGTTAAGGCCGATCCCGAAACGGGCGTTCTCGAAAGCACCGTTGATGAGCTTCGCGCGCGTACAACATGGCCGCCAGGTTTGGTGATAACGACGCCACGCAAGCTCCACCAGAAATCAGTGGTCAAGATAAACAAGGCGACCTAAAAATTCGGCACGCCCTAAGCGCTTAATGCGCGGCTTTGCATGAATAAAGCGGATTGGATGCCTGCCATCCGCGTTACCCCGAAAGCGAATCTGCTGTCGCATTGTATGGCACCGCGCGGAGAGCACGATGGACCTGTCCTACACGCAGAATCTCGAGGACTATCACCTGTCGCTCGCTTTCGCAGGCCAAGTGACCGGCCGCTATATCGACCTCGGCGCTGGTCACCCGGTGGCCGACAATGTCTCGTGCTGGTTCTACCAGCGCGGCTGGCAGGGGATCGTCGTTGAGCCGCAACCTGAACTAGCGGCGCTCTACGCCCGGCTGCGCCCGCGCGATACGGTTGTGCAAGCGCTCGTCGGTCGCACGAATGGCGAGCGCGATTTTTTCTTGGTCGAGCGCCTGCACGGCTTCTCCACCACGATTGAGCGGCATGCCCAAAATGCCCAAGCCCTTGGCGTCGGCTATCGCAGCCTGCGACTGCCAGTCGTGACGCTCGCCTCCCTGTGCGAGGCGCAAGGCGTCGGCGAGATCGACTTCCTCAAGATTGACGTGGAGGGCGCCGAGCCTGACGTGCTCGCCGGCGGCGACTTCAAGCGCTTCCGTCCCAAAGTGATCGTGGCCGAGGCGGTAGCGCCGGGATCGGGGGAGCCAGCCTGGCAGGATTGGGAGCCGCAATTGTTGTCGCAAGGCTACCGCTTCGCGCTGTTCGACACTCTCAATCGCTTTTACGTTGCTGAGGAGCATCCCGCGATCATGGCGCGCCTGCCGCGCGAACGTGCCGACTGGCACGCGGTGCGTCATATGTATGAAATTGGCCGCGCGCCCGAGAACGCGGAGCACCCGGATCATGCGCTGGCGCGCGATCTCGTTCGCGGCTTCTGGGCCGATTTGCCCTGGCTCGAGCCCGCGCTCATCGTCGCGCTGCTGGCACGCGCGCGACGCATAGATGATGAAAGCGAGGGCGCGGCGTTGGCCGCAACCGTCAACAGCGAAGCCTTCCGTTTGGCTCTCGGCCGCATCGCCTGCGGCTATGACGGTGGGCAAGTGGAGAACTGACGTGCGGAGGGTTGGTAAAGCGCAAATATTCCATTGCGGATTTATCCGGGGAATCTCGCGGATGCGGGGATCGCGAATGATGAGCGCGTTGCGACTTTTCCTGGTTTCGGCGGTCGCCTTTGTTGGTGCCTTTCTCGTCCCCGATATTGCGGCGGCCGCGCAGGCGGGCGCCGCAAAGCCAAACCGGATCAAGATTGATTACGTCGCGCCGAAGAACCCCGCGCATCAGGTGATTTACCGCAAGCTGAAGGAAATACGCGCGCTCGAGAACCTGCGCGAGTTTCTCAGCCCCTTCCGTCTGCCACGGACGCTGCTCGTGAAGACCGAGGGCTGCGATGGCGAATCCAACGCCTGGTACGAGGATGGGGCGATCACGATTTGCTACGAATACATCGAGGAGATATGGCGGACCGCGCCGAGCGAAACCACCGCGGATGGCATCACGCCGGTTGATGCGTTGTTCGGACCCGTTACCGACACTGCTCTGCATGAATTCGGCCACGCGATCTTCGAGATCTACAAGTTGCCGGTGTTCGGGCGCGAAGAAGACGCGGCCGATCAGGTGGCGGCCTACATCGAGCTACAACTTGGGAAGGACCAGGCACGCCGGCTTATCGGCGGTGTCGCCTACGCCTATTTCACCGAAGCGAAAGCCGAGACGAAAACGCCCAAGCTCGAGAGGTTCGCGAACGAGCACGCCACGCCCGCGCAACGCCTGTATAATGTCATGTGCATCGCCTACGGCGCCGACCCAAAACTATTCGGTGACGTCGTGGCGAAGGGCCATCTCCCGAAGGAGCGGGCGGAGGGTTGTGCCGATGAATACCGCCAGGCCGCCTTCGCCTTCGAGACGCTGATCGGGCCGCACCTCGACCGCAAGCTTGCTCAGAAAGTCCTCAGGAAGAGCTGGCTGCCGGCGCCGAAAGCCAAATTGTCGTCCCGGCCTTCCAGGCAATAGTCGGCGAACCTGCGAGCCGTGTTGCCTTCTTGATGAGCGAAGCCTTGTCTGCAGCAGTCCATGTCCGCAAAGGGTCAATAGCGGACATTTGCGATGCGAAAACCGAAGTCCGCTAAGGGCCAAGCGGACATCCCGGCGAGTACCATTGCCCGCGTCATAAAAGCACGTGTAGCCTGACGTCAGTTGTGGGGGTCTAGCTTTTCGGACGACAATTCGTGTTCACCTGCGGGCCGAACGGAAACGTTCATGCTGGGGTTCACTCGTTGGCACGTGTTCAAAATGCTGGCGGCGATATTGTGTGTCGCCGGTCTCACTTGGCTTGGAATGGCGTATCTCATTCCCGCTCCGCCGTCGCACATCACAATCGCGACCTCACCGCAAGGCGAGCATTATCATATTCTCGGCACCCGCTATCAGGGCATCTTGTCGGGAACTGACATTAAGGTGGACCTGCGCCTAACTGACGGCGCGAAAGAAAATCTTCGCCTTTTGAACGATGCAAATTCCGGCATTCAGATCGGATTTATGCAGGGCGGCATTTCGAACAGCAGGCTGGCACCTGATTTGATTTCATTAGGACGCCTCGACCATCAGATTTTTTGGCTTTTTTATCCGACCGGAGAACCCATTACCGATCTGACGCAGTTCAGGGGCAAGCGCATTGGCCTCGGAGCTGAAGGTAGTGGTGACCGAACCGTGTGCGAAAAGATCCTCGCTGTCGCCGGCATAACTTATGACAACACGACACTCGTGACCGTCCCATCGGAACATGTCATCAATAACCTTGACAGTGGAGGGATCGACGCGGTCTTTCGTACCTTTTCACCCGACTCGCCAATCCTTGATGCATTGCTGAGAGGTCCACAGTACCGTCTTATGAATTTTTCCGAGGCTGAGGCGTTAACTCGAATCTTTCCCTATCTGGTTCGGCTGGTGTTGCCCCGGGGCGCTATCGATCTACAAAGAAAATTGCCGACCGCAGACACGACTCTCGTTGCAACGACCAACGTCCTGATGGTTCGCAAAGGAGTCCACCCGGCAATCGTCGATCTCCTGGCGATTGCAATCTCGCAGGCACATTCGAGCCCCGGACTCTTCCATAAGGTCGGTGAATTTCCCACTGAGACCGATCCGGAATATCCCATGTCACAAGGCGCTCGCGATTTCTACAAAAACGGTCCCTCGTTTTTGAACTGGTATTTGCCTTTCTGGATGACCAATTACGCGCAACGAGTCATTGCTGTGCTCGTGGCTGTGATAGCAATTGTGGTGCCAGTGTTTAATTATGTGCCGAAGCTTTTTCTTTGGTTCATCCACGACCGCGTACGCAGGTTATATCGCCGCCTCAGAATCGTTGATAACGCGTTGTTGGCTGGGGTGGGCGCTTCCGAGATGAAAGCTCTTCAAGCCGAGCTGGAAGGCATTGTAAGGGCCGCAAACATCGTTCCGATGCGAAGTTCTGAGCTATTTTTCGAGCTAAAGTCACATATCGACCGCACACGCGGCAATTTCGCGTCTGCCGAGGCCCGAAGCCGGAGAGCCAAAGTTGCCTGATGTCCGCTTTGGATCAAAAGCGACATTCCACCTACTCGATCACCTCATCGGCGCGGGTGAGCAGCGTCGGTGGCGTTTCGAGGCCAAGCCCCTTGGCCGTTTTCTGATTGATTGCCAGATAGAATTTAGCCGGAACCTCGATCGGTAGCTCAGCGGGCTTCGTGCCGCGCAGAATCCGGTCTGTGTAGCGTGCAAGGGATCGATACAACTCGCGCACGTTCGGCCCGTACGTCATCAGCAATCCTTTTTGGGCGAACGGGGACCAGCCGGAAACGGAAGGGAGCTTGGCTTCCAATGCGAATTGGGCAATGCGGTCGCTGACCTCATACATTGCAGAATCCGGAAAGACTACCAATGCGTCGCACCGATCCTGGACTATGGAGCGAAATGTCGCTCCGAGCTCGCTCAGATCGCGGGCAGGAAGAAACGATTGTGACTGGTAGGGGAAATACGAGGAGTCAATTCCGAGCTTCTTCAAAACTTTTTCCGTGGCTTCCTTCTCCAAATGCACCCCGGGGTGTTGCGGACGCGCGAGAATTGCAATCTTGCGCGTCTGCGGTAACCACTCCTTCAGCAATTCAATGCGCTTGCCGACCAGTTCAATTGCCAGATAGCTCATGCCGGTAAAATTGGTGCCCGGTCGCGCCCAGCTTTCTACCAGTTTGCCGTCCACCGGATCCCCGCTGAAACCGAAGACGACAGGCTTTGGCGACTGCAAATTTCGCATCGCGATTGCCATAAGTTCTTGCGTTACAACGACGTCAGGATCGGACTTGAGGACTTCGCGCGCCACGCCCTCCATGTCTTCGCGCCCGGTCGCCCAAAAGGCGACAATTTTCAGATTGCGCCCTTCGCTCCAGCCCAGTTCGCGCAGACCTGTTCGCAAAGCTTCCAAATAAGGTGACGGCGTGCCTGCGTGGCCGAGCCCAAGCCACGCGACGTACTTGGTCACGTTGGCTCCCTGCCCCCGCGCAACGAATGGCCAGACGGCTGCCGCACCACCGATGAGAGTAATGAACTCGCGCCGTTGCATTGTCGCCCTCGAAACAGCGCTATGAGGAAAGTCTGCCTATTAGAGCAACTTTAGCTCCGAAATGGCAGAGCGGCCAAACGCCCCAGCGGGTTCCATTGTTCGCTTTCGGTCATAAGCGCGCATTTGTTTGCGACGCACAAACCAATGTCCGCCATAAGCGGACACCGGCGAGCTCGCCCAGTAACCTTAAACATTAAATGCCTTTTCCAAATTGGCGCATCCACTACCGCCGTGCGGCTCGGTGGCGGGAGTAAGTGAGCTGATCACAGAGATGCGTTAAGCGCTGCGCACCCTTTTGCCTGCGCTAATGGAAAAGGAGAAAAAGATGGCTCACGTGCTGACGTATTTGCCCAAGGTAGAAACCTTGAGAAAATGGAAAGACGAAAAGCAAGTGGCATACCAGAGTGTGGTGAAGCGGGATTGGGTCCCCACCGGGCGGATCGATTTCGCAACCCGTCTCAACGGCAATTCTCCAGATGCCGATCAACCGAGCGAATTCAAATTGCTCATCGAAGAACGCAGAATTGTGGAAAGCATCGCGGGAAGCGAAAACCTGGAAATTCAATGGAGGCCTGCGACGCTGAAGGAAGCCAAGGCGGTCGTGGCGCAATATCACAAATATCTATCGGAGCACTCACTAATCAAAACAGTTTTCGAGGACACATTATCGCTGCCTCCGCCACGGCGGGCTTAGAAGCGTCAGGCTTCGTCGATAACCCCTTTGGTGCTCCGACGCGGTCACGCCCGCTATGGCGAATTTAAAAATGACCACCTCAGGCCGCAGCCCCATGACCGACACGCGTGAGGCAAAGAAGAACTACGCATACGTCATGGTGCGAATAGATAAGTCTGACGTCCGCGAGTTCTTCGATGGTTTTTTAGTCCACGTGCCCTGGGTGAGAGCGGTCAGCATAGAGGGGCAAGAGGGTGTCAAACTCCAACTAGCGACCCCTTGGAACCAACTGCCTACGGGCTCCAAGGTGACGGTGAAGATGCCCCGCAAAAAGTTTGGGATGTTCTTGGCTGATGTGCTCCGGCTGCGCGCGCCCCGGGGAAAAGATGGCGATGCCGTGACCCTGGTAACACCAAGGGACAAACTGGAGGAGTTTCTAAACCTGCTGCCTGAATCGGTGAAATTGATCAGTTGTCCAGAAGATTCGGCGCGGTCCAAAAGTAGAAAACTGATCTAATGGCCTAGGCAACGCTGTCCATTCTGCCTGTCAGGCTAACTTCCATCAGCGACGCACGAAATAGACCCGGTCTTCGACCGGCATGAAGTTGATGACGGACTGGTGCTGGGTCGCGAACGACTCGATGTTTTTTCTTCCGTCCCGATCCGTTTCTCCGAACGCGTATTGTGCACGCTCGGTCGAGAATAAGATGCGCGCCTCGGCAAACGTGATCCATCCCCGCTCGCCTGGTGGCAATGCCGATAAGGAGCGGGCGAGCGTGGCCTCGGTCGTTCCGTCGAGTTTCCTGGCATCCGGCGGAGCGGCAGCGTCTGTCCCAAATAGCCAACTAAGGAGGTTCATTATTTCCGTCTGAAAGTTTCTTGATGCGGGGGTGCAGTAACCGGCATCGTAACGGCAAAATCGATTGCGCCGGAAGGGACGTTAATGTCCCTTTTGGGTCGAAAGCGGACCTGTGCAACGCAAAAGCCGATGTCCGTTAAGGGCCAAAAGCGGACGTCCGCGCTGCAAAAAGGCATATCCGCTTTACCCCCAGTACCGGACAGTGCGGTGCGAAGGCAAATGTCCGCTAGGGGCCATCAGCGAGCAAAACTTAGGTCGAATTAGCGTTGCTTTTCATTCTTTGGGATGGAGCCGAGGTCGTCGGTCCAATGTTGGGCCGAGCGAAACCAGTACTGCAGTTTCGGCGCAAATTCGTTGCGTTGGCGCAAAGTGCCCACGCGAATGCTGTGAACCTTTGGTCCGTGATCGACCGTCGTAGAATAGATTGGCGTTCCGCAATTAGGACAAAACGCTTGTTGCCGCTCGGTGCCGCTTTCAGCTGTTTTGACGTATATTTTCGGTTCACCCGATCGAAGTTTGAAGGAACCTTGCCGTGTGGGCACGACGCTCCGAAACGCCGAGCCTGATAGAGTCTGGCAATCAGTACAATGGCAGATGCCAGTCATTTCCGGATCGGCCTCTGCCTCATAGGCAATAAAGCCACAATGGCAACCTCCGTCGATTTTCATTGCGACGTCTCCCGGGAAAGATTTGGTCAGCTTGCACATTAGCCAGTTCAGAACGGGCGACCAATCGGCTTTGGGTGCGGGCACGGAGGAAATCTCCGCCAAGTGCCAATCGACGACTGCCCACTCGCAATGATAGGTTGCTGGGCCCGGCGGTCTGACCGGGGCAACTATGGAGCATGCTGTGGCTACTGGTACCGTTAAATGGTTCAATCCAACAAAAGGATACGGCTTCATTCAACCGCAAAGCGGTGGCAAAGACGTGTTCGTACATATCTCTGCGCTTGAGCGCGCAGGCTTAAGCACCCTGAATGAAGGTGCGACGGTCGACTATGAGATAATTTCCGACAGAGGCAAAGAGTCGGCCGGCAATCTAAAGGTCCGCAAATAAATTCTCTCTAGGTTGCCCCGCTTCGGCGGGGCTTCTCTTTGACGCGCATGCCCAGCAGGCAGATGTCCGCTTTGGGTCAAAAGCAGACATAGCGGCACCAAATCTTTCAAGCCGCAGATCAAAGGGGCAATGAAATGAAAACGTTGCTGTTGCTTGTCGGCATAATGGTCTGCGCCGCAGGAATTCTCTTCACCGGCCAAGGCCTGGGGTACATAAATTGGCCCGCCAGCAGCTTCATGATCAGCGAGATAAAGTGGGTCTATTATGGGAGCGGCATCGCGCTCGTTGGTGTTCTGCTAATCGTCATTGCTCTGCGGTGAATGTCCGCTAACCGTCATTAGCGGACATTGCGCATATGGAGTTTAGTCTCAACTTCGTTTGTTCGGCTAAAGCGCCTCCATCACAGTCTTGGCAGTTTCGGCCTCAACTCCAGGTTCGAAAGGCCCGCGGAGGCGTTGACGCCAGTCGTTCCCTCGACCGACCACGGCTGCAGAGCCACTGTATTGCCGGAGCCGCCAAGCAGAAAGTTACCGCCAACGCCTACGATAAATCCGGCATTGGCACTGGCGCCCACATAGGACCCGGCCAGACTCCCAGGCACCATGTTATTGGTCGGCGCGAACACTCCCCACGTCAAAGCACCACTGGCCGTAAAGCCTAGAGCGCCACCTATGGTCGACATCCTGCCTTCATAGGCCTCGAAGGGTCCGCCCCTGTCCGGTATGAAGCGGCATTCCATGTTTTGAAATTCCACGACGATAAGGCCAATAGAAGGAGCCAGCCTACAGTCGAGAACGCCTACTTTTGTTCCTGGGCCGCCGTTTATGACAGGTGGAGGCGCATAACGCGTCGGAAGATCGCCCCCCGGCGAACTCGCGGTGGCTAAAACGAGCAGACAGATAGTTGTGAGAATTGTCCGATGCATTGTCGCCCCCCTGAGGGTGATGAACTCCGCCGTTGCAAGAGTCCCCGCAAGGACCACGCCTGCGATGTTAAAGGCTAGCACTTTGCGACCCCGATGTCCGCTTTGGGTCATAAGCGGACTTTGCAAGCCACGCTCCTGTCACTCTTGGAGGCCGAGAATGCGGCGAGCCTCCTGCGGTGTCGCAATGCGGCGCCCATGCTGAGTGACGGCGTGCGCTGCCAGCCGCACAAGTTCAGCGTTGTTCTTCGCGAGGCGGTCCTTCGAAATCCGAATGTTGTCTTCAAGGCCTGTGCGAACTGCATCCGCACCCCGCGCCAGGGCCCAGCCCATCACCTCCGCCTGATGCCGTCCGATCCCTGCCGCCGTCCAGGTGCAGCTTGGAAAAACGCGTTTTGCTTCCGTCAGAAGAACGTCGAGAAGGTGCTCGTGCGCTGGCATCGCGTTCTGGATGCCCATAACGAATTGCACGTGCGGTCGTTCGTCCAATAACCCTCGATCGGCAAGTCGCCGGGCGCCGTGGAGATGCGAGAGGTCGAACACCTCGATTTCCGGCTTGACCCCGTTGTCTTTCATTTTCGACGCAAGATCTTCCACAAGTGGTGTCTGATTCTCATAGACAATGCTGGGGAAGTTGACGGATCCCGTGGCCAGCGAAGCCATGTCGGGCTTCAGAAAAAGCGAACTGCCTCGGGCCTGGGGGTCCCGTCCCCGCCCTCCCGTCGAAAACTGCACGATCATGCCAGGGCAATGGGTTCGGATGCCTTTGCAGACCGCGGCGAAGCGTTCCGGGTCCGAAGATGGCGTTTCGTCGTCGTTACGCACGTGGATATGTGCGAGGGTCGCGCCGGCCTCGAAGGCTTCCCTGGTGCTCTCGATCTGCTCAGTGGGTGTGATCGGGACCGCGGGGTTATCTTTCTTGCGCGGCACCGAGCCGGTAATTGCAACAGTGACCACAACTGGTGTCATGGACTTTCCTCAATGTCATCCGACGCGAGGTGCAACGGCTGCTTCTCATGCGATTCGTTTTCGTCGTTCTTGGGACGAGGCGAAGCAATCATTCGGCATGGCGGCCACTGCATCTATAGCAGCGATGTAACCTTGGGGCCCTAACCCGCAAATGACGCCGGTCGCCGCGGTCGATGTAATGGAATGCCGATGATGTTCGTCGCGGCGATGGATATTCGAGATGTGTACTTCGAAGATCGGTCCCTCAAACGTTTTCAGTGCATCTAAAATGGGTATCGAATGAAACGAATATCCCGCCGGATTGAAGATGATTGCGTCGGCTTTCGTCCTTGCCTCCTGAATCAAATCGACCAGAACCCCTTCATGGTTCGATTGATAGAAGGAAATGGCAATTCCCTTTTTCGCGGCATGTCCTTCACATTGCTTTCGCACCTCTGCCAATGTGGTGGTGCCATAGATATGCGGCTCGCGAGTACCTAGCAGATTCAGGTTCGGACCGTTCAGGACGTAGGCGCTCCGTTTCATGTGTCTCACTCCAGGCAACGCGGCTAATGCTGGGACAGGATTTCGCCAAGGAACTTGCGCGTCCGTGCGTGCTGTGGGTTCTTGAAGAAGTCGGCCGGCGGGCCCTCCTCCACGATCGACCCTTCCGCCATGAAGATCACGCGATCGGCGACCTGGCGGGCAAAACCCATTTCGTGAGTGACCACGATCATCGTCATGCCTTCCATTGCCAGGCTGATCATCGTGTCCAGCACTTCCTTCACCATTTCCGGATCGAGTGCGCTTGTTGGTTCGTCGAACAGCATCGCTTTCGGCTCCATGCATAGCGCACGAGCGATCGCGACCCGTTGTTGCTGACCGCCGGAAAGCTGGGCCGGGTATTTGCCGGCTTGATCTGACACTCTCACGCGTTCCAGCAGGCGACGCGCTGTTGCTTCCGCCTTCGCGCGATCGACCCCCCGCGCGCGTATCGGCGCCAAAGTGCAATTCTCCAGGACCGTGAGGTGGGGAAACAGATTGAATTGCTGGAAGACCATCCCTACTTCGCGGCGCACAGAATCGATTGTCTTCTGCTTGTCATCCAGGTGAACGCCGTCAACGACGATCCGACCCTTTTGATAACTCTCGAGATGGTTGATGCAGCGGATAAGCGTCGACTTGCCCGATCCTGATGGTCCGCACAGAACGATTTTTTCGCCGGCGCGGACCGTCAAGTTGATGTTCGTCAGGGCTTTGAAGTCGCCGTACCATTTTTCTACGCCTTCCATGGCAATCATGGGCTGCGAGGAACTGTCGGACGTTCTTTGCATGTTCATAGCTCTGACGCTTTTGCAGACTTACTCAGCTTGCGACGAACGAGACACCTTCAACGGTTTCTGGCATCGGCGGAAGCGGCCGCTTCATCCATTTTTCATAGACCTTTCCGAGTTCGCCGTTGGCTTTGATCTGGTCGAGGAACGCGTTTATCGAAGCATTCATTTCCTTTTCGCCAAGCCGGGTACACGCGCCGTTATAGATGCGCTGGAATTCGATCTTGTTTTCCCAGTAACCCGGCTTCGCTTCCTCCAGACGATCAATATAGAACATGTTGCCGCCAAGCCCCTCGACCTGTCCGGAAACGAGCGCCTGGATCGAAGCAGCGTCGCCATCGAAGCGAAGGATGTTGGTGCCGGCCGGCGCGTTCTTCGTCACTTGCGTATCTTGCGCGGCGGCGCGCGCGACACCGATACTCTTGAGCTTCGCCATATCGGCGGGCGATTTGACCTCGACCGACTTGGGCGCGATGAGGAGAATGATATTCGCGGCGTAAGGCTTGCTGAATTGCACCGCCTTCGCTCGCTCCGGGAACATTGCCATCGTTGCGAAGAGGACGTCGACCCGGCCGGAGGTCAATGCCGGGATACGATTGGCAACCTCGAGCGGCATGAACTCAACGGGCACACCCAGATACTTGCCGTAAAGCAGACCGACATCGGAATCGAGGCCCTGTTGTTTGCCGCTTGAATCGACGTATCCCCACGGGGGGTTATCACCCTGGATGCCGATGATGACTTTGCCGCGTTTTTTGATTTCATCCGGCGTGATCGCAAAGGCTGGTGCGCTCAAAACCGCGGGCGCCACTATCGCGGCCGCACCGGTCAGAAGAAGCCGGCGCCGATCCAACTTTAGTTTTCCGTCCTGCATCTCACTAACTCCCTGGGGTTTTTGGTTATTACAGACATTGCCGACGCACGATCATCTCGTGGCCGCGGCAAACTTGCTTTCCAGCCGACTGCCGAAGAATGACAGCGGCCAGCAAAGGGCGAAGTACATCAGGCCGACGATTCCGAAGACCAACAGTGGTTTGAAAATCTGGTTTGAGACCATCGTGCCGGCTCGCGTCAGTTCGGTGAAACCAACGAAGGCGGCGAGCGAGGTGCCTTTGATGAGCTGGACGAGGAAGCCGATCGTCGCCGGAAGCGAGATGCGAAAGGCTTGCGGCAGCACGACGTCTTTCGTCCGCCAGAAATAATTCAGGCTGAGTGCCTTGGCGGCCTCGACCTGGCCCCGTGGTACAGCCTCGATCGAGCCGCGCCATATTTCGCCCAGGTAGGCGCTGGCATGCAGCGTGAAGCCGATTGCGACCGCAATCCACGCATCAATTTTCAGGCCGTACAATGCAAGTGCGTAGTACACGACGAACAGCTGCATCAGTAACGGCGTGCCTTGGAACAGCGCAATATAACCGGCTGTCGTTCGCTCTACTGCCGGGTATCCCGAAGTACGAAGGAGCGCGATGGCGAGCCCCGTTACGGTACCGCACAAGAAGCTCACGATGGCGAGTACCACCGTCCACTTGAGGCCCTGGAGGAGAAATAGGAACTCGCCTTTGCCCATATGCTACTTCACCGGATAGGTGCTGATGTATCGCGATGAGATGAAGTTCAGAATGTTCATCACGATCCATGACATCACGAGGTACATCAAGGTTACGACGCCGTAGACTTCAAAGCTCCTGAACGAGTCTGACTCGACGCGTTTTGCGACCGACGTCAGCTCGTAAGCAGAAACTGCAGAGGCGATACTGGTGGTGAGCGTGAGAAGCACGAACTGGCTGGCTAGCGAGGGAAACACCGCCCGCAGCGCAGGCTTCAAAACGATGAAGCGGAAGACCGACAGCTTGTGAAGCCCGAGAGCCAATCCCGCCTCGACCTGTCCTTTGTTGATCGACTGCACGCCACCGCGAATGATCTCAATTGCGTAGGCGCCGCCGTTGACGCCCAACGCGATGATCGCAGTCGGCGTCGGATCGAGCCGCACGCCCGCGAGGGGCAAAGCAAAGAAAATGAAATAGATCTGGACGAGGAACGGTGTGTTTCTGATCAGCTCGACAAAACCAATAACAAGCCAGCGAAATAGCTTTATCCGAGAGTCGCGCAGGACCACGCCGCCAATCCCGATCACGATAGCCAGCGCCATTCCGGCCAGGGCCAGCCAAAGCGTGCCAAGGCACCCCAACAGCAGGGCGGGAAGTGCATCAATGACGGGCGCGAAATCAAGCTTGTAGTTCAAAGTCGCTCCCACTGACCTATCGCGTTGTCGCGTGGTCATTCTTTAGTGGCGTTTCCAACCTAGACCGTAGGTCAATGATAATCGTGGAGTCAATTGAGACTCTTCTTTCCGTATGGTGATATGGTGTTTGTCTGATAACTTCTTTTAGATCGACAAGGATTAAGCTCGTGCTTGAGAGGGTTGGCGAAACTGACACCGTTGGCGACGACGGCTATCGTCGTATTCGAAGCGACATTATTTTTGGTCACTTGCAACCTGATCAAAAACTGCGACTTGAATCTCTTAAAGAGCGCTATGGCGTCAGCATCAGTACGCTTCGTGAGATCCTCAGCCGGCTGTCATCGGAAGGCCTCGTGGTGGCAGAAGCGCGGCGCGGCTTCGAAGTCGCGCCGGTCTCGGCGACCGATCTCAGGGAGCTGGCTGAGCTGCGCATCTTGCTGGAAAGTTACGCCATCGAGAAATCATTCGAACGCGGCGACACCGAATGGGAAGGCCGGGTCGTATCGGCACACCACAAACTCGCGGTGGTGGAGCAGCGTTTGGGCTCATCGAAACGCGACAATGCTCTTTGGAAACGCTACGACGAGGAATTCCATCAGGCACTGATCTCAGATTGCGGCTCGACGGCTCTTATGGAAGCCCATCGGCGGGCATTCGATCGGTATTTTCGATATCCAATGATCTGGGCAGACCGTCGGGGGACCGAACCGATCAAGCAGCATCGGCAACTGATGGAAAGCGCATTGGATCGCGATTCAAAGAAGGCAAAGGCTATTTTGGTCGTACACGTGAACAACTGCGTTGAGCACGCAATCGCCGGGGCGAAACTCCGTTAGGGTTTGGACGGCGGCGCAAATGATTGATGGCAACACGATTCTCATTGCGCATCTAGGGTATCCGACCACAACTTTCAAAGCGCCCATGATCTACAACCCGTACTTTCGAAAGGCGGGCATCAATGCCGCCGTGATGACGATGGGTGTCAAAAGCGAAGACTATGCGGATGTGCTGCGCGCGCTCTTCAAGTTGACGAATATCCGGGGCGCCCTGGTGACAATGCCTCACAAGGTTACAACCGTTGAGCTTCTCGATGACGTGACAACGGCCGTGCGGGTTTCCGGCTCTTGCAATGCCATCCTGAAGAGACCCGACGGTTCGTTGCTTGGCGATATGTTCGATGGCGAAGGATTTGTCCGGGCAGTAAGGCGCAAGGGCTTTGTTCCGGCCGGCAAACGCATTCTTGTGCTGGGGTCTGGAGGCGTGGGTTCAGCCATCGCCGCATCTTTTGCGGCTGCCGACGCGGCGGTGATCGCTCTGCACGATGCCAGCAGCGGAGCCATGTCCGGCCTCGCCGATCGCTTGCGCATGCACTATCCAAAATTGTCAGTCACGACTGGTTCTAATGATCCGGCAGGATATGACCTTGTTGTAAATGCAACGCCTTTAGGCATGAACGTCGGCGATCCGATGCCCATGGATGTCACGCGAATTTCGCCAGCAACATTTGTCGGCGATGTCGTTATGAAACAGGAGATGACGCCATTCCTGCTGGCGGCAAAAAAGCGAGGTTGTGAAATTCAGGTGGGCGTCGACATGTTATTCGAACAGATCCCTGCGTATCTGGAATTTTTTGGATTTCCGACCACAACACCGGAAGAACTCATCCAACTGGCGGAAATCCGGTACTGACCAGGTCTAATGGTTAGACGTCCGAATGTGGCGTCGGGTTCTTGGACCCCTGAGCCGGGTCATTCTAGTGAGCGAGCCCAGAAGTCTGTCTCTTTTTTGAGCAGACGGGCTGACCCACAGCGTGGCTCTCTGGTGCCTAAAAGCTAATCCGCCACGGTTCGAAGATGCATCACAGGCAACGCTACAGACGGCAGTTTGATGATGCTCAAATCGGCGGAATACGAAAGCATAAGAACCACGACAACAATCAGATAAAGAAAAGCCCACTTTCCTTCCATCGACGCCCCCGATGACTGTGCCTCAGCACGCATTCAGGTTGCAAAAAGCAGGCCACAGCGCCGCTTGTAGCTGTTTTTCCCACCATCATGTATCAGGCAGTCGCAAGTTGTTTTGCTGAGTTACTGAGCGCGCGCCGCTACCTTTGTATCCGCGTTGGGTCAAAAGCCGACATCCACAGTGCAACAGCCAATGTCTGCTAAGGGCCAATAGCGGACATGACGCTATTCAATCACCTCGTCGGCGCGAGTTAACATCGTGGGAGGGATTGTTAGGCCAATCGTTTTGGCCGTCTTTAAATTGATCACGAGTTGATAGGTGGTCGGTTGTTCCACCGGTAAATCTTCAGCCTTCGCTCCTTTTAGGATCTGGTCGACGTATCCGGCGGCTCGACGAAAAAAAGCGACAAAATCGGGTCCATAAGAAATCAGGCCGCCGTCGACAGCGTACTCCTTGAGCCTATGAATTGTTGGTAGTTTTTCTTTAGTGGCGAACCCATTGATCGCAATGCGATTGGTAAAAACCAAGGGGTCGGACACAATAAACAGTGCGCCTAATTTGGAGCGTTCGGAGTGCGTGGCTATTCGTTCGAGATCGTCTATTTTACGAAACTCAAACACATCCACCACTATGCCCAGCGCAGGAGCCACTTTGCTCGTCGCCGCAACTTCTTCTGGATTTGCGTCGGGGTTAAAAAGAATGCCAACGCGACTGAGGCCAGGAACAGCCTCTTTCAGCAATTCTAATCTTTTTCCGATCGTATCAATGGCCGAAAAAGTCAGCCCGGTAACGTTGCCACCGGGACGCGCCAGGCTTTTAACAAGACCGCTCGCAAGAATATTTGCGCTCGCGGCCATAACGATTGGGACTGAGCTAGTAGCTTGCCGCGCAGCTTTGGTAGGCGCTTCCCCAGAGGTCACAATAACGTCGGCCCCGGCTGCAACCAGCTCAGTCGCCAATTCGAGAAATTTTGCTGTTTGACCCGCAGCCCAGCGATATTCGATTTTGAGGTTTTGGCCTTCAACCCAGCCAAGTTCTCGAAGTCGGGTCACGAATGCAGTTGTGAGGTGACCGGCCGCTGCCGGAGTATTCGCTCCAAGAAAGCCAACGACCGCCGTCGAACGACGCTGCGCATTGGCGATGAGCGACCACGAGGCTGCCGCCGCACTTCCAGCAAGAGTGATGAACTGGCGTCGTTGCATGGCCCCCAATAGGTGCATCCTACCTACAAACTCCAGCGGACTGGAAGCCATCAATATCCGCTTTGGGTCATTAGCGGACGTGTGCGATGCAATGTCTGCTAAGGGCCAATAGCGAACATCGCTGCACTTATTCGATCACCTCGTCGGCGCGGGTTAGTAGCGATCGCGGCACGGACAGCCCGAAGACCTTCGCCGTCTTCAGATTGACCACCAGTTCATATTTATTCGGCGCCTGCACGGGCAGATCGGCCGGCTTTTCGCCTTTGAGGATGCGATCAACATAACTGGCCGCGCGGCGGTACTGGTCGAGAAAATCTGGCCCATAGGAGGCCAAACCGCCTCCAGTTACGAAGACCCGTTGGAAATAAATCGTCGGCAGTTTGTATCGTGCCGCGAGTGCGATGATCAGATCGCGATGGACAATCGCCAACGCGCTAGCGGCCACTATCATGCCGCCATTTGAGAGCCGGGCGAATGCTTCGACACCGCGTTCAATCTCAACAGGGTCACGAACGTTAATCGCGCGGACCTCGACGCCCAGCGATGGCGCCACGGACTGGATGATGGCGAATTGGCCGATCCCTGCGAGGATGGCAGGATCCCAAAGCATCGCAACGTTTGTGACGTTCGGTGCGATTTCCTTCAAGAGCTCCGGCCATTTCCCACTCAGATTGTATTCGAACTGCACAAAACCAGTGGCGTTGCCGCCCGGGCGCGAAAGAGTCTCGACAAACCCGGACCCAACCGGATCGGGGACATTCGCGAACACAATCGGAATAGATTTGGTCGCCTGCAATAACGGCCCAACGCTCGCGCCGCCAGTAGCCATCAAAACATCCGGCGCGAGGGCCACCAATTCCGCCGCATATTTGCGCATGTCGTCCGCATTGCCTGAGCCCCAGCGGTAGTCGATCCTCGCGTTGCGGCCGTCAGCCCAACCCAACTGCTGCAAGCCTTCCCGAAAGGCAGCGACGGTGGCTTCGCCTTGAGGATCGCTGGCAGCCAGCCCACTCAACACGCCAATGCGACGCGTGCGCGCGACCTGCTGCGCATGTGCTGCGAACGGCGACGCTACCGCACCTCCGAGAAACGTGATGAATTCGCGCCGCTGCATACAACCCGAGCCTCACGACGAGCCATCGTAAGGAGTAAGCAACAGCGCTGGAAGGGGGCGATGTCCGCTTTGGGTCAAAAGCAGACAGGTGCATTGCAACAGCTAATGTCCGCTAAGGGCCATTAGCAGACGTCGCACGGTCTATTCAATCACCTCGTCGGCCAGCAGCAAGAACGACTCACGCATCGAGATACCAAGCGTTTTGGCCGTTTTTAGATTGACGACGAGCTCGAACTTGTCCGGTGATTGCACTGGCAGATTGCCTACGCGCTCACCCTTGAGAATGCGATCGACATACGAGCTTGAACGTCGAAAAACGTCGGCAGTATCGGGTCCATAGGACATTAAGCCGCCGTCATGGATAAATTGTCTATAAGGGCAAATCAGCGGTACTCGATGTTGCTCTGCTGATTTCAAAATTATTGCTCGCGTGGCGACGGTGAAAGGATCGGCCCCAACGATCAAGCCGGAGCGCTGGTCGCGCGCCAATTCAGCAATCGTCTGTTCGACTTCGGCCGCATTTCGCACGTGCGCCGGATTCACTTCGACTCCGGGCTGCTGCGGCGACGCTTTGAATGAACGAAGATACGCATTGTAGTACGGTGCGGTGTCCGGATTAAACAGAAGTGCGAGTCGCGCCAGATCGGGCTTCACGTCGCGCAGTAGGTTTATCCACTTGCCAACTATTTCGGGCTCGATGAACGAGAAACCTGTCACATTGCCGCCAGGGTTCGTCAGATTTGAAATGAAGCCCTGTCCGACCGGATTGTTCACCACGACAAAAACAATCGGAATCGTGGTTGTGGCCGCACGGAGTGCGGCCATGACGGGGGTGGAATTCGCGACGATGACATCGGGTGCCACCCGAATCACTTCGGTTACATTTTTGTTGATGGCGTCGCGATCGGTCCCAGCGTACCAATATTCAATTTGAACGTTGCGTCCTTCTATCCAACCCGCATCGCGCATTCCCAATCGGAAGGCTTTGATGCGCGATTTCGTTTCGGGGTCATTTTCGGGGACCCCGAGCAAGACGCCCACACGCCGCATTCCGGCAGGCTGCGCGTGCGCTGTCAGCGGCCACGCAGCCACTGAGCCGACCAGTCTGATGAAGTCTCGTCGCCTCATAGTCGCCCCCGAGGCTTAGACAAGTAATGGTAGCAATTTGCGCTAGCTCTCGGGAGGGGGTCGGGTTCCGGGCCGGCCACGTCCGCTTTTCAGCTATTCGATCAGATCGTCGGCACGCGACATTAGCGCGGGAGACACAGTCAATCCGAGCGCCTTCGCCGTCTTCATATTGATCACGTATTCGAATCTGGTTGGCTGTTCCACTGGCAAATTCGCTGGCTTTGCCCCTTTCAGAATTTTGTCTACGTGAATCACGGACAATCGAAAACTCTCGACGATATCCGGACCGTAGCTCATCAAGCCGCCACCAGTCAGGTATGCTTTGTTGGCGAAGATGGTTGGAAGGCGACTTTGTAGAGCAGCACTGCCAATTTTCGCGCGATTGCCTATGGTCGAACTGTCGGAAACGATAAGGATCGCGCCTGCACCAACTTGTATCGCCCGCGCCATCACCGCATCCAAGCCATCGGGAATGCTTACGGGAAGCGATTCGATGACAATGCCGAGCGCGCGCCCAGCTGTCTCAGCTTCTCGCAATTGGCCCGCCGCACCGGTGTTGTCTTTATTCCAAAGAACGCCAACCTTGGTCAGCGTTGGGATCATTTCCTTTAGGATTTCCATCCGTTTCGATGTCAGTTCTGGCGCATAGACAGAGCGACCAGTCACATTGCCGCCGGGATGCGCCAGGCTTGCTACTAATCCGTCACCAACGGCGTCTTGGCTGCTAGCCATCACAATCGGAATCGTCGAGGTGGCCATCTTTGCGGCCCGCGTAGAATCCGCGCCGGCGACGACGATGATATCGACGTTGGCAGCAGCAAGTTCACGGGCAAGAGCCGGGAGACGTTCGCTTTTGCCTTCGGTCCAGCGGTAGTCGAGTGCGACGCTTTCTCCGATTACATAACCGTGGTCACGCAGGCCAGTTAGAAATCCTTGATCGAGAACGCCCGGTGGGCCGGAACGGTCCATGAGATAACCAATGTGCGGGATTTTTCGGTTCTGTTGCGCATGCGCCGCAATTGGCGACAATGCCACCGCGCTGGCGAGCAGGGTGATAAATTCGCGCCGCTTCATCGGTAACCCCCGACTGGCTTTGCTCGCCGCATATTAAAACAGTAAGCGAGCGCGGCGAAAGCCCTCCTCAACCAAAGCAATGTCCGCTTTGGGTCAGAAGCGGACATGTGCAGCGCAAGTTGCGATGTCCCCTAAGGGCCAAAAGCGGACATCGCAACCTGCTGGCTAAAGTGCTCCTGAATGTCTCGTGAGGATGGCCATGGTTAGGGCGCAACCATTTGCGCTGGTCACGCAAAGGCGCAGAGTTTCAGCGCCACACGCAGCTTTTTTGTGAACGCCCGACGGCCTGTACCTCAAACTGCGTGCCACCGCAGAAATTGTTATCGCCGGTCTTCCGGCCGCGCACCCTAACCGGGGTGTATAAAGGAACCGACGGAGCCAAAGCCCCTGAGAGCACATAGGTGTTAGAGCCGGAGCCCATAACGATGCCGCACACCGGCACCCAGTACGGGCAACCTTCAAGCGTGGTGGGACCTGCGGCTTTCCGTTTCGCGGCTTCGGCTTGCGTAGTCATGCCCGTTGCCGCGCAGACCACCACTGCAATCGCAACTTTTCGAGCGATTGTCATACTGTCCCCCATGGTTGGGCCCGTTTCGGGCGGGCTCACAAATAAAACAGGCAGCATCGATGTTGCGCAACCAAAAACGACCCGGAAGTGGACAGCTCAAATCGACGGGTGATGTGCCAGGTGCGAGCCGCATGTCCGCTTTGGGCCATTAGCGGACATATGCAACGCAAAAGGCCATGTCGGCGCAAACGTGGCGATAGTTCGGTCCCGACCGAACTATCGTACGCAAGAATTTTGCTAAAGATAACGACCACACGCGAGAGGACCGGCCATGATCGAACGCATGCGGGTTGAGCCGATTTCGACCTATCTAGAGCGCTATCGCAAAGGTGGGGTGGCGTATCCTGTCACCATCGCCAATGGCTTCGTCTATCTGTCCGGCCTACCGCCGTTTGATCCGAAAACCGGCGAGATCAAGCCGCAACCTTTTGAGCGGCAGTGCGAGTTGGTGTTGGAGCAGCTCAAGCATTGCCTGGAGGCCGCCGGCTCGTCACTGCTGCAGGTGATCAAATGCAATGTCTATTGCGTGCCTGGCCCGACGCACTTCGCGACCTTCAACGCCGTTTATGACCGCTATTTCCCGAAAGACGCGCCATCGCGCATCTTCATGTTCATTCACTCGTGGCCGGGGCCGTTCGACCTGGAGATGGATTGCGTGGCGACCGCATCTTGAGCCACACCGCGTCGACCCGATGTCTGCTCTGGGTCAGAAGCAGACATGTGCGCCGCAATTAGCCATGTCCGCTTTAGACCCAAGAGCGGACACCATGGAGCCGATTTTCAAAACCAGGGAAGAGTGGTGGTCAACCGGCGGCAGCCAGCGGGCCAATATATCGCGGCGGCATCGCCCTGAATGCGGCAACGGCGGCCTCGGTCGCGTGGCGTTGTTCGTAGACCTGCAGGTTGGTTGGCGCGACGTTGGCAAAGATGCGGCCCAGCGCGTACAGCCAACGCGCCTTACGGGTTGCAAGGCGACGCATAGGACATCCCTGACGGCCGTCATAAAAACCATCACGGAATGCACGACGACGAATAATTGATTCGATTGTCATGCCTGGTTTTGAAGCACGCCGGGGCTGACTCGATCTTGTGATCCCCCGCCAAAATCTTGGCATTTGATGTCTGCTTTCTGGGGTAGAGCAGACATGCGCGATTACAGCAGTACCGCGCAAATGCGTTTTTTTGTGACGGGCGACACTGCGTGGCCAGACGAACGCAAATACGTTCACATCAAGCGCATCGTTTTAACCAACTAACGAGCCGGAGAACTCAAATGCACAAGACCGGAAACTCACTTGCCT
>Ga0070717_10000747_pt1 | contig 21180 bp, 14 predicted proteins | sample LARL113metaG_FD_71366 | JGI IMG/M metagenome (GOLD analysis project Ga0070717, IMG submission 71366) | Corn, switchgrass and miscanthus rhizosphere microbial communities from Kellogg Biological Station, Michigan, USA - LAR L11-3 metaG | ecosystem: Host-associated > Plants > Roots > Rhizosphere ...
TGAGAAGGTGCACGGTCCTTCCTTCCTGGGACTCGCCGAGGATCCGAAAGTAGAGTTTCACTATCTCTACGAAGACGAGCAGCCGCGAAGCCACGTTGGCCTGGTTGTATTTTTGCTGATCATTTTCGGATCGGCCGGGTACCTGGGCTGGCAATGGCGGCACAACGGGTTCCCGTTTAACCGGTTGAGTGCGAGCAGCCCACCGAGTCAGTCAGCCTCCCCTTCGGAGGTAACGCCGGCGCAATCACAGGACCAGCAAACCCACACTGATAAGCCGATGACCGGCGCCGGGGACGTGCTGCCAACCCAGCCTGATCAGAAGACGCAAGCGGACACCGGCAAGACGACCGACGTACCGGTTGAGAATGGGAAGGCGGGAGCGCCGAAAGAAACGGACCTGCCTCCAAACGGCTCGGCGAACGCGAATGCGCCCGCCGCGCAAAAGCCGGAACAGAATACAAAATCAGAAGACAACACCGGCGAAAAGCCAACTGAAGAGGCCAAAGCTACGCCGCCTCCGGAACCTGTGACAAAGGCCCGGACACCAAAAGCAGCTGCGCGTGCTGCCAAGCCGTCGCCGTCGCAGCCATCGACGGCAGTCGCCGCCTCACCCGATGCCGACCTTGAACTTGCAGGCGAACGATATTTGTACGGAAATGGCCTGCCACAGAGTTGCAGCCGCGCGGAGTCGAATTTGCGCACCGCCGCAACTCATGGCAATAGCAAAGCCCAGACAGTCCTGGGAACTATGTATGCCACCGGCCATTGCGTAGGACGCGATCTTCCGACCGCTTATCGCTGGTTCGCGCGGGCGCTCCATCAGGAGCCGCAGAACTCCCGCATCTCTGCCGACCTGCAGGTACTGTGGCGGCAAATGACGCCACAGGAAAAGCAACTAGCGACCAGCAACGGACAATAGACCCCAAGAGCGGACACTAAGTCCGGACTTAGCACGGGCGAGGTACCCCCCTTGCCCGCGAAGACGAGTTTTGTGCTTCAATGCGCTCCTCGCTATCATGGGCTTTCTGCCCTATGATCTTTGCTGCGAAGGCAAGTCGGAACGCAACCGCCGCGTTACTCACACTGACTTTGTGCGCTCAGACGTCGCAGAAATCTCATCCGAGTCCCACCCACACTCCGGCGCGGCGAATAACTATTCTAGGAGTTTCGAACTTCGGCGTAGTGACGCCCAACCTTCTGCGTGGCGGACAGCCAAAAGGCAAGGGCTACGAGAATTTGAAAAAGATGGGGGTGGACATTGTGGTGGACGTGCGCCTGAGCGGAAGGGACAAGGAAAAGAAATTAGTCAATCAGGCAGGAATGAAGTTCGTCGCCATTCCCTGGCATTGCGACCTCCCTAGGGACCACGTTTTCGCTGAGTTCCTGGCGCTGATGCGAGAGAACGAGGGCAAGAAAATTTTCGTGCACTGCCGCTACGGCGACGACCGCACCGGCATGATGATTGCTGCCTATCGCATGGCTGTCGAGGGCTGGACGCCGAAGGAAGCGCGGAAAGAAATGGAGAAATTCGGATTCCATCGTGTGATTTGTCCGTCGCTTGGGCCATACGAGGCGCACTTTCCCGAACATCTGCGCAAGAGCGATGATTTTCGTGCCTGGCGCGAGAAGACAGCCGTCGCGCAGTAGAACTTGACTTCTTAGTTCACGAAACTTCCGTTCGACCAAACCCAGGGCATGCTGGCAATAGCGATCGTGTTCCAACCAAGCATGAAAACGCGCATCGTGGTGAGTGAATAGGGGCGGTCGCGCCAGATCAGCAATGCATCGAGCAGGAACCACATTGCGCCGAATGCCAGCGCGACTGAGATCCACAAGTTGGAATAATTCCTGTAAATCAAAAGCGCTTCGATGATCAGCATTCCGGAAATGAGGAGTTTGGATGGAACCGCGCCGATGACCGTTGCGGTGGTCAGGCGGCCGCTTTGACGGTCGGGGCCAATGTCCATGACTTCGCCGAAGACGTGCGAGTGCATGGCGAAGAGTGCGCCGAAGAGCATCGCCGGCCCGCGCAGTTGCGGCACATGATTTAGCCAGCTGCTGAGCACGAACACCAGCAAATATCCGGCCTGGTTCAGGATGTCGAATGGAGGATTCTGCTTGAGGCCGTAGCGTGGCAAGTTGTAAATCGCGGTGAACGCGATCAGACCGGCAAACCAAAGCAGAATCTTCGGCCCTGCAAAGAGAAGGAAAACAGCAGCGAATATCGCCTGGGCGAGAGCTATTTGCAGCGGCAAGCGACGAAGTTGCTCTTGCGATCCGCGCGCGCCGAAGAGGAACGTCCCTTTGCGCGGATTGAATTTGTCGATCTCGGCATCGGCGATGTCGTTCCACCCGTAGATGATCAGGCCGAGCGGAAGCGTGACGTAGATGATCCCGAGCCAGAATGCGAAGGAATCGAAGACGTGGCGACGGCCAAGGGGAAGAAGATAGAACCAGACCGCGGTCGCCCAGAGGCCGGGGCGGGAGGCTTTGACGATGAAGTTGAGAGCAGAGGAGCGAGCACTGGCGGGAGCGGCGATTTGATGTGGAGCGGTGGTGGCCACGGAATATGGTACACGGGAAAATGCTTACAGCAAGCGCTCCAAGTCTCGAGCGCCGTGGACGACACGAAGAACAAAAACCTCTCCCTCGGAGAAGCGATAGAAGATCAGATGTTTTGGAAAGCCTGCAATGGTTGTTCGTCGAACGTAGTGAAGTTCTGAAGATCCGAATGAACAAGGTGTACCGGCTGCAGGAGCCCTCACGACCCGCAGGATGGCAGACGTGACAGCTTTCTGCCAACGTGCAGCCAGTGATCTTCCGGATTGAGCTTCGTACCAATCCGCCTGCTCGACTATGTCTGATGCAGCAGCATCGCTGATTGAGACACTGGTGGCCTTCACCGGCGGCGTGTCCGTTCGCGAAGTGCCGCGACCAAACCCTTCTTGCGAATCTCGGAGATAGGAACTTCGATCTTGGAGCCTTTAACAGCGGCGAGGAGTTCGTGTTCAAGAGTGCCGAGGCGGCGCTCTTTATCCTGACGAATCAACTCGCGGACATATTCGCTAGGGGTACCCCAATCACCCGAGGCAACTTGGCCCTCGACGTATTCCTTCAGCGCCTCAGGCAAGGAGATATTCAAAGAAGTCATCGGCATGGCTTCATAATATGACAGTTTATGACGGCAATGCAAAGTCGCGACGATTGCGCCAGTTTCCGAAAACAGGAGTGACAAGGGCAACCCGGCTAGCTATGTTCCGTACTTCCGGGGCTGACTTGTGGAGTTCGCTTCTTGGCTGGTAATAACACAGTCACCAATATCAGAACGGCTACAGCAATCAGCACTCTCGTGACAAGGTGGAAAGTGTTGTGAAATGGCAGATATCGAATTACGTGGAAACAGGCGTAGAGGTCAAGGCTGGCAATCGCTAAGAAGGTCGCACCCAAGAGCGCTATGAAGGGCTGTCGCCAGGTTTGAAGTTTTCGTCCGGGCAAAAAGAATTCCAAAGCAGATAGGCACAGTATACCCATGATGAAGCTGGGAACCGCCAGCCCAAGTCTCAAGTATCGCGTCCTCGTTGTTGGCCGGAACGATTTCAGAAACTGTATGGAACTCGGCTCACCTTGAGCAGCCGCCATGCGATACCAGCGAAGAGATCCGATGCTGTCCCTTTCCACTCCTAGACCATAGGCGTACATGTAACCGAGCGTCGCTTGGGACACGGCGTCGCCCTGATCCGCGGCCTTTTGATACCAAGCCGCGGCTTCAGTGTACTCTTTCGGGACTCCGCGACCGTTAGAATACATCCAGCCGAGAGCTTGTTGAGCCACAGGATAGCCCTGCTCGGCGGCGTTGCGGTACCAACTAAGTGCCTGCGCATCGTCCTGCGGAACGCCCTCACCGTAGAAGTACATGTATCCAAGAGCGGTTTCCGCGCGCATATCACGTTGTTCGGCGGACTTTCGCAACCAGGAGAGCGTCTCAGCGTAGTCTTTCGGTACTCCTTCGCCGTGGTGGTACATCTGGCCAAGGTTGAACTGTGCCTTCGCGTATCCCTGTTCGGCGGACTTCCGATACCAGCGGAGTGCTTCACCCAGGTCTTTGGGCACTCCTTTTCCATGGTGGTACCGATTGCCAAGTTTGTCTTGAGCAGCAGCCTCTCCTCGCTCGGCGCGTGCGCGAAGCTCGGACAGTTGTCGCCATTCAGCGACCCTCTCTGTGTGTCCTCGCCACGCGAAGAAGCCTCCGAAGATGACGGCAATGCACGCTGCGAGTGCACTTGCCCTGAAACACCAATTCATGAGGCGTGATCGTAACACGGAGAGTCCCTCAGGTGGACTTGGATTTAGGGCGTCGGAGCTGCGCTCGCGAGCGGAGTCTGGAGACCTGCTCCTACATGATTCAGCCTACGCTTCGTCCTGCTCTTTGAGCCTGGAAATCACGCTGAAGTCTTCCAGTGTCGTCATGTCGCCTTTGACGTCGCCGTTGGTGGCCAGCTCGCGCAGAAGGCGCCGCATGATTTTTCCGCTGCGGGTTTTAGGGAGTGAGTCGGTGAAGCGAATGTCATCCGGCTTGGCAAGGGAGCCGATTTCCTTCGCCACCCATTTGCGCAGTTCTTCTTTTAGCTCTGGGGTCGGAGTGCGCCCGCCTTCGAGCGTCACGAACGCTGCAATGGCCTGACCTTTGAGTTCATCAGGACGCCCAACCACGGCCGCTTCGGCAACCGCCTCGTGAGCGACCAGCGCGGATTCCACTTCCATGGTGCTCAAGCGATGGCCAGAAACGTTAATAACGTCATCGACCCGGCCCATCACCCAGAAGTAGCCGTCTTTATCTTTGCGCGCGCCATCACCGGTGAAATACGCGCCCTGAATTTGCGAAAAATACTGCTTCACGTAGCGGTCAGGATCCCCATAGATAGTGCGCAACATACCCGGCCAGGGCCGTTTCAAAACGAGAAATCCGCCGGAGCCTTCCGGAACAGGTTCGCCCTCCGTGTTGACTATCTCCGCGACGACTCCCGGAAATGGCTTCGTCGCCGAGCCAGGCTTCGTGGCAATTGCTCCAGGAATCGGAGTGATCATGATGTGACCGGTCTCGGTTTGCCACCAGGTATCAACGATCGGGCAACGGTTATGGCCGATGGTTTCGCGATACCACATCCATGCCTCGGGATTGATCGGCTCGCCAACTGTGCCGAGCAATCGCAGGCTGTCGAGCTTGTGCTTCTTCGGCCATTCATTGCCCCAGCGAATGAATGTACGGATTGCCGTGGGAGCGGTGTAAAAGATATTTACTTTGTGGCGATCGATGATGCGCCAGAAACGGTCGAACTCGGGAAAGTTCGGTGCGCCTTCATACATCAGGCTGGTGGCCCCGTTCTGCAGCGGGCCATAAACAATGTAGCTGTGGCCCGTCACCCAGCCGATATCGGCGGTGCACCAGTACGTGTCTTCCTCGCGCAGATCGAAGACCCACTTGGTCGTGAGATAAGTGCCGACTGAATATCCGCCGGTGGTGTGCACCACGCCCTTCGGCTTACCGGTAGTGCCCGACGTATAAAGGATGTAGAGCGGATGTTCAGCATCGAGCGGCTCGGCGGGGCATTCGTCGGAGGCATTGGCCATCGCTTCGTGCCACCAGTGGTCGCGGCCTGACTGCATATTGATCGCGGTTCCCGTGCGCTTGTACACGACTACGTTCTTCACTGATGGGCAGGTCTTCAATGCTTCTTCGACCACGGGGAAGAGCTTCACTTCTGCGCCACGGCGATACGAACCATCTTGCGTAACCACCAGAGTGGCCTGGCAATCGTGAATGCGATCCACCAGCGCGTGGGAAGCGAATCCGCCAAACACGACTGTATGCGGGGCCCCGATTCGCGTGCAGGCCAGCATCGCAATCGGCAGCTCAGGGGTCATGCCCATGTAAATAGCGACGCGGTCGCCCTTTTTCACGCCTAGCGACTTGAGGACGTTTGCGAATTTTTTAACTTCACTGTGAAGCTGCTGATAGGTGAAAGTGCGAACTTCGCCGGGCTCGCTCTCCCAAATCAGCGCAGCTTTATTTTTGCGTGAGGTGAGAACGTGACGATCGAGGCAGTTATACGAGAGGTTGATCTGGCCTCCGACAAACCACTTCGCCCAGGGATGGTTCCACTCGAGAACTTTGTCCCACTTTTTGAACCAATGCAGCTCTTCGGCCACACGTCCCCAGAATTTGTCTGGATCCTCGACTGACTTCCGGTAGATACGCTCGTATTCTTCGGCACTCTTGATGTGAGCGGCGCGGCGAAATTCCTCTGGCGGCTCGAACTTGCGCTGCTCTTGAAGAATGGAGTCGATGTTGGTGCTGGGGACAGCGGCTTGTTCCGGCATCCGGGACCTCGCGTTAACTGTAGCTCCGCATTTTATACGAGTCGTTCAGTCGAATGCGCACCGCTCACGAAGGAAACGAATGTCCATGTAGGGGCGGGTGCCCTCACCCGCTCAGCCGCGCAGCGCGCGGCTTGCCTTCGCTTCCCTTCCCACTCTGTCATTCCGACCGGAGTCTCAGCCGAATGATTCGGAAACGCGAATCATTCGCCCTCGGTCGGAATGACAGCAGTTAGCCACATCTTTTTCGCAACCCAGGAAAAGCTAATCGCGATGTGGCGCGCTAAACTGTCCCGTGGCCAGAAAGAAAATTCATCAGAGCCAGTTCCATCGTTCTCAGATCGGCCGGGCACAAAGATACATTCGTCTGCATCTCTCTGATCCAATGACCCTCGGCCGCATTGCCCGCGAGGCGGGATCGTCGTCTTACCACTTCGCGCGTCTTTTTCTGGCGTACACCGGCGAGACGCCTTTCGAGTTCCTGCGCCGACTGCGGCTGGTCACGGCATTGCGCATGTTGCAGGAAGACGCCGACGCCAGCGTCACTGAAATTGCTTTGAGTGTCGGTTACGAAACCTCCGCCGCCTTCAACAAATCTTTTCGCAAAGCTCTGCTCACCAATCCCAGCGATTTTCGCAAGCTGGGAAAAGAACGTCAGCACGACGTGATCTACGATCTGAGTCGTCCGAGACTACAGAAGGAGATCACAATGAACCTCACACAGCAGTTCGAGACCGTCACCCGTCCGTCGACTAATTACGTTTTCTTAGAAAAGCTGGGGCCGTTTCCGGAAGTTGCGCCGCCGCTATGGAGCAACCTCATGCCCCTGATCCAGCAGCTCGATCAAAAGCAGATTCGCGAATACCTTGGCCTGAGCGGGATTGACAAGACCAAGGTTGGCGAAGAAACCATGATCTATCAGGCCGGAGTCGCGCTGGGATCACAGCCCGGCAAGCTGCCCGATGCCATGCGGCACCGCACCATCGAGCGCGGGAATTACGCCAAATTCGTCTTGGTCGGGCCTTATTCGCAAATATGGATGGCCTTCGACCAGATCTTCAAGACACTCGCTGAGAGAAAGGTCGCGCTCCGGCCGGAATTTTGCATTGAGAATTATGTCAACGATCCGCGAATGACTCCTGAGGACAAATTGCAAACCGAGTTGCTGGTCCCGATAGCCTAACTCGCAACCACCTCACTTTTCGTGCCGCTCCAACAAATACGCGCCCGGGCCTTGCTGTCCGCGTATGGAGCGGCAGAATTCTCTGACCACAAATCCGGCTTTCACCGATTCGGTAAACGCCCGGCGCGTCGCCTGTCGCCATTCGCGGCCAAGCGCGAGATCTTCGCGCTCGATTCGTCCAATGTCGCCGGGAATTTCGATCGCAATTCTTTGCCTCGCCAAGGCAGGCGCCAATTCGCTTTCTGCGGGACGGCCATTACCGTTGAATCTCACCAGCGGATCCAAGTGCGCCAGTGCATCGAGCATCTCCATACGCACTTGGTTGAGGCTGCCCGACGGTTGCCCCACCCTTGTCGCGCTTTTTGCGACAGAGTGGGAATTCTGACTCTCGTCCGCGCTGCCCGCGCGCTTTAGTCTTTGTTCCACCCGGGGCTCCGCCAAGTTCCACGTGATCCACAAACGGTCGGTGCTGTTGGAATGCATGGGACTGGAAGACTTCGATCCATAAAAATCGATTTCGTACCGATCCGAAATCACTCCCAGCTTGCAGAAATTCAAATGCGCATTCCGGCTGCGCAGGGGATCGAAGGTCCACGTCATTTTTTTAATCCCCAGGGCCAGAGCTTTTTCTCTTTGGGCGAGTTTCAGCTGATAGCCGACGCCGGAGCTCTGGTAGGCCTCACGGACGCCCACCGTGTGCGAATGAAAAGCAGTTCCGCCTTCGTCAAAACTGGGCAGAGCAAAAGCGAAGCCGATCAGGTCATCGCCCTCAAACGCACCCAGCCAAATACTACCGGCTGCGCGAGTGGCAACCGCCAAGGTAATGGGCACGATATCCGAGTCCTCGCACCGCCAAACTTCCTTTTCTAGTTGAATGGCGCGTTCCAGCTCAGCAACCGTACTCAGCTCTCGAATCGTAATCCCCGGATTGGCGCGCGCTATTGCCATTGCGATTGGCCGCCAATATACGCGAGCTGGTTACCCCTCTGCCACTTGGGTTCAGCGGCAGTTGCGTAAATTTTTGTAAACGGTTGAGGAAAAAAGCCTTGCGATCTCATCCAAAGAGCGTCGATCACAACAGACGGAGTATTCTGTTCAACGACAAATTGGTGTATCCGGCGGTATTTTGCTGATGCTGCTCAAGCTGAAGGACAATATTTTATAAGATCGTCTGGAGCGGCATCACGCGAGGTCAATGAATGAATCGAACTATTTCGTCTGGTCTGTTCACCGTGGCAGTGTTGCTGGCAAGCGTTGGTGTTGGATGCTCCGGCTCAGCTTCAGGGCCCTCGCGAGCCCGCGCCAGCGCGCCGCAGACCATTCCCGTAACTGTCGCTCCCGTTCAGAAGCAGGACCTGCCCGTCTATCTCAGCGGACTGGGATCGATTGAAGCGTATTACACGGTCAGCTTGAAGAGTCGAGTGGATGGACAACTCGTGCAGGTCAAATTTCGCGAGGGCGAGTTCGTAAAAAAAGGCGACCTGCTGGCGATAATCGATCCGCGGCCCTATGAGGTGCAACTCGAGCAGGCACAGGCTCAACTGTTCAAAGATCAAGCCTCCCTGCGAGACGCACAACTCAATTACCAGCGCTACAAAGATCTCTTGCAGAACTCGGGCGCGATGTCGCAGCAGCAGGTTGACACGCAGAAAGCGACCGCAGATCAACTGGAAGGCGCAGTGCGCAACGATCAGGCAACTGTGGACAATGCGAAGCTGAACCTTGTGTACTGTCACATTACTGCTCCAGAAAGCGGCCGGATCGGCCTGCGTCTGGTGGATCCCGGCAATATTGTGCACGCGTCAGACGCGAACCCTATGCTCGTGATCACCCAATTGCAGCCGATCACTGCAGTGTTCACGTTGCCGGAAGACCAGGTGCAAACGGTGGCGCAGCACATGCGCGCCGGGCCACTTCAGGCCGATGCCTACAGCCGCGACGATTTGACCAAAATCTCTAGCGGCAAGCTTCTCACTATCGACAACCAGATTGATCAGACAACTGGCACAGCTCGGCTCAAAGCAGTCTTCGAGAACAAGGGCAATGAGCTTTGGCCCAACCAGTTCGTCAATGTGCATTTGCTGCTTGAAACTCGCAAGAATGCCACGGTCATTCCAACCGCAGCGGTGCAGCGCGGACCGCAAGGCAACTACGTCTACGTGGTAAATCCCCAGAATAAGGCAGAGGTCCGCCAAGTAAGTATCGCAATCACCGAAGGCAATCTGGCGCAGATTACGAGCGGCGTTTCACCGGATGAACGGGTCGTGACCGATGGGCAAGACAAGTTGCAGCCGGGCAGTGAAGTCCAGCCACACTTACTTGGTGCCAATGCAGACACCAATCAGAACGCCGGCCCCAACGGGAATGCGCCAGGCTCAAACCCGGGCAAGCGCTCGTCACGAAACCGCCAGACTGGCCCGCCCGATGCCGGCAAGTCGAATACGGGAACCACTTCGCAATGAATCCGTCTCGCCTATTTATTCTTCGGCCGGTCGCGACATCGCTGCTGATGTTTGGCGTTCTGCTGGTAGGAAGTGTTGCCTACCGGCAGTTGCCGGTTTCGGCCCTGCCTGAGGTTGATTATCCGACCATTCAGGTAATGACCTTCTACCCTGGGGCCGACCCCACGGTGATGGCGTCTTCTGTGACCGCACCCCTCGAGCGGCAGTTTGGACAAGTCCCCGGCTTGAGCCAGATGACTTCGAGCAGTTCACTGGGCAGCTCGATCATCACTTTACAGTTCACTCTCGAGCAGAACATTGATATCGCGGAACAGGAAGTGCAGGCGGCTATCAATTCTTCCGGCACCTACCTTCCGCTGGATCTGCCGAATCCCCCGATATACAGCAAGGTGAATCCCGCTGATTCGCCAATTCTGACCCTGGCGCTGAGTTCCAACACGCTGCCGCTGCCAAAAGTCGAGGATCTCGCCGACACCCAACTCGCGCAAAAAATCTCGCAGGTCAGCGGCGTGGGCTTGGTTTCAATCAGCGGCGGACAGAAGCCGGCGGTGCGGATACAGGCGAATCCTACGCAGTTGGCCTCATACGGGCTGAGCCTTGAGGACATGCGCACGGCATTGGCCGCAGCCAATGTTGACCAGGCTAAGGGGACTCTTGACGGCCCCCGCCAGTCGTTCACGATTGATGCGAACGATCAACTGCTCGCCGGGCCGCAATACAACCCCATTGTGATCGCTTACCGGAATGGCGCGCCGGTGCGCGTCGCCGACGTAGCGACTGTGACCGACAGCGTCGAGAACGTGGACCAGGCGGCCTGGATGGGCCAGGGAAATGTGCTGTCGCCGGCGGTGATTGTCAACATCCAGCGGCAACCTGGGGCGAACATAATTGCGGTTGTAGACCGAATAAAAAAACTGCTAACCGTCCTGCAAAAGTCGCTTCCCGCTGCGGTCACCGTCACACCGCTGACCGACCGTACAGAAACAATTCGTGCCTCGGTTGCAGACGTAGAATTCGAACTGACGTTGACTATCGCGCTGGTCGTGCTGGTCATCTTTCTTTTCCTTAGAAATCTACGCGCAACCGTGATTCCCAGCTTTGCGGTTCCGCTTTCCCTGGTCGGAACGTTCGGGATTATGTATCTGCTGGGGTACAGCCTGAACAATCTCACGCTGATGGCGCTAACCATTTCGACCGGCTTCGTGGTGGATGACGCCATCGTGATGATCGAAAACATCGACCGCTTTCTCGAAGCCGGAGATTCGCCGCTGGATGCGGCTTTGAAAGGCGCCGGCCAGATCGGCTTCACAATTGTGTCTTTGACCGTCTCGCTTATTGCAGTGTTGATTCCCTTGCTGTTCATGGGCGACATCGTGGGACGGCTGTTCCGCGAATTCGCGGTGACCCTGGCGGTCACGATTCTCGTCTCGGCTTTTGTTTCGTTGACGCTCACCCCCATGATGAGCGCGCGGTTGTTGAAGTCGAAGGAACACTCGAAGCACAGCCGGTTCTATGAGCGCTCGGAGCGCATTTACGAAAAGGTCATTCAGTACTATGGCCGGACCCTGAAATGGGTTTTGCAACATCAGCCTTCGACCCTGATCGTGACTGCATTAACTCTGGTGTTGACGATCTTTCTTTATATCGTGGTGCCGAAGGGCTTCTTCCCCGTCCAAGACACCGGGGTGATTCAGGGCATCTCCGATGGGCCGCAGAACATTTCTTTCCAGGCGATGTCGCAGCGGCAACAACAATTGGCGCAGGTCATACTTAAAGATCCCGATGTTGCCAGCCTCTCGTCATTCATCGGCGTCGATGGGACCAACCCGACGATCAATACCGGACGCATACAAATAAATCTCAAGCCGCGAGATCAGCGCCGCGCGAGCGCTATCGACATCATTCGCCGGCTGCAAGGGCCGCTTAAAGACGTTGAGGGAATCACGTTGTTCATGCAGCCGGTGCAGGATTTGACCGTGGAAGACCGCGTCAGCCGCACCCAGTTTCAGTACTCGATGGAAGACACGGACGCCCAGGAACTCTCGGATTGGTCGCAGAAGCTGCTGGAAAAACTCCGAACGTCACCGGAACTCCTCGATGTCGCGAGCGATCAGCAAAATGGCGGATTGCAGGCCGACCTGGTGATTGACCGCGATACGGCCTCGCGACTTGGGATTCTTCCCGCAGCCATCGACAACACACTTTACGACGCCTTCGGTCAGCGGCAGGTTTCAACTATTTACACGCAACTGAACCAGTACCACGTGGTCATGGAAGTAAACCCGCAGTTTCAGCAGGACCCCGCCGATTTGAACAATCTTTATGTGAAATCAAGTACCGGAATGCAGGTGCCGCTCTCGGCATTCAGCCACGTTGAGCGGACCAACACAACCCTTGCGATCAACCATCAGGGGCAGTTCCCGGTGGTAACACTGTCGTTCAACCTGGCCCCTGGCGCTTCCCTGGGAGATGCAACCAAAGCCATCGATGCCGCGGAGGCCGACATCCACCTGCCCGAAAGCATTCACACCAGCTTTCAAGGAACTGCTGCGGCATTCCGAAATTCGCTATCGAGCGAGCCGCTGCTGATTCTGGCCGCGATCATTACCGTGTACATCGTGCTGGGCGTGCTATACGAAAGCTACATTCACCCGATCACGATCCTGTCGACGCTGCCGTCCGCCGGTGTGGGAGCGCTGGTGGCACTATTGATTACCGGCAACGATCTCGGCGTAGTCAGCCTGATTGGAATCATCCTGCTGATCGGAATCGTAAAAAAGAACGCAATCATGATGATCGACTTCGCACTGGAAGCGGAGCGTGACCAGCACAAATCTCCTGAGGACGCCATTTATCAGGCTTGCCTGTTGCGCTTCAGGCCGATCATGATGACGACCATGGCGGCACTCCTGGCAGGCCTGCCGCTGGCTCTCGGACGCGGTACGGGATCGGAGTTGCGCCATCCGCTCGGCATCACCATCGTCGGCGGACTTTTGCTTAGCCAGCTGCTCACGCTGTACACCACGCCGGTCGTCTATCTGTGGTTCGATCGTTTATCGAGCCGCTTCGCGAGCATCGGGTTTCGTCCCGTTCCCAATCAGTCGATACCGGGAGAAGCCACAGGAGATTAGTTGAGCGCTTCCTCTCCATTCATCAAGAGGCCGGTTGGCACTTCGCTGCTGACCCTCGGATTGCTGCTCGGGGGCATTCTTGCGTTTCAATTCTTGCCGGTCGCGCCACTTCCTCAAGTCGAATTTCCAGTCATCCAGGTGGGAGCTTCCCTTCCCGGAGCGAGTCCGGAAACCATGGCTTCGGCCGTGGCCACTCCACTCGAGCGCCAGTTCGGACGAATCGCCGGCGGCAATCAAATGACGTCAACCAGCCAGATCGGTTCAACCAGCATTGCGTTGCAGTTCGATCTCGACCGCAACATCGATGCTGCAGGCCGCGACGTGCAAGCCGCCATCAACGCCGCGCGCAGCCAGTTGCCGTCGTATCTGCCCGGGAATCCTTCTTACCGGAAGGTCAACCCGGCGGACGCTCCAATTCTGATTCTCGCTTTGACATCCGACACCATCACGCTGCCGCAAATGTACGATGCCGCGGATTCAGTGTTGTCGCAGAAACTGGCGCAAGTCAGCGGCGTGGGCCAGGCCTTCGTAGGCGGCGCGGCGCGTCCAGCGGTGCGCGCGGAAGTGAATCCCAATGTACTGAACAAGCTCGGTATCGGCTTGGACACCGTCCGTACTGCGCTGGGTTCGGCAAACACGAACCGTCCCAAGGGTGCTCTCGCGAACGCGATCAACGCGTGGGCGATTACTGACAACGACCAGATCAAGCAGGCGGATAAGTATCGTCCGTTAATCGTTTCATATCAGAACGGCGCTCCCGTTCGTCTTGGCGATGTGGCCGACGTTCAGGATTCCGTCGAAGACACGCGCGTAATTGGCTTGGCAGCGCACAATTCTACTGACCCGTCGGCGCAGGGCAAGCCCGCGGTATTGATCATTATTTTTCGCCAACCGGGCGCAAACATCATTGAAACCGTAGATAACGTTTACGCCCTGCTGCCGCAGTTGAAGGGGTCGATATCTCCCGCCATCAATATTGACGTGGTGATGGACCGCACCACAACCATCCGCGCCTCGGTCCACGATATTGAGATAACGCTGTTGATTTCGGTCTTTTTGGTGATCCTTGTGGTGTTCGCGTTTCTGCGCACCGTGCGGGCCACCATCATTCCCAGCATCGCGGTGCCGCTGTCATTGATCGGCACCTTTGCCATCATGTACGCCTGTGGTTACAGCCTGGACAATCTTTCGCTGATGGCGCTGGCCATTTCCACCGGATTTGTTGTGGACGATGCCATCGTCGTGCTTGAGAACATTACTCGTTATGTCGAGCAAGGAATGACCCCGGTTGCAGCAGCATTTCGCGGCGCACGCGAGATCGGCTTTACCGTGCTCTCAATGAGCACATCATTAATCGCCGTTTTCATTCCGATTCTGATGATGGGCAGCATCGTGGGAAGAATTTTCCGCGAGTTCGCGGTCACTTTGAGCGCCGCGATCGCAGTCTCGCTGCTAGTTTCGCTCTCCACAACTCCGATGATGTGCGCGCAGATTCTCAAGCCGTCGCATGAAGAGAAGCACAATTGGGTTTACCGGTTCTCGCAGACGGTGTTCGATGGCATGCTCAAGGTTTATCGCATCGGGCTCAGTTGGGTATTGCGCCATCAGCCGCTCACCCTCGCCATCACCGTTGCAACCGCATGCCTGACGGTGTTTTTGTACGCGCAGGTCCCCAAAGGTTTTTTCCCGCAACAAGACACCGCGCGCATTTCCGGCTCGGTGCAAGCCGACCAGGATATTTCTTTCGCTGCCATGAAACAAAAGATGCAGCAGTTCGTGAGCATCGTAATGCGGGACAATAATGTCCAGACAATTGTCGGATTCGCGGGAGGGAACACTGCCAAAAATCAGGGCCGCATGTTCATTACGCTCAAGCCCAAGGGTAAGGAGCGGAAAATAACTGCCGACCAGTTTATCGGTGAAATGCGCCGCAAGCTGGCTGCAGTCCCGGGCGCGACGCTCTTCATGCAATCGGCCCAGGACCTCACCGTCGGCGGACGCCAGAGCCAGGCGCAATATCAGTACACGCTCCAAGGGGAAGATCTCAAGGAACTAAGCTCCTGGACGCCGAAATTGCAGCAGAAACTGCGTACCCTGCCAGAACTGCAGGACGTGAATACCGACCAGCAGGACCGGGGCTTGGACGCCGAGGTGATCATCGATCGCAATACCGCCTCGCGGCTGGGGGTATCGCCGCAGGATATAGACAACGCGCTTTACGATGGCTTTGGCCAGCGCCAGGTGTCAACCATTTACCGGCAGCTGAATCAGTATCACGTGGTCATGGAAGTTGATCCGCAATATCAAACCAGTCCGGCGGCGCTGCAGTCGGTGTATGTGCATTCTTCAACCGGGCACATGGTCCCGCTCGCGGCAATTGCGCATTTTGGCCCCGCGAATACTTCGCTCGCTGTAAACCACCAGGGACAATTCCCTTCCGTTACCATTTCATTCAATCTCGCTCCAAATGTTTCTCTTGGACAAGCCACGCAAGCGATTGATGCAGCCGAACGCGCGATCCAGTTTCCAGCCACCATCCATGCCAGCTTTCAGGGATCGGCAGCCGCGTACCAGCAGGCGTTGGCCAACCAGCCGATTCTGATTGTGATTGCGGTGCTTACGGTTTACATCGTGCTCGGGATTTTGTATGAGAGCTACATCCACCCGATCACCATCCTTTCGACGCTGCCGTCCGCCGGTGTCGGCGCGCTGCTCGCGCTCTTGCTTACGCACAATGAACTTAACGTCATGGGTTTCATCGGAATCATTCTGCTGATCGGCATAGTGAAGAAAAACGCCATCATGATGATCGACTTCGCTCTCGATGCCGAACGCCGGGAAGGCAAATCGCCTCAGGATGCGATCTTCGAAGCCTGCATGTTGCGTTTCCGTCCGATCATGATGACCACCATGGCGGCGCTGCTTGGGGGACTGCCGCTGGCACTAGGAACAGGAACTGGATCCGAATTGCGGCAACCGCTCGGCATAACCATTGTGGGCGGACTGATCCTGAGCCAAGCTTTAACCCTGTTTACTACTCCGGTGGTTTACCTGTATATGGACCGGCTGCGCTGGTGGTTTGCCCGCAGGCGGCGGCCGGTGTGGAAGATATCGCTGACTGACAGCCAAGCGGACTAGCAGGCGATCCAGCGACGCCCCTCTGCTCAGTTGTGCTGGACCAGAAGCGACTGAGGCAAATTCCATTCGGTTACTACCAGTTTCCGACTCCTTCGCCGCTGATTATCTGAATTCAACGGCTTACGATGCTCTGCTCACGCGTCCAATGACCTCCGTAACATGCACCCGGGTGTCTTTCGCCTTACGCTAGCTGAAGGTATTTCGCAAGGGAGCCGTCTATTCCGAGCACCGGCACAAGCAAAGTGGCGCAGGCGTCCGCGCGTCCGTTTCTTCACAGCCTGAACATCCTGGTGAAGCATGTGCGTCTGTACGGTTTCGAGCACAGACGAACCAGGGCGCAGTTTGAAGTCGCCTGGCGGGAACTGAAGGAAGCGGTACCGCTGCTGAAAGGTTCCGTAGTCTTAGGTGTTTTTGAGGAGCATCTCCTGCTCGATGGCATGCCGGTTGAGACCGGGCAGGCAGAGCGGGGATTCGCCCAACTGCTCAATGCTGCGGGAGTGGCGAGCATTCAGTTCTCGAGCGAAGTGACCCTCACGGAATTTGAAAAACTGGTACGCGTTATTTCTGTGGGTGGATCCAAAGCACAGGATTTCGCGACGCTGATGAAGAACGCGTTTCTCGATGGCAAAGGCAACATCCGAATCAACACGATTAAATTCATCGCCACTGACTCCTCGAACCCCGGTGTGACAGCAGCGGCGCAGCTTGCGGCACAAGCGCTGTCGCCCGAAGTTAGAGAGTGGCTCAGCGAGCCGGCCAAACTTGTGCAACTGATCGCAGCCGCCGAGGGCGCCAAAGATTCTGGAGGGTCACAGGGCAGCGCTGCAAACCAGATGTCGTTTGCGCTGGCTGAAGCTCTGGAAGCCAGAAATACTGGTCGCGACAACCCGTTCCCATTAACCGACAAAGAGACGATAGAAGCCCTGCGATTGCTTACCCGCTTCGGCGAAATAGGCGCACAAGCAACTCCCAGACCGGAGCTAATTGGGCTTGAGTTGCACCGCTCCGAAGAAAAGGTCCGTCAGACTGTCCTCGGCCTGCTCGACGAAATTTCCAATTCAGCGGACCACAAGAGTGACAAGCCGGTCCTGATGCGGGCCGCCGAGCAGTTGGCGATCCGCTACGCTCTGGAGCGCTTTGAGTCCGGTGACCTGCAGGTGAATGCTGTCCATGAAATGCTGGAAGGCATGGGCCGGCAGATGGACAGTCTCAGAAAAATTTTGTCGCAGCACGAAGAGAAGATGAGCAAGGCTGGGCTGATGGTCGAGTCCCATGCCGATCTGCTCGACCGAATGTTTTGGGCGGAACTGCCGGAGCATAGCAAGAAGAAAGCTCTGATGTCGGAGGATGCTCCCTGCGTCCCCTCACGAAATGTGCGGCAATACATCGAACTCCTCCTCCAGCGCGGAGACCGCGAGACCGCGGCGGCTGTACTTGAAAGCTACGCCGGACAGGTAAGCTCACGTGATCACGACTATCGCGCACGAGTTGCTAACGGACTGACCCAGCTCGCAGATCTTCTGGCCGCAGTCGGCGGCAACCTGCTGGGCGAAACCGCCCACAAGGTCGGCGATGCGCTGGTGAAAGAATCGGATCCCGAAGTTGAGTCCCTGTTGAGCGCAGCTTTCGTGCGCCTGGGAACTGAAGCCAGCCAGCGGAAGCAATATCGCGCTCTGGCCCACTGTTGCGAGACCATGGATTATCTGGCGAGCCGGCGGCCGGTACTAGAGAAGGAATTGCGGCCGCGCATCGGCGTCGATAGCCGCTTGCCTGAGTTCATTGAGGACGCCTTGCGGCAGCAGAACATTCCTGCCGATCTGTTGTCGGTGCTGCACCGGAATGCGCAGGCTGCCGCCGAACATCTTGCGGAACGGTTCTTCCGCTCCATGCGCCGTGAAGAGTGCGACCGCATCGTGGACGTGGTGCACGATCTGGGCGAGGAGGCCAACCAGTCTTTACGCGAAATGCTGCGCAGCGGCGCCCAACGACAGGCAGTTTCGTCCGTGGGCCTGCTGAGCCGGCTGGATGTTCCGGGCCTACTGGAATTCCTGCCTCAGCGGCTGCCGGAGTGGAACCGGTTTTATCACGACGTGATCGTGCGCCAGATCGCGTATGGTGCGGCAGGAGATCGCGGACGCACACTGCTCGAGATTCTGGAAATTCTTGACCCGTCGGTGGTGCCACAGGCTCTAGACGAGATTGGCATGAGCGGAGACCGCAGCGCCGCGCCTCCGTTGATCGTCATGGCTGAAGTCGGAGAGACTGAGAGTCGTTCTCCGCTGCTTCAGTTGAAGGCGATTGAAGCTCTGGGAAGATTGCGCGACCCTGATGCCGTGCCGGTGCTGCGCAGTCTGTACGAAGCGAAAAGGATGTTCAAGTGGCAACAGCATCGCGAACTGCGAATTGCAGCGGCGCAGGCGCTGGCCCGAATCGATCCGCGCTACTCAACCCAAATCATGTCCCAGAGCGGCCTTGAGCCGGGCGAACTGGCGATCGGCCCACTGGATTCGGCTCCTGCGTGTCCCTGGGTAAGGCAGCGCCGTTATGAACGAATTGTGCTGAAGAAGGCTGTCCCAGCGACTATCAGCAGTTCATGGGGCAAATCAAGTTTGGCGGTCCGCGAGCTCAGCCTCGGCGGAGGAATGGGGACCAAAGAAGATTCACTTCGCGTCGGCTCGGACGCCGACCTGGATATTCAAGTTGGCATGCGGCACATCCGCGCGCAGGTTTTGCTGCGCCGCGCCCGCGTCAACGAAGTCGGATTTGAGTTCGTGAATATCGATCTTGAAAGCCGGCACCGCCTGCGCCATCTGCTGATGGGCTCGCTGGCGCACGCTCCCGATGGCCGTACTGGGAGATGGGAATACGACAGAAAACCCGATTCATCGCAGTGATCCCACTTCCCGCTGACTCTACGAGAAGTGGGGCCACCCAGAACGAAACCTCACTACTTCATTTTCACGAAGACCACCAGCAACACATAGATCGCGAGCGACTCAATAAATGCCAAGCCGATAATCAACGCGGTTTGAATAGATGCGCGAGCCGAAGGATTTCGCGCGATTCCCTCGTTCGCCGCTGCAGACGCGCGGCCCTGGCCAACTCCGCAGCCGGCAGCCGCAATTGCCATGGCAATACCTGCTGCCGCAGCAACCCAATTTGTCCCGCCCGACGCTTCTCCGCCCTGCGCGAATGCAGGAACGGCGAAGCAAAGAGACGACAAGCCCATCAACATAAACTTCATAGTACGCATTCTTCGTTCTCCTTATGAATTGCCGCCAGTGGGTGGTTGACGCTACCGTGCAAGCGCCCTCACGCTGAACGGCGAGATTTAGTGCTGCTCAACGACCGCTCCTCCCAGATACACAATCGCGAGCAAAACGAACACATACGTTTGAATGAGAGCCACGCCAATATGCAGCCCGATGAAAACCACCGGCACAGCTATGGGAGTAAGGGACAGGAAGACAAGGGTGACCATGTCTCCAGCGAAAATGTTCCCATAAAGTCGGACAGTCAGTGAAATCACGCGGGCCAAATGACTGATCGGTTCGATTACGAGCATTAGAAGACCGACCGGAACACGAATGTACGTCGGTGTGCTTGAGTCAAACGGCCCGAGAAAATGCTTCAGATAACCAATTCCGGCGTGCCTGAATCCGTGCGCATGGTAGTAAATAAATACACAAAGCGCGCACCCGAGCGGAACCACTTTGTCGGCCGTCGGCGACTCCATGCCGGGAATGATGCCCAGCAGGTTCGAGATCAGAATGAAATATCCCAAAGTCACGAGGAACGGGATATATCTCTCGCTGTGGCGCCCAATAACGTCGCGTGCTTGCCCTTCAATGAATTCGTTGAAGAGTTCAAAGACGTGCTGTAGACCGTCCGGGCTTTCGACTGACAGCCGGGAGCGCACCAAAACGAACATCAGGAGAAGAAGCCCGAATACGACCAACTCCATCGCGACGCCGTTCGTGATCGGCGCCTGCGGATATTGCGGCTCAACCGGAAGATGCAATGTGCGGTGAACAAAAGCAAGAAGCGAATCGACCGGACCCGCGAAGGCCTGGTTCAAAATCCTTGTAAACCAGAGTTGTTCAGGCATAGGAAAATCAGTTTTACCTTTTGCTCCTCAGCCAAGTTCGCTGACTCTCTGGAGCAAAAACAAGGGCGGACTCGTTTCACATCCCGCGAAATAAGGCCCTGTAACCCTCATACGCCGCCTCGCACAACATTGCCGAGACGGGCAGAAGCAAGCCCGCAAACAATCCATAAAGGCTCTCGCGGGAAACAACAAGTATAACAAAGGCGACGATCGCCATCAGGAAGTAACGAAACAGGAAACGGGCCACAATGCCTCGAGAGGAGACCGGCGCACCGGAACGCACGGCCAACTCTCCGATGCCCGCAACCACTTTTTGCAGCGAGTGAAAATTCAGGAACGCGATTGTGCACCCCAGGCCAAAGCCGGCGGCAACGCGCCATCCGAAGTACGGGAACGAAGTAATCAGACCAGCAATCCCCAGTATGATTATGAGACGCTGAATGCGCCAAAGAGTACGGGAGTAGAAATCGTCATCCGACAGCGCGCGCGCAGGATTCACGAAGAGATTCTAACTGCAGAATTCGCCAAGCGGCCCATAAGCCGCATCAGACGTTCTTGCTGTCCTTCATCACTGCACGAATCAGTTCCACAAAGCCGGCAATAATCCCGACAAGCAACCCGACGATATAAAGCCAGGTTGTATGCAGCCAGTGGTCGAGGGCGGCGCCGATGAGCCAACCTACGATTGTCGCCGCCGGAAGCATTATCGCCAACTGCGCATAGTTGGCCATTTGGCCCCAACCGTTGTCCTTCGGTTCCTGCGAAGAAGCCGCCATATCCATC
>Ga0070717_10000749_pt1 | contig 21173 bp, 11 predicted proteins | sample LARL113metaG_FD_71366 | JGI IMG/M metagenome (GOLD analysis project Ga0070717, IMG submission 71366) | Corn, switchgrass and miscanthus rhizosphere microbial communities from Kellogg Biological Station, Michigan, USA - LAR L11-3 metaG | ecosystem: Host-associated > Plants > Roots > Rhizosphere ...
TCCGCCGGGCAGGTTTGCAGCACTGTAAAGGCCCTTGGCATGGTCGCTGGTGTGGCACTCCTGGCAGAGCATGGGTGCGCGCGTCTTCAACAGCGGCGTCACATTGGAACCGTGTGGAGAGTGGCAGTTGGTGCAGTCCTCAACGACGGGCGTGTGTTCCCACAAAAACGGTCCGCGCTTTTCCGAATGGCAGGTGTAGCAGGTCTCGGTGACGGTGTTCTTCACCATCAGGCGAGGGCCAGTAGAACCGTGCGGGTTGTGGCAGTCGGAGCAGCTGACTTTGCCTTCGAGGATGGGATGCCTGGAGAAGCGATGAAACTGTGCGCGCTCATTCTGATGGCAACCGAAGCAGACTTCCGGTTGGGTCAGCTTATTCAGCACTTTCTGTTCGGGGTTGTGCATCTCATGGCAATCCGTGCAGGTGAGGCCTTGCTTCTCGTGTGCACTGCCCGACCAGTAGGTCCGGGCATGGACGCTTGAGTCATGGCAAGAGAGACACGCCGACGTTCTGGCCTCAGTGGAGGACAACAGCTTCGACTTGGCTCCGAACACGATTTCGGGCGAGTCGGTTGGATTCCCCTGGTGCTTCACGCTTTCGCCGTGGCAGCCCTGGCAGCCGGGCGTGCGTGAGTCGCCTTTCACGCCGTGCTTGGTCTGGTAGATGGACATCACATGTCCGCTGGCCTCGTTGTGACAGAGGGTGCATTTCTTATCACCCTCCAGTGACCGGTCAGTCTCGGCTATCATGGGCACGACCCCGAAAAGACCTAAGGCAAACGCAAATAACGCCAAACGCGAGATTTTCATCCTCTCTCCTGTATCCTGCGATCAACTGCCGGCCGCCGGCCGCCGCGCGCATCTTTGCGAGTCCGCGGGCGGTTTTTGTTTGCGGACGCGCTACTCTCCTCAAAAGTCAACCTGCCTGCGAACAGCATTACCAGATCAATAAAGACGACCAACCCTGCGCTCCGTCTTCCCATTGCGTCCTCCGCCTTTCCATCGAATAGTTCCGAAACCGCCAGGTGCCCGCGTAGATACTCCGTGCTACAAGGCCTGGGTCATGATATGAACTTGATTCAACTACGACCGAGCATTTCAACCAACACACGAAAGTTGAATTGCCTGCTGCTGTGTGGGGGACACAAAGGCAAAGGTATAGGCTGCAAAGACGATTACCGCAGGTGTGCTTGCATGCCGGATAGTAGCTTTGAACAACGAATAACTTATTTGCGACTTATCAAAGGAGTTGTAAACAGTTGTAAGTTCGTGTTGACCTTCCTTGTACTCACCTGACCGTAGACAAACGTATACTCGCAAATCTACCGCCTCTAACGCTTCCATTTAGCAAGCTATCTCGCGGATCAATACCGATCGTAGATGAGTGCGATTGTTTGCGCGGTTTACAACTGTTTACAGTGATATTGATGGTGGACAAACTAGGATGTCGGTGAGTACCCGATGATTGCGGAGTTCGGGTACCACTCAATCTCTCTCGTAAATCAATCAGTCACACAGTTCAAGCTGCCGAGACTTCGGGGGTGACCATGACACCAGAATCCAGTTGTTTGTTGCAGAAAGATGAATGTGCCGGATGCCGGGAACACGCTGCCGTAGATATGCGCAGGCGTTCGTTCGTTGCGACTATCTTAGGCGCATGCGCCGGTGCCATCGCTACAGTGATCGGCACGCCGGTGGTTCGCTACGTGCTCTATCCCGTGCAGGCGGCCACCAGAACCGATAAGTGGACAGAAGTTGGGGACATAAGTGAGTTCGAGAAGATCGACTCTCCCGTCGCCAAGACCATTCTGCTTACTCAGCGGGACGGATGGCGGGAGATTGTTTCGCACCAGCCCGTGTTCGTGAGCCGCGCGAGCGATGGGAAGCTCCAGGTCCTTTCACCGGTTTGTCCTCACCTCGGATGCTCCGTCGCATGGCGTGAAAAGCAGAACAAATTTGTGTGCCCCTGCCATGGCGGCCAGTTCGGTTCGGATGGAAGCCGTCTCTCAGGACCACCGCCGCGGGGACTGGACAGGCTCGATAACCAGGTGAAGGACGGCAAGTTGCAGGTCCAATTCCAGTACTTTCGCTCCAATGTTCCAGACCGTGAACTGCTGAGCTGAAGTGGGTGCCCGAGGAGATCCAATGAGGCGTCAAATCAAGGATTCCGCGCAGCCGCGCGGAGGGCTCGCTAGTCGCGCGCTCAATTGGCTGGATGTGCGTACGGGCGTAAAAGGCCTGACGAAAATGGTGCTCGATGAGCCCATTCCAGGCGGCGCTCGATGGGCTTACGTCTTCGGCTCAGGGCTGCTGTTGATCTTTCTACTTCAGGTCGTCACCGGAATATCCCTCGCGCTCTATTACACGCCCACGGCCGAGACCGCGCATACCAGCGTGGCCTATATCACCAAGCAGGTAGCGGGCGGAGCATTTCTGCGCAGCCTCCACTCCTACGGCTCCAGCGCGATGATCATTGTACTCGGGCTCCATTTTCTGCAGACCTTTATTTATGGTTCATTCAAGGGACGCCGCGAGTTGTTATGGCTCTCGGGCGCACTGCTCTCTTTTCTCGTTCTTGGAATGGGCTTCACCGGCTATCTGCTTCCCTGGGACCAGAAGGCTTACTTCGCGACAGCGGTAGGAACCAATGTGGCGGGACAGGTGCCGATCATTGGGAATCTCATCACCCGCATGCTTCGCGGGGGCGACACCATCGGCACGCTGACGTTATCGCGCTTCTATGTGGCCCACGTGTTTTTGATTCCATCGGCCATTCTCGCCTTTGTCGGCGCACATATCCTTCTATTTCGCAAGGCGGGTCCGGCTGGACCGATGCGTGAACATCCGGTGACTCCGCGGCTGCGGGCGGAGCCGTTCTATCCGCGCCAGGTGTTGTTCGACATGGGATTCGCGCTGTTGGTGGTTGCGGTGCTGGCGGGACTGTCCTATTTGCGGCCGGTGACACTCGGCCCGATCGCCAATCCCGCTGATTCGCAGTTTCTGCCTAGGCCGGAGTGGTATTACCTGCCCATGTTTGAATGGCTAAAGTTCTGGGAAGGTCCTTCTGTCGTCATTGGCGTCGTGGTGATTCCAGGAATCATCGCCATGGTGTTCTTCCTGATGCCGTTTCTCGACCGCCGCCTGGAACGAAAGGTGTGGCGCCGCCCCATTCCAGCGCTCGCGGTGGCGATCGTAGTGACGGGCATGATTAGTCTCGGCATCAAGAGCAAGATCGACGACCGGCAAGCACCCGTGGCGCAACAGCTCGCACATCAGGAGGAACAGGAGAAAGCATACAGCGCCGCACCATTTGAGCCTTATACGAATTCGCCCGCGATCAACCCGCCTGCGACAAGCACAAGTGCGCCGGCATTGGTTGTATCCCTCGATCCAATGATTCCCAAGGGCAAAAATATCTTCACCGATCGCGGATGCAGCGCTTGCCATGGAGACGATGGGACAGGCACGGCTCTGGCTCCGACCCTGGTGGGCATCACGCGTAAGTTCCCCAAAGATCGCCTCGCGGCTCTCCTGCATAATCCCAATGCACGCATGAAGGAGGGAGGCATGCCCAACGTGGATGCTTCGCCCGATGAAATGGAGGCGTTGATCGCATATCTGGCCACGCTGGGGAAGCCGTCCGCCAACCCGCCCGTCGTTGCAAACACATCCGCGCCGGAGCCTTCCCGCAGCAAAGGGAACTCAGTGGCCCTGGTCGCGTCTGTTCCGATCCATGGGGCAAAGTGACGGCGGCGATATCGACGACCGCAAATTGGTTCGCCCGCGTATCCGACCGCAGATTGGTCAATGCGATTCCGAAACGCGGGTAAACAAGAGCCTTTGTTCCGAATCGCCAAACTGCGTGCGGCCCACCACAAGCTCGACGAGCTCCGCGCCATCATCGGAAAGATAGTAGCGCCTCGAAGTTGTCATTGCGCCGATGAAGCTCTGGCTGGACTCCGACACAATCAGGTTGTCGCCCTGCCACTCCACCGCAACGTGCGTGGGAGTGGGCGGCATGCCGGGGAAAAAGCCTGGACGCTCGACAGTGTGCTCCCGCGCATCCGGAACCAGTTCGGCCGTCGAATCCCGCTCGGGCATGGCGAATCCCACAATGTCGACATTGACCTCGTGATCCTTCTGCATCAGTGAGGAACCCTTCAGCTCAAATGTCTTAGTGAAGGCGTAGCCTGGGCCTGGATGGTCCGCGCCCATTTTGCTTCTCTTCAGATCAAGTTGCCAGGCAGCGGCGAAGGCAGCGCGTCGCGCGGCGAAGCCCGTCAACTGCGGGCCTGCATGGGAGTTCTGGCCTGAGGCGGGAAGAAGCGCGGCCAAGCATGCCGCAAAGACCCATAAGGTGCGCATACTGGTTCCTTTCATCGTAGGAGTCGTTCAACTCGCGAATTCGAGCAGTGCGATTCCGTTGGGCGGCACCGCTATTGAGATTGGCACAACTTCTCCCTCGGGCATCGCGCGCATTTCGGGCGGGGGCAACTCTGCGGCATCGTGCAGCTTTTGAATCTGGTCGCGGGTAGGGTATTTCGGGTTACCCATGGCCTTCCATGCTGCCTGTGCGCTGCCGGTCTCCCCATTCACCTGGGTAATTTTGAGGCGGCGGGCGCCCCTGTGACCACGAACCGACAGCTGCAGCGTGAGAGCGCTGCCGCCAGCGCCCTGTCCGCCTCCGCCAGCGGCAAAAGGATCTCCATTAGCGAACAAGCCCGGGTTCTTTGACGGGATGAGGTTCCAGAGCAGGATTGCGGTCGAGCCATCGGATCGACGTGTGGCCAGTACGGGACCGTCACTGGCAGGAATGCGGTCTTCGCCCAGCTTGTGCAGCAGGGAGAAGGCGTGCAGCGATGGGCGGGCGATGCCCCATTGATCGAGCATGCCGAACGTGTCGTTGAAGATCCCGACGGGCACGCCCATCTCTTCGAACACATTGCTGAAAGTCCAATAGGACATGGCTTCCGCCAGCCCAACGCAGTTCTTGATGGTGTCGGCAATGAAGGCAGGATTCTGAGAGCTCCACTCGGTGAGCCAGAACGGCAGGTCATGCATCTTCGAGGATTCGACCTGGTTCTTGATATGCTCCAGGCCGCGCGGGATTACCTGTTCGAAGGGGTACATGTTGGCTTTGCCGAATATCTTCTGCTGCGGGTCGCTGGGGTAAACGTGGGTGCTGACAAAGTCGATGGGGACCTTGTTCTGGCTGCAGTACGCGATGAGCTCGGGGACCCACGCCAGTTGCGCCGTTGACGGGCCGCCTACCTGAAGATCCCTGTCCACGTCCTTCACGGCCTGCGCCGATTGTCGGTAGAGCTCAAAATACTCGTCCTGCGTGCCGGCCCAGAAGCCGATATTCGGCTCATTCCACACTTCGAACTTCCAGCCGCGCACTTCGGCAAGGCCGTAGCGCTTCACGCAGTGGTCGGTGAACGCTCGAACCATATCATACCAGTTCTTCCAGTCCTTGGGAGGCGAGACATTGCCTTTGTAGGAGAAGATGCGGTTGCCGGAACTGGCGAACGCCTCCGGCATAAAGCTCAGTTCGACAAACGGCCGCACGCCCTGGTCGAGCATGAAGTCATAGATCTGGTCGACGTAGAGGAAGTTGAACTTGCCAGCGCCCTGCGAGGCGATGCCCATCTCGTCGTCGAACAGGCCGTGGCAACGGATGGATTGAATGCCGGTCTCACGGCGGCAGCGAACCAGGTCCTGCCGCCACTGCTCTCGTAATCCCACGACGGTTCGATCGGAACCGGCGGCTTTCTCCCAGAAATGGGGCAGTGAAGTTGTCTTGCTGCCGAGGTCGATGGAGACTTGGGCGGCTTCGTTGTCGAGCCCAAACAACCGGGCGGGCTCTCCGGCCAGACTTGTCGCCAAAATCGCGCCGGCCCCGGCGACGAGTTCCCTACGGTTGATCACAATGGCTCCGTTCTGCTCACACGGTCCGAGGCTGCTCAGTCCATCTAAGAACAATCAGGCGATACCTTACCGCACCAACCAGGTATGTTCCAAATCAGCCCCTGATCGGTGACACCCTGGAGAACGACTAGCGCGCCGACGATGCGGCCGCCGTGTATGTGTAGTCGACATAAGAGGAGACCCCGGTCACCCAATAATAGAGCCGGGCATACACACGGAAGCCTTTGGCGGGAATCCCTGAAACCGCGGCAGTGGTACCGGTGGTCTGCGGGCCGTTGTAGATATCCTGCCCACCCCTTGTGGTGCCCACGCGCAAAAGAAACCGATTCGCTCCGTGTCCCGGGTCCCAGGTAAATGTGGCGCTGGGGCCGCTCAGCCTGCTGCCAGGGGACGGATTGGTGAGCGATGGCAATATCGGCGATCCGGCTTCGGTGTAAGTGTAGTCAAGGTAGGAAGAGATTCCGTTTACCCAATAGTAGAGCCGGGCATGGACAGGAACGCCGTAGGCGGGAATCCCTGAAATCGCCGCAGAGGCGCCGGTAATCTGCGGGCCGTTATAGATATCCTGCGCGCCCCTGGTTGTGCCGAGGCGCAGAAGAAATACATTCGCTCCGTGTCCCGGATTCCAGGTAAATGGGACGCTTGAACCGCTCAGCTTAATGCCGGGCGATGGACTGGTGAGCGACGGCGGCACCGGCGAGCCCGCCTCAGTGTAGGTGAAGTCCTTAGTGATCCACACCCCGCTTACAAGGGCATACAGCCGGGCATAGACGTTAACACCATAAGTTGGAATGCCGGTTACCGCGACATAGGTGCCGGCAACCTGGGGGCCAGTGTAGATGTCGTGCGCGCCCAGCGTACTGCCCAGATACAAGCGATACACTGTGGCTCCGCCGCCCGCACTCCAGGAGAATTTGACGCTCGGGCCAGTCAACCTAGAGCCGGGCACCGGGTCAACCAGCGATGCAGGGCCCCGCACGGAAGTAGATTGTGTTGCCGAGGCGGACAGATAGTTAGCGTCAGCGGGCCAGGTTGCGCGCAGCGAGCATGTTCCCGGACCTGCCGAGGCAGTCACAGTTTTTCCAGACAAGGAACAAGCGCCGGAGGAGGTGATGGTTGGATTGGGACTGGCATTGCTCGAAGCGGATAGGACGAACCTGGAATTCAGGGCCGCGCTCGCCGGCGCTCCCGTGAAAGTGAGCGTCGGGGCAATCTTCCGGGCGGTCACGGACTGAGTTACAGAGGCGCCAAGATAATTGGTATCCGCGGCCTTGCGAACGGTTATCGAGCAAGTGCCGGTGCCGTTGGTCATCTTCACGGAAGCACCGGTAGCAGGCTGATTGGCAACCACGGAGCAGACCGAATCTCCGCTAAACGTCATTGCACCGGTGCCACTGCCGCCCCTAACACTGATTGTGAATGTTGCCTGGTAGGGCTGCGGCGCTGTGGGAAAGGCAGTCAGCAACAGCGCTTGCTGGTCGGCGCGATTGATGGTGAGCGTGCCGGAGACATATCTAAAGGCGTAGTTCGCCGCGGCCCCGCCCGAGCATGTGATCCCATACGTCCCGGCCGGACTGGTCGGGGTGGCCGTGGTCGTGCAGGCGGGGGCAGTGGCAAGCACCGCCGGGGTCTCACCCTTTGCGAACCCGCTGTAGCGGAACGTGAGAGCCGGGTTATCGACGTGGTACGCGCGCGCTCGGTTGTCCGCCGTGACGGTCAACGTGGCCGGAGCAACGTTGATGGTCACAGTCGCAGTCTGGATCGCATAAGTATTGCTGTTTTTGGGGGTGAAAGTGACCGTCACGTTCTTTGTTCCCGCCGGCAACACGGTGCCCAGAGGCGAATTGTAGGTGAACGTTCCCTGGCTGGACAGGTCCCGGCCCTTGTGCGCGTCGGCCGCGGTGGCATTCAACTGTGCCGATCCCAGCGGCGTGCCATATCCGATGGACGCGGCCGCGGGTTCCCAGGCAATGGTGGGCGCGATGAGGTTCACCGTCTGCAGCGCCACGGCTGAACTGCTGCCCATAAAGAGACCGCCCGCATTCACAAAAACGGCCTGTACGTGATGCACCCCTGCCTGGAGGATGGGGACGTTGAATTTCGCGCTGTATGGAGCCGAAGCAGACAAGACCGCGGTTGCCAGCATGGCAACCGTTCCCGTTACGTTTCCGTGCCCATCCAGCGTGACTTCATTGATGTTCACGCTGCCGGACAACCGTTGCGCGCCGATGCCTACAAGGTTCGAAGTCGAGACCATCGCCGTAAATTTCACGGTGTCGCCAACGTACACCGCTGTTCCCGATGTGGCCAGGGTGACCGCTGTTCCGTCGGGAACGACGCCGGCGGGCACAACGTTCGATGTCATCGCATTGAAATATGCATCGCCGCTGTAAACCGCCGAGATCAGATGGGGCGCGCCTGGACCCGTGGGCGTCATTGTGGCCGTCGAGAACACAACCGGCTGCCGGCAGTTGTTCGCCGCCAGAGTGACGGTCTTCGCCGGCGTGCTTCCGCCCCCTGCATAGTCCACATAGAACGCCACCGTGCCGGTGGGACAACGCGGCGTGGCCACTGTCGTCAGGTCGAAATAGAGCAACGTTCCATAAGGTGAAGGCGATGGAGAACCGGACTCCAATGCCAGGTCCAGACCGGCACTGATCGGGCGAATGGTCAGCGTGCCCGTAGCCGTGCCCACGAAATTAGGATCTTTAGTCGTCACCACTACCTGGTAGCTGCCGGGGTTGGGGGGCGGCTGTGTACTTGCCGCGTAGACCGTGGGAGCGATCCCTGTATACACGGCTGAATAGGCGGGTCCCTGCACGGAAACCGCCTTGGGATTACCGTCATAATCCTGAACCAGGTTGCCCAGGACCGGAGTGACAGCCACCGGCATGCTGATCGTCTGTGTCATGGATGCGTTGGCAGGAAGGTAAATGTTGTCTCCGGAATAGGTGGCATTAATGGTATGTAAGCCGGCCGGCAGCGATGGCGTGGAGAAGGTCGCCTGACCACCGCTCAATGGCGCCGGGGCGCCGAGCGGGGTGGATTCGTCGAAGAACTGCACCGTGCCGGACGGCGCTGGCTGATTGATCCCGCTCAAGATCGTCACGGTGAAAGTCAAGGCGGTGCCTTGCATCGCAACGTTAGTTGAAGAATTAACGGTGAGCTGCGGGGAAGCGCGATTGCTGACGTCGATCGAAGCCGATGATGCCGGGGCAAAGTACCAATCGCCCGCATAGCTGGCGCTGACGTGATTCAGACCCAGAGGCAGAGTGCGGATGGTAAGGCTAGCATGGCCCTGGTCGAGTGTCGATGTGCCGAGCGCGGTTCCATTTGAAGAGAATGTGATCTGGCCGGTGGGTATTACGTTGGCTGGCGCCGCCATGACGGCGGTAAGCGTCACCGGGGTTTGGAGGGAAGGGCCTGTGGAAGACGATGAAACCGTGATGGAACTGCTTAAGGTTCCCGCCAGGCCGTAGGACTGAATAGCCGGTCCGGATACAAAGTAAAGGGTTTCGCCGCTGAGAGCGAACCCACCGGTGATTGGGCCGGGTGCGGTGCTAATGGTCGTGACCTGCAATTCCCCGGTATCGATGATGAACACGCCCTTCGTCGATAGTCCCCAGATCCGGCCAGCCTTGTCCACGTCCACACTGTTCGGGATCAATCCCGGCAACGGCTCGTGCATGGTGCGCAGGACCGTTCCGAGGGACGGGTCGAACTCGAACAATGTAGTTCCGGCAAAGCCGTAAACGAGGCCATTGGGTGCTGCTACCAGGTCGGTGATGGTCTGCGCTCCGGCGACCGGCACCGCCGTCGCGGTCATCTGGCTGCTGACAGGATCCCAGATGAGCAACTCGGCATCCCGGGCGACGGGTGTGCTGCCCAACCCTCCGATGATCGTGGTGCCGCCGATGATCAGGTGATTCGAAGCGGCGAGCGAAACTACGCCCTGGTTGGCGATCAGCGGAAATTGGGTGGCTGTACCGTTGTGCGGATTCCAGACGATGAGCGGCCCGGTCAGCTTTCCATACCCGGCTTGTGCGCCTACATATACCAGGCCGTCTTCGCCCGCAACCATGGCCAGGGGCCGCCCGCAACCATCGTAGCCGGGGATCGTGACCAATTGTGGATTTTTGGAATGCGGGGCGGTGCTGAAGGGCTGGCCCGGGGTGTACGAAATCAACGGGGAGATATCGGCATAGGTAGCGAAGAGCAGGTTGGAACCAAAGGGGAGCATGGAGTAGGCTTCGCCGCTTCCCAGGCTGCCGATGACATCGATTGTTCCATCGAACTGGATGCGGGCCAGGTCGCTGGGCATGGCGCCCGATCCATATAGCAGGCCATCGGGGCCCATCGCAATCCGGAAGAGCTGATTAGGCTGTCCTCCGTAGTCCAGGGCGAGGGAGACGTCGTCGTTGGCCCCGGGATGCTGGATGTGCAGGATCAACGCGCCCTTTTCTACAGCGAGACTGGCGACCCGGGCATCGGAAAGGGCGGTGCGCACCGCCGGAGCGTGCACGAGGGTCGGCGGAATCTGCGTGGCTTGCCAACCGGAGAGGGTGTAGTCGAACTGGGGCGACGTTGCGTAAACAACCCCGTTGAGACCTACAAACGCGTTCCCGAAGCCGATTAACTGCGCCTGTGGAGGAAGGATCTGTTGCATCGTCCCGGAACTGATCTGGTAGGCCACCACCTTGGCGACCGTGCTACCTATGCCCGCGTAGAGGAATCCGTCGCTGGTGGCAGCAAGAGAGTGGGCGTACTGCTGGGTGGGATCCAGCCGACCGAGATCGGCCAATGCGCCGTTGGCAGGGTCGTAGCGGACGAGTTTGCAATTCGGATAGGTACCGGCGTAGATGCGATTATCGGCGCCGAGGGCCATGGCCCAGATGTAGGTTTCGCCCCGCGCGGGAACGCCCAGGTCGACGAGTGTTTCACGCGCGGTGTCGAGTTTGAGCAAGTGCGCCCCGGGACTGGTGCCGATGTAGATGTTGCCGTCGGGACCCAGCGCCATGGCCCAGATTGCACCTTGGCCCGGAATGGGGTTCTGGAGCACAGTGGTTTTTCCAGTTTCCGGATCAATGGAGAGAAGATCGGCCGTGCCCGCGTAATATGCAAGGCTGGCGTAGACGCGCTGGGAACCTGGCGCCGGTCCCGGGCCGACCAGCGAAGTCAGCACCAGCCCGATGTCTCTGAATGTGCCCACGGCTTTGAATTGCCCCGGTGGTGGGGGCGCGGAGAAGGCCTGGACGGCGCTGGAGGCTAAGGTCAGTCCCGCAAGCAGGCTTTTTGCAAGGCGAAGGCGAGAGGATACACACGGCATGAGCCACATCCCTGTCGTGCTTTCGCGCCGCAGAGCAGGCGCAAGCGCACGCTGTCTTGAATGTCGGCAGTTGGCGAGGGCTCTTTACTCCAGAAATCCAAACGCATGCAGAATTTTTGGGGAAGATTAAGATCCGTCAAGAAAGTGGGATGTAGCTTGTGATGACAGACACGGCGGCATGTATAACCGAATGGGCGGATCCGGGAGTGCATGCATCGCCCGGCAAGCCATTGTGACCCCTTTAACATGGGTTCAGCTCCGAGAGCGGCGGGCGCCGACGAGTAGACGGAGTAGAGTTCGAAGGATGATGCGAATCCGAATCGGCGTGGTTGCAGTCTTGGTCGCATTGAGCGGTGCGGCATGCGCGCAGGTTGCGCCAGCGCGGTCCTACACCGAGACGCACCGGGCCGAATTGACACGGCAGTTTCGGGATTTCCTGGCGATTCCGAATGTGGCGGCGGATCCCGCCGGACTCGAGCGCAATGCGGATTTCCTGCTGCGCATGTTGCGGGACCGCGATGTGGACGCGCGGTTGCTGACTGTGGCGGGAGCGCCGCCGATTGTTTATGGCGAGATTCGGACGCCAGGCGCGAAACACACCGTCGTTTTGTACGCGCACTACGACGGCCAGCCGGTGACGCCGTCGGAATGGGAGACGCCGCCTTTCGAGCCGGAAGTTCGAACTGTGAATGGCGAGCCAAGAATCTATGCGCGGGGCGCGGGCGACGATAAGGCGGCGATCTTTGCGCAACTGACCGCGCTCGATGCGATGAAGGCGGCGGGGATCGTGCCGCGGGCCAACATTCGTTTTGTATGGGAAGGCGAGGAGGAGGCCGGTTCGCCGCATCTCGAGCAGATTTTGGACGCGAACCGGGACGCGGTCCATGGAGATGTGTGGCTGATCTGCGACGGCCCGGTGGATCAGAGTGGCAATCAGACCATCGTGTTCGGGGCCCGCGGTGATGCGCACGTCGAGATAACCGTTTACGGACCGCGTCACGGGCTGCACAGCGGGCACTACGGAAACTGGGCGCCGAACCCGGCCATGATGCTCGCGCATCTGCTGGCCGCGATGAAGGACGCGAACGGGCGCGTGCTGATTCCGCATTTCTATGACGGGATCGCGCCGCTTTCGCCGATGGAGAAAGAGGCGCTGGCTCAGGCTCCGAAGAACGACAAGATGCTGATGGATGCGTTCTGGTTGGGGCATGCGGAGAGCGAAGGCAAGCCGCTTCTCGAGTCGATCAATGAGCCCTCGCTGAATATCAACGGCTTCGCATCCGGGCAAACTGGAGCGCATGCCGCGAACGTGGTGCCGCCGACAGCAGTGGCGGATCTGGACCTGAGGCTGGTGGTGGGAATCGACTGGCGGATCCAGCAGCAGCGCGTGGCAGACTTCGTGCGGGCCCAAGGATACTTCGTGGTGGATCACGAACCGACGAAGGACGAACTGACTTCGCACCCTCGCGTAGCCAGGATCGAATTCGATCAGGCCAGCTACAACGCCGTCCGCACGCCAATGGACCTGCCGATTGCCCAGGAGGTGGTGGCGGCGGTGAAGCGTGCGCGTGGTGACGTGATGCTGCTGCCCACGATGGGTGGGAGTGTGCCGCTGGAGGCGATGGTGAGGGCGGCGCGAACTCACACCATCACCGTGCCGATCGCCAACTACGATGACAACCAACACGCGGCGAATGAGAATCTGCGGCTACAGAACCTTTGGGATGGCGTAGAGACGATGGCGGGTTTATTGCAAATGCAATAGGCTCGCGTTTGGCCGTGCACGCCAACCAGGTCCCTGCTGTTTGGTTAAGTTAGGACCGGCAGATCGCGCAGTTCCATCCCACTTCTAGTTCCTTGAGCAAGCTCCTCAGGACTTCCCTAGCGAAAGCCAGACAATCCAATAACAACACCATGACAATTCAAGGGCGAGCCGCTCGGCATACTCAGTCTCGAACGCGATCCGCGGTTTGGACGCCGTCGATCCTGGAGGCAGGCTATCCAATGAAGATGCTCTGGTCACGATACTGGCTCGCAGTGGTGCTTATGCTCGTTCTCTGCTGTTTTTGCGAAGCGCAGACACCCGGGACCGGAGCTGTGACGGGGACGGTGGTTGACCCGGCGGGCCGCTCGGTCGATGGTGCCGAGGTGACTGCGACCAGCGATGCGACGCAGATGATCCGCACCGTAAACACTGCCGGGGGTGGTGTGTTTCATGTACCGCTGCTACTTCCGGGGAGCTATTCAATCGCCGTAAATGCACCCGGATTTTCGAAAGCCGTTCTTAGGGTGGAGGTAACCGCCAGCGAGACCGCGTCTGTCCACTTCGAACTGCAACTGGCCGGAATGCACACGAGTGTTGAGGTAAGTGGCGCGAGCACCGCGATAGATACCGAAGGCTCAACTCTAGGGGGTGTGGTGAATGAGGCTGCAATCCGCGACCTGCCTCTTTCCAGCCGGAACTACACGCAGATCCTTGGATTGTCGCCGGGCGTGATTGCGGACCTGCCTACGCCTACCGTATTAGGTAACGGAACCCAGAACGTGGCCACGCAGGGCGCCACGCCGACCGCGAATAACATTCAGTTCAATGGCATCGACGCCAACAACCTGCTTGAGAACTCCGCCGCGACGGCACAAAACTACGAGGTGGGAACGGCGGTCCCTGCGCCAGATACCATCCTTGAGTTTCACGTGCAGACCGCGAACTTCGATGCGGCCTACGGGAGAGGCACAGGCGCGAACATCGATCTGATCAGCCGCACAGGCTCAAACCGTTTCCACGGTAGCGCCTGGGAGTTTGCCCGCAACAACATTCTCAACTCAAATGATTTCTTCTCCAAATTGTCGGGCCAGTCGCGTGCGGATCTGAAGCAGCACCAGTTCGGGGGTGCGATCGGTGGCCCCGTGTTGCGGGATCGCGCGTTCTTCTTTTTCACATACCAGGGGACCAGGCAGATCAACGGCCTGGGGACAACGCGAACCGCAATTCTCCCCATGTTTACTGACGATCGCTCCGCGGCGACGCTTGGTACCCAGTTCTGCCCGGACAATCACCTCAACGATCAGGGCCAGCCCTCGCAGGGGTACCAGACAACGGCCGGGGGGGATCAGGTGGAATGCAATGGCTCAAACATTAACCCTGTGGCTCTGGCTGTGCTGAATGCGAAACTCCCAAACGGACAGTTCGCAGTGCCTGCACCGCAGACACCGCTGCCTGCGACCGGCGGGCAGGATCCTTCAGACCAGATTCCTGTGGGCATTTCGACCTATCATCCTTCGGCCCACTATAACGAGGACCAGTACTCAGCGAACCTCGACCAGACGCTGTCTCATAAGAATGTCTTTTCAGAGCGATTTTTCTTCTCGAATCTCCGCATGCAGCTTCCGTTCACGCCGAATGGAGCCAACGTGCCGGGATGGGGTACGAATGCAAAAGGGAAAAACACGCTATTTGTGATTGCGAATACACACACCTTCCGCTCGGATCTGGTGAACGTGGCGCGACTGGGATTTACGCGTTATGACGGTCTGGCGGAAGCGCAAAATCCGATTGCCGCGCAACAAATCGGAATCGGCGTTCCCACCGGCACTCCCGTTTCCGGCACTAATATGCCTTCGATCACCGTCGGCGGCTTTACGATCGGCGATGGAGGTACACCCGCGGAGTGGTCGGTTACGAATAGTTATGTCGGGCAGGATACGCTCGCTTTCACGAGCGGCCGGAGTTATCTGCGCTTCGGCGTTGAGTTAAAGCGTCACCAAGTGGACGAAGACCAGCCTCAACAAGTGGACGGGAACCTGATCATTGCTTCACTGCCTGACTTACTTGTGGGAAAGAGCTATCCCCAAAACAAGAGCCCCCTGGGGCTCAGCAATGTTGGGCTAAGCATCGCGGGCGGCGGCATTTTTCGACGCGATGAGCGCTACACGGATTTCGCGACATTTGCGCAAGGGGACCTGAAAGTAACCCCGACGGTGACGGTAAACCTGGGCTTGCGCTACGAGATCTTCGGCGCCCCGAGTGATGTCAACGGGCGGTTGACTAACTTCGACCCAGCAGTGGCGCTGAAAGGCATTTTGCCGGACGACGGCACGTTGCGCGGCTTTACTGTGGCATCAAACTTCCGCGGCTCGATTCCGGACGGCGTGCTGCGGACGCCCTATTCCACTTATTACAGAACTCCGCATAGCGATGTTTCGCCGCGCATTGGATTCGCGTGGAGAGTACTTCATACCACGGCGACAGTGTTACGCGGCGGCTTTGGTATCTACTTCGACCGACACTCTGGAAATTTACCAGAAGCGATGCTGGGACAGGCCCCGTTCGCACTCTCGCAATTCAATGCCGGGCCGCCGAACGGACCAGCCTCTCTCGAGAGCCCCTTTGTTCCGCTAGTCCCGCATGTTTCGTCCTTCCCTATATTTCAGCCACTGATGAATTTTGGCTTTCCATTTATCGAGGGGATCAACCCCAACACAAAAGATGGCAAGACTTATGAGTACAACCTGAATCTGCAGCACGAACTGGCGCGGAACATGGTGCTGCAAATCGGTTACGCCGGTACGCAGTCTGTGCATCGACCCGGCCAAATTGAGTTCGACCAGGCACTGCTGGCGAGTCCATCGAATCCTGTTAACCGCCAGACCGTGAATTCGCTGAACAATGCATTCCAGCGTATGCCCTATCAAGGACTGAGTCCGGGTTCCCTGCTGACCGATTCGGTACTCTCGGGAAATTTCAATGCGCTGGAGATGAGCCTGGTTCGCCAGGTGTCGCAAGGATTGCAGTTCCAGGCGAGTTACACGTGGTCAAAGAATCTCGACATGGTAAACGGGGAGGGCGGGCTGGATACTTTCGAGTTGCAACTGCCGACGAACGATCAGTTCGACCTGCGCCGCTCCTCCTACGGACCAGCCAATGACGATCGCGCGCAGCGTGTTGTGATCTCGGCTGTATGGACTACGCCCCGAATTAATTCTCTGCCCACTGCCTTGAATTACGCGCTGAATCACTGGCAGTTTTCCGGCATCGCGCTGGTTCAGTCCGGTGCGGCGCTGAGCGTGTTCGACAGTAATGCGGGCTCGGTCTATGCTCTGCTGGGAAGCCAGACCAGGGCGCAGCTTGCGCCCAACCATGTAAGCCTGGGGACGAAAGGTACGTTGTTCGATCGCGTGACGAAGATCGGCTACCTGAATCCAGACGCATTTACGCGCGCGCCACAGGCGCCCAACAGTACATCGATCGCCGATGAGGACTTCGGCAACTCCGGTGTTGGGCTTGTCCGCGGACCCGGTCAGCACAGCGTCGACTTTGCCGCGGAGCGTATCTTCCCGATTCGCGAGTCCTTGAGCCTGGTGTTTCGTGGCGAGTTCTTTAACCTGACCAATACGCCGCAATTCGGCAATCCAAATACTAGTCTTGGTTATGGCAATGCGCTGCTTCCTCCGGTTGCAAGCAGTTCGTTCGGAACGATTCTTGGCGAGCAGGGCGGCCCGCACCCCCGGGTTGTGCAGTTTGCTGCGAAGGTGAGGTTCTGAGGATGCCGATAAAGGCTATCCTCTTAGCCGGGGCGCTGTTCGCAATCGGTTATCCTGGCGCGCACGCGGCTGAGCCGCCGCATCATCCTGCGCTGTACTGCCATCGCACAGCCAACAAAGACGCGCCTGAAAACACTCTCGACAGCCTGGAGCAGGCGGCATTGCTGGGCTGCGATGTTATTGAGATCGATGTGCGCCGAACTATGGATGGCGTGTTGGTGTTGTACCATGACGGATATCTTGAGCGGCTGAGCGATGGCGAAGGCGCCATCGATCAGCATTACTACGTGGAGCTTGAACAGCTGGATGCCGGCGCCTGGATGGGATCGCGGTTCGCGGGAGATCGCATTGCGCGGCTTGAGGATGCGCTGAGACTGGCGCGCATGATGGATGTGCGGTTGGTGCTCGACGTCAAAACGAGGGGCATGGGGGCCGACATTCTTCGCGCGCTGGAACGCGAAGGAATGATGGAACGTGTTCAGATTGGCGGCGAGCCAGACGACGTTCGTGCACGGCTCCTAAACACATTCCAAATGAGGCGGGCGAAGCCTGGGTGGCGCCCAACGTAATGCCGGCAGAGGTCGAAGAGCTGCACTTCCAGGGTAAGAACGTCATCGCCAACTTTTCAGCCAACGGTCACGAGATGAATCTCGCCGAGATTGATCGTGTTGGAAAGGGAGAACGATCATCTCGTCTATCGAGAGAAAGTCCGTTTTTGAAGATCTTCTTTACACGTTCGCCGTGCGCCATCTGCGAAGTCACTCGGTCCGGAGTCCGCCCGTGAAGGTCTTCTGCGACCGCCCGAGCGATCGCCTGCGTGGCCGAATAAGAGCAGGGGGTATTCAGAGGCACAAACACCTGCATGCCTTTGGAACCGGATACCTTGGCAGAGCTTTCCATTTCCCACCGCTCAAACCAGCGGCGCACATCGAGCGCCACTGCACAGCAATCAAGAATGGTCCTTCCGGGGCCCGGATCGAGATCCAATGCAATCAGGGTCGGCGAGGTAATGAAGGGATAACGATGGAGGAACGGGTGGATCTCGATACAGCCCATCGAGGCCGCCCACCGGAGGGCTTCGACGCTCGTGATGGACATGTAATCCATCACGCTGCGTTCGTGCTTACGGGGCACGCCGAGGCGCTCGATCCACGCAGGCGTAAAATCGGGCGCATCTTTCTCCCAGAATGCTTCGCCATGAATGTCATCCGGGAAACGCTTGAGGGTAACTGGCCGGTCAGCCAAATGAGGAATCAGAACTGGGGCGAGATCTTGATAGACGCTCACCAGATCATCCGTTGTGAAGCTTGTTGTGGGGAACAGTACCCGCCCCGGCATGATCGCTTAGATGTGATCCGGCTATAGGCGGTGGCATTCGGGTTTACAAGGCCGTTGTTAGAGCCCGATTTCCCGCAGGGCTCTGGGCACTCATCAGTGCTGCCACGGGGTGTATCCTCATTGGTTGCAAGTGCCAGCACAACAGAACAGGGAGGCATCATGGAACCAGTGATGAGGCGAGGCGGACGAGTGAAGCGGAGGGGTCACGAGAGTTGCCGCACGCACCGTTTTGAGTTTTGTCGAGCTATCAAAAGCGCGCTTCTGCTGCCGCTCATCGCGCCGGTCCTGTACGCTCAGCCCGCGCCTCCGGTGCAACAACTTGTGTTTCGTCCTTACCACGCAAGCGGCCTGTATGAGGTTGGCGATACGGTCGGCTGGGTTGTTACTCCGGGTCCCACAGCGCCGACATATGCATATAAATGGACCATCCGGCGCAACAACCAAGAAGTGCTGAAAGAAGGCAAGCTCGATCTAAGTTCAGGGAAGGATAAAATTGAAATCGTTGGCGATCAACCCGAGATGATCTATGTCGCCATCGAGCCTTACGCAAAGCTCTTGGATGATAGGGCGGTCAAGGACCAGGGCGCCTCGGCTGCGTCGAACGCCGGTCCAGCGGCCACTGCCGCTTTCGTCGGCGGCAACACAGGGCGCAACAACGGTCTTTACGCAGTCGGAGCCGCGGTTTCGCCCGGCAAACTGGGGCTCTCCACGCCGCGGCCATCGGACTTCGATGCATTCTGGGACGCGAAACTGGCTGCCCAGGCCAAGCTTCCTATCAACCCGAACGTAACACCCATCCAACCCGACATTCCCGGTATTGAGGAGAGCATGTTTGCGCTCGACGCAATGGGATCGAAGGTGCACGGGTACATTGCGAAGCCTGGCAGGCCAGGAAAATTCCCCGCCGTGATTCAACTGCAGTATGCAGGAATTTACGCGCTCGATCCCCACTGGGCTGCGCAACGCGCCGCAGATGGCTGGCTGGTGATCAATGTCGACGCACACGACAAGCTGCCCTCCGACCCTTCCGGAGATATTCCCAAATCGTACGTTGCGGTGGGAAACACCGACCGCGAGAAGTCGTACTTCCTCAACATGTACCTGCGCGATTCGCGCGCTCTCGATTACCTGCTGACGCGGCCAGACTGGGATGGGAAAACGATCGTGTTGACAGGAGGAAGCCAGGGAGGCCAGCAGAGTTTCGCGCTTGCGGGTCTGCGGCCGGAGAAGATCACCGCGGTGCTGGTCTGCGTTCCCGCGGGCGCGGACACAAACGGCGATCTGCATGGCCGAAAGAGCGGGTTTCCCAATTGGCCGGCAGACAATCCCAACGCCATGGAAACCGCTCTCTATTTCGACCCCGTCAACTTCGCCTCGCGCATTAAGGCTCCGGTGATGGCAGGCATGGGGTTCATCGATACCGTTTCTCCGCCCGCCGGAATCTGGACAGCCCTGAACCAGCTTCCGGGTCCCACGGAACCATTGCCGCTGATCGAATCGGAGCACGACAACTTCACGCCTGAAAAAGGGAGAGCTTGCCCGGCGCGTACGCAGCAGATACTCGACAGTCTTCACGCCGGAGCGCAATACAAACCCACCGTCCTAAAGTGATGAACGCAAGTGTTTACAAAGTTTTACTCCGTTGTTCCCTTGTGACACTTCGCATCCACCCGAAATCCGGGTAAGATCACGCTTGAGCTTTGTTGCAGTCCTTGTTTTCTTTGGTTCTCTCGTTACCAGCCCACAGGTTTCGGTCTGACCGAAGCCCCCTCTCCTATCCTTGTCCCCCATGGCGTACCGGCTGCGATATAAGTGGAGGACTTATACTGCCATGCTCCGTTGATCTTGAAGTAGAGGCGCGCGCAAATGGGGCTTCCATTTTTCGGAAGCGCGGTGGGAGTCATCGACAGGGCCGTTGCGGACATCTGCTGGTAAAGGTCGCATTTGCTGGCGGTGCTGCCAAGGCAAAGCTCGTTCAACTGGACACCGGGTCCGGACGACCAGCCAAACGTGGGCGACGTACTCGTCAGTTTCGACCCGGGCGCGCGGCTCATCATGAAAGGCTGGATCACCGGGCAGCTTGCCGCGGAACTCGAGACGCCCACAGATTGTGCGTAATAGCAGTCGGTTTCTTGCGCTCCGGCAAAGATGTAATCGGCACCGGCAAAGCCGGTAACTCCGGATTATCATGCCGCCTTTGTCTTCTGGAGAACTCACTATTACTGTGCTTTGCTTCGTTGAGGACCCGCAAGGTTGAAAACGTTGGCCGGAAGTTAATAAAACAGGTCCTTCGCCCGCCGAGGCTGACTCAGGATGACAATTCTGAATTTCATCGGCCCCGACCCGCGCCTCAATCCCCCGGCACTCCCAATTCCTCGGGCTCTTCCGACACGCCGGCACTTGCCGACATGCCAAACCTCTCCTGCAGCACGCACAGACTCACGATATGCATAAGGATCTGATCGTTCGCGGTCCGCGCGCCCACATCCATTTCCGGCAGACGATCGAGGAGCGCCACCACCGCCTTCTGATCGAAGAACGGAATCGACCGCAGCGTCTCGCCGCGCAGTATGTCCTGCACAAATGTCTGGAACGTGTCGTCCGGATTCAACGTCGCCGGAGGACTCAGGAACGGATGTTTCTGGCGCCGGTACACGGTATCCGTAATTACGTCCTTCACCGCCTCGCGCAGCACATATTTTTCTGTCATGCCGCGGATTTTCTGGTTCACGGGCTGGCGTGCAATCAACTCCACCAGCTTGTGATCCAGAAACGGCACCCGCCCCTCGATGGAGTGCCCCATCTCCATGCGGTCGCCAAGCATGGTCAGGATGTAATTCGCCATCACCGTCTTGGACCACAGGTACAGCGATTGGTGCAGCGGATCGCGCCCCTTCAACTGGCGCAAAACATCGGTATCGTCCAGAATGTTGTACTCGCCCTCGCGATGCCCATAGCGCTCGCGCATCCAGCCCGCGAGCATGGGACGCACCTTGACTACTCGCGATGAAAATGTCTCGATCCACGACGGCACATATCCCAG
>Ga0070717_10000750_pt1 | contig 21173 bp, 10 predicted proteins | sample LARL113metaG_FD_71366 | JGI IMG/M metagenome (GOLD analysis project Ga0070717, IMG submission 71366) | Corn, switchgrass and miscanthus rhizosphere microbial communities from Kellogg Biological Station, Michigan, USA - LAR L11-3 metaG | ecosystem: Host-associated > Plants > Roots > Rhizosphere ...
GCGGTTGGCCACCTCGTCCAGCTCGCCGATCCCGACGAGTACGACGACAAGTTCAAGAAGTGGCGCATGGCGGACCTGCCGATCGTGCCCGACCGCTTCAAGCTCGTGGTGCGCGACGAGCGGTCCAAGAAGCAGATGAACGTCGTCAAGCGCCTGCTTGGTCGCGATGACATCGATCAGATCGTCAACGCCTGCGACGCGGGGCGCGAGGGCGAGCTCATCTTCGCCTACCTCTATGAGAAGGCGGGGTCGCGCAAGCCGGTGCAGCGGCTCTGGCTGAACTCGATGACCAAATCGGCGATCGAGGCGGCGTTCAAGGAGTTGCGCCCCGGCGACGAGTACGCCTCGCTCGAGGCCGCGGCGCGTTCGCGGTCAGAGGCCGACTGGATCGTGGGGATGAACTCCACCCGGGCGGCGACCATCCGTCTGCGCTCGTCGTTTGACGGCGCCGTTTCGCTTGGCCGCGTGCAGACGCCGACGCTGGCGATCCTGGCCAAGCGCGAGGAGGAGATCCGTGCGTTCGTGCCCGAGGCCTACTGGGTCGTCGACGCGAAATTCGAGCCGGTCAAGGATGGGCCGCGTCGCTACGAGGGTCGCTACCACGCCGGCGCCAACCCCCGCCTGGCCACCGCGGAGCAGGCCCGCGCGGTCGTACAGGCCTGCCGCGACCAGACCGGCACCATCACCAAGCTCGACAAGACCGAACGCCGCGAGCGCGCACCGCTGCTCTACGACCTGACCTCGCTGCAGCGTGACGCCAACGCGCGCTTCGGGTTCTCGGCACGCCGCACCCTGGCCGCCGCGCAGCGCCTCTACGAGGAGCACAAGGCGCTCACCTATCCGCGTACCAACTCGCGTTACATCACCGGCGACATGATCGGAGAGATCAAGCCGATCGCCCGGCTGGTGGGCTCGATGCCGGAGTACCGCGCGGGGTCCGAGTACGTGCTCGGCCTCGACGTGCTGCCGCTGGGGCGCGTGGTCAACGACGCCAAGGTCACCGACCACCACGCGATCATCCCCACCAACGCCGAGCGCCATCCGGTGGACAAGATGAACGAGGATGACCGGCGCATCTACGACGCCGTCGTCCGCCGCTTTTTGGCGGTCTTCCACCCCGAGGCGGTGTTCGAGAACACGCGCGTGGAGACGACGGTGGCCTCGCATGTGTTCCGCACCCGCGGCAAGCTCCTGCTCGTGCCCGGCTGGCGCGGCGTCTATGGCGAGACCGCCGACCTCGAGGACGCCGGCGCCGACGACGAGGACGAGGGCCGCGAGCAGCGGCTGCCCAAGCTGGTCAAGGACGAGGACGTCAACACGCTCGAGGTCAAGTCCCAGGAGAAGGAGACCAAGCCCCCGCAGCGCTACAGCGAGGGCCGGCTGCTGGCGGCCATGGAGACCGCCGGCAAGCTGGTGGACGAGGAGGAGTTGCGCGAGGCCATGAAGGACTCGGGCATCGGCACCCCGGCCACGCGCGCCGCGATCATCGATCGTCTCCTCCAGGTCGGCTACATCGAGCGCGAGGGCCGCGCCCTCGTGGTCACCGAGAAGGGTCTGAACGTGATCCGCCTGCTCGGCCAGCACCCGCTGACCAGCCCCGGCCTCACCGGCGACTGGGAGCATCGGCTGGCCAACATCGAGATCGGCCGCGACTCGCGCGAGAGGTTCATGGGCGACATCGTCAAGTTCACCGAGTCCACCGTCGGCGAGCTCGACACCAAGCTCAAGGACGTCCGCATCCCGCGCGCCAATCTCGGTCCCTGCCCGGTATGCGGCCGCGACATCAACGAGAATCGCAAGGGCTACTCCTGCTGGAGCCGCGAGGACCCCGGGTGCGGCTTTGTCATCTGGAAGGCCAAGGCCGGCAAGCAGTTGCCGGTGTCGGTGGCGCGCGAGCTCATCCAGACCGGCCGCACCGTGAAGCCGGTGACCGGCTTCAAGGGCCGCTCGGGCAAGAGCTTCCGGGCCCGGCTCGCTCTCCTGCAGAACGAGGAGGGCAAGTGGCGCGTGGAGTTCGACGAGCCGTGGGCCCGCGAGGGCGCCAAGCCGCCCGACGCTGACGAGGCCGCCGCCGACGGCGCCGGCGAGCGCGCCGAGACCCCGGCCGAGCAGTCCGCCGCCGCCTGACGGTCGTTGCGGGCGCCGCCCCGGCGCACGGCGTTGCGGCCTTCCACGAGGGGGTGTGTCGTGTGATGGTTGCTGAGCAGCCATAGCGTGCTGCACCCCCGCCCTTGAGCGCCGCCGCCGACCCAGCCACCCCTGCCCCACGGAGCCGTCGGGAGCGCCCGGCAGTATTGGGCGCGTGCCCCTCACGCTCGTTCTCGGCCCGGCCAACTCCGCCAAGGCGGGGGAGGTCCTGGGCGCCTACGGCGCCGCCGCCCGCCGCGGCGCCCTCCTGGTGGTCCCCACCGCCGTCGACGCTCGCCACTACGCCCGCGAGCTTGCCGGTGACGGGGTCGTGCTGGGCACGGTGGTCACCTTCAGCGGCCTCGCCGCCGAGATCGGGCGCCGCGCCCAGTACGCCGGCCGGCGCATCTCGCCGCTGCAGCGCGAGCGCATTCTGGAGCGGGTGGTGGCCGGCTCCGGGCTCGAGGTGCTGCGGGCGTCCGCCGGGGCGGCCGGGTTCGCCGCCGCCGCCGGCGAGCTGATCGCCGAGCTACAGCGCGGTCTGGTGGCGCCCGAGCAGCTGAGCGCCGGGCTGCGAAAGTGGTCGGCCCAGGACGTGCGCCGGGCCCCCTACGCGCGCGAGGTCGGGCGCATCTACTCAGACTACGTGCGCGAGCTGAGCCGTCTCGGGCGCGTGGACCGCGAGCTCTACGCCTGGCGGGCGTTGGACGCGCTGCGCGGCGCCCCGTATCGCTGGGGGCCCGAGCCGGTCTTCTTCTACGGCTTCGACGATCTGACCGCGCTCCAGCGCGACGCGGTGGAGACGCTGGCGCGCGTGGTCGGCGTCGATGTGACGGTGTCGCTGACCTACGAGCCCGCGCGCGAGGCGCTGATCGCCCGCGCCGAGACCGTCGAGGAGCTGCGCCCCCTGGCCCAGGAGGTCATCGAGTTGCCCGCCCAGGACGCGCACTACGCGCCGGGCTCGCGGGCGGTGCTGCATCACCTGGAGCGCTCGCTCTTCTCCCGGGAGCCGGTGGAGCGCGTTGACCCCGGCGACGCCGTGGTCTTGCTCGAGGCCGGGGGCGAGCGCGCGGAGGCCGAGCTCGTCGCCCAGCAGATCCACGAGCTGCGGCGTGCCGGCGTGCCCGGTGCGGAGATCGTGGTCGTCCACCGCGCCCGCGCGCGGGCGGCGCCGCTGCTCGGCCACGTGTTCGCGCAGTACGGGATCGCTCTGGACAGCGGTTACGCTCCGCCGCTCGGCCACACGCCGCTGGGACGGGGGCTGATCGGCGCTGCCCGCTGTGCGCTGCTGGCGCCGCACGACGCGCGGGCCGCCGATCTCTTGGCCTTCCTGCGCACGCCCGGCCTGCTGCAGACGCCCGAGATCGCCGACGGGCTCGATGCCGACGTGCGCCGCCTCGGGCTGCGCACCGCCGCGCAGGCGCGCGAGCGTCTGGGCTGGGAGCTGGCCGAACTTGACGAGCTGGCTGCCGCCCCGGACCCCTCGCGGGCGCTGTGCCGGCTGGCGCGCCGGCTGTTCGCCGCGCCGCATCGTGGCCGCGCGGCGGCGCTCAGCGCAGCCGAAGAGCTCGACGCGCGAGCTCTGCGCGCGCTCGTGCGCGGCGTCGACGAGCTCGCCGAGCTGTCCCTGACGCCGGCCGGTGCGGAGCTGGTGGAGCTGCTCGAGGGCCTCGCGGTCGCGCCGGCGCGCGCTCATGACGCTCACGCCGTCCTGCTGGCCGAGCCGCTCGAGGTGCGCGCCCGGCGCTTCCGGGTGGTGTTCGTGTGCGGTCTGCAGGAGGGCGAGTTCCCGCGGCCCGCGCGGCCCGAGCCGTTTCTGTCAGACGAGCGCCGCTGGGAGCTGGCCGCCGCCGGCGGCCCCCGGCTGGCCCCGCGCGAGGACGCGCTCGCCGCCGAGCGCTATCTGTTCTACGCCGCGGTCTCGCGAGCCACCGAGCGGGTCTACCTGGCCTACCGCAGCTCCGACGAGGAGGGCAACCTGGCCCTGCCCTCGCCGTTCGTGGCCGACGTGGCCGAGCTGCTGTGCCCCGATTGGCCCGACCGGCGCCGGCGGCGGCTGCTGGCCGACGTCGTGTGGGAGCCCGACCGGGCCCCGACGCCGCGTGAGCGCGCCCGCGCGCTGTCAGGGGTCGGCACCGCCGCCGCCGGTGAGCAGGCTTCGCGCCGCCACACGCTCGGCGCCCGCGCGCTCGGCCAGGTCCGCCACAGCCAGATCCTCTCGGCGGGGGCGCTGGAGGCGTTTGCCGACTGTCCGGTGCGGTGGCTGATCGAGCGCGAGCTCCAGCCCCAGCCGCTCACCCCGGCCCCCGAGCCGCTCACTCGCGGCAGCGTCATGCACGACCTGCTCGAGCGCCTGTTGCGCGAGCTCGACGGCCCGGTGACCCCGGCGACGCTGCACACGGCGCACGCGATCCTCGACCGCCTCGTGGCCGAGCTGGCCGCTAACGGGGCGAGCGCCCTGTCACCGGGCAGCCCCGAGATCGTGCGCGCCGGCGCCGTGCGGGCGATCGAGGCCGACCTGCGGCGCTACCTCGAGTACGAGGCGCGCACCGCGGGACCGTGGCGGCCGCTCGGGCTGGAGCTGCGCTTCGGCTTTGAGGATGAGGAGGGCGGCCTGCCGCCACTGCAGCTGGGGGAGGGGCCCGACAGGGTGCTCGTGCGCGGCGTGGTGGACCGCGTGGACGTGGACGGCGCCGGGCACGCCGTGGTCCGCGACTACAAGTCCGGCGCCCAGCGCCAGGCGTGGTCGGCGGCACGGTGGGCCGAGGACCGCCAGCTCCAGGTCGCCCTCTACATGCTCGTGGTGCGCGAGCTCACCGATGCCGCGCCCGTCGCCGGCTTCTATCAGCCGCTGCGTGGCGAGGATCTGCGCGCCCGCGGCGTGTTCGTGGACGGGGCCCCGCTCGCCGACGGGGTGGTTCGCACCGACGCTCGGTCCGCGGAGGAGCTGGACGCGATGCTGGCCGGGGCGGCCGAGCGCGCCGTGACGCTGGCCGCGGAGCTGCGCTCGGGCCGGCTCGAGCCCTGCCCGCAGAACTGCTCGCGCGACGGCTGCAAGTACCCCGCGATCTGTCGCAGCCAGTGATCGTGGCCGAGCCAGAGCAGCCGCCGGCCCTGGCCGGGCCTGAGGGGCCGCGGGACTCCGACGGCCGCGTGTGGACGGCCGAGCAGCACCGCGCCATCGAGCGCCGCACCGGCGAGCTACTGCTCGACGCCGGGGCGGGCAGCGGCAAGACCTCGGTGCTCGTGGAGCGCTTCGTCAAGGCGGTGCTCGAGGACGGCATCGACGTGCCGGCGATGCTCACGATCACCTTCACCGAGAAGGCGGCCGCGGAGTTGCGCGACCGCATCCGCTCGCGCCTGCGCGCGCTCGGCGCCCCGGAGGCGGCCCGGCGCACCGAGGGCGCGTTCATCTCCACCATCCACGGCTTCTGCGCGCGCGTGCTGCGCGCCAACGCGCTCGCCGCCGGACTTGACCCCCAGTTCGCGGTCCTGGACCGGCCCCAATCAGAGCCGTTGTCGGCGGCGGCGTTCGACGACGCGCTGGAGGAGTTGGCGGGCGCGGCCGAGGGCGCCGTCGACCTGATCGCCGACTACACGGTGCCGGCGCTGCGCGCCGCGGTGCTCAGCGTGTACGCCCAGCTGCGCTCGGCCGGGGAGATGGCGCCTCGCCTCCCGCCCGTCCCGGCCACGGACGGGGGTGCGGAGGCTGACGGCGGCCCGGCCGCCGCGCTCGCCCGGGCCGCCGGCGCCGTCGCCGTCGAGCTCGGCGCGATCAGCGAGCCCAGCGCCAGCGTGACGGAGGCCCTGCGGCGGATCGAGCGATGCCTGGAGCTGATCGCCGCGGGCGACGTGTGGCCCACCGACCTCTGGGCCGCACGGCTCCCGCGCAACGGCGCGGCCCTCAGCACCGACGCCTGCGTGGGCTACACCGAGGCGCTCGCGCGCTTTCGCGCTCACCGCGCCGCCGTGGCTGCCCGGCCGGTCCGCGACCTGCTGGACCGGCTGCTGGAGGCCTACGGACGCCACTATGAGCGGCGCAAGCGCGAGGCGTCGGGGCTGGATTTCGAGGATCTCGAGCTCATCACCCGGCGCCTGCTGGCCTCCGACAGCGAGCTGCGCGAGCGTTACGCGAACCGGTTTGCGCGGATCATGGTGGACGAGCTCCAGGACACCAACCGGGTGCAGTTGGAGCTCATCGAGTCCATCGCCGCTCACAACCTGTTCACCGTCGGGGACGCCCAGCAGTCGATCTACGGTTTCCGTCACGCAGAGGTGGAGCTGTTTTTGCGCCGCGGTGAGCGGCTGGAGGCGGTGGGGGCGCGCGAGACGCTGCAGACCAACTTCCGCAGCCGCCCTGAGATCCTCGCTGCCATCAACGCCGCCTTCGCCGCCGAGTTGGGCGAGCGCTTCCGCCCGCTGCTGGCTGGGCGCGAGCCCGCGGTGGGCTCGGGGTCGGCCGCGGCGGAGCCCTTGGTGGAGCTCGTGCTGGTGGACAAGGGCGCCGATTGGGACCTGGAGGGGGTGGCCTCGCCGTGGCGGCTCGCCGAGGCGCGGGCTCTCGCCGATCGGGTGACGGAGCTGGTGGCCGCCGGCCACGCGCTGAAGGACATCGTCGTGCTCATGCGCGCCACCACCGACATGCGCGCTTACGAGCGCGCGCTTGAGCGCCGGGGGCTGGCGACCTATGTCATCGGCGGCCGCGGCTACTGGTCCCACCCCCAGATCGTCGACCTCGTGGCGTACCTGCGCGCGCTGGCCAACCCGCGCGACGAGGAGTCGCTGTACGGGGTGCTGGCCTCCCCACTGGTCGGGGCCTCGCTGGACGCGCTCGTCGTGCTGGCCGCGGCGTCGCGCGCGTCCGAGCGCGATCCGTGGTGGCTGCTGCGCCAGCCGCGCGGCGCGCTCGACGCCCTCGAGGATGAGGACCGCGGCAGGCTGCAGACGTTCACCGCGTGGTTTGCGGCCGAGCGCGAGCGCGCGGCGCGGTGCGGGATCGAGGAGCTGATCGACTCCGCCCTGGTGCGCAGCGGCTATGACCTGGCCATGCTGGCGATGCCCGGCGGCCGGCGGCGGCTGGCCAATGTGCGCAAGCTCATGCGGCTTGGACGCCGCCACGAGGATGCTCACGGCCCGGACCTGCGCGGCTTCTTGGATCTGATCGCCGACCGCGAAGCCGGGCGCGCGTCAGAGTCGCGCGAGAGCGAGGCTCCCATGGAGGGCGAGGGCCTGGACGCGATCCGCCTCATGACCATCCACCGCGCCAAGGGCCTCGAGTTCCCGGTCGTGGTGGTCGCCGACCTGGGCCGCTCGGTGCGCCCTCCATCCGAGCTGGTGCGGGTGACCGCGGATGGCCGGCTCGGCATCCGCATCGCCCGGGCCGGGGGCTCCGGGCGCGAGTCCGCGCTGGCCTACACCGCCATCGGCGACGAGCAGAAGCAGGCCATGGAGGGCGAGGAGCGGCGCCTGTTCTACGTGGCCATGACCCGTGCCCGCGAGCGACTCGTCCTCAGCGGGGCACTCCAGTTCGAGGGGTTCATGGGCGAGGGTGCCACCAAGAAGGGCGGCGGCCCCGCCGTCTGGGTCGCCCCGGCGTTCGTCCCGGAACTGGGGGAGGTGCTCGAGGCGGGCGGCGGGGAGGTGCAGCGGTCCGGCGTGCGCATCGCCGTGCGCATCGGGCGCCCCGAGGACCCGTGCCAGGAGCCCGAGCCCGTGGAGGTGGCGAAGCCCCCGGAGCCGGCGAATGGCCCGGGCGTGGCGCCGGCTCCGGTCGCCACCGCGGAGCTGGCCCCTGCCCCCGACACGGCGCCGTCTCCTGACCCGCCTGCGGTCCCCGGCTCGCCCGTCGCGCCTCCGGTCAGCACCCTCAGCTACTCCTCGCTGGGCGAGTACGCCCGCTGCGCCTACCGGTTCTACGCCGAGCGCGTGCTCGGCCTGCCGTCGGCTCCGGTGCCGCGCGCGCCCGCCGAGCCCGGCGAGGGCCCCCGCAGCGCCGCCGATCGCGGCGTGCTCCTGCACGCCCTGCTCGAGGGCCTGGACTTCCGCCGGCCCGTGGTGCCAACGGCCGACGTGGTGACCGCGGCGGCGGCGCGCGCCGGCCTGTATCCGCCGCCGGGGCCGGCCGAGGCCGACGAACTGGCGGCGCTCGTGCGCCGCTTTGCCGACGGCAACCTGTGCGCCCGGCTGGGCCGCGCCACCGACACCCGGCGCGAGGAGCGCTTTGCCTTCCCCACCGGACCCGATCCCCGCGATCCCCTGGTGGTCGGCGCCATCGACGTGCTGGCACGCGAGACGGGAGGGCGCATGCTCGTGGTGGACTACAAGAGCGACCGCCTGGCCGGCACCAGCCCCGAGGCGATCGTCCGGGAGCAGTACGGCACCCAGCGACTCGTCTACGGGCTGGCGGCGCTGCGCGCCGGCGCCGACGTGGTCGAGATCGCGCACTGCTTCCTGGAACGCCCCGACGAGCCGGTCACCGCCACCTACGAGCGTGCGGGCACCGGCGAGCTGGAGGCCCGGCTGGCGGAGCTCAGCCGCGGGGTGCTGGCGCGCGACTTCGAGGTGACGCCGGCGCCGTGGCGCGGCGTCTGCGCCGGCTGCCCGGCCGAGGGCGGCCTGTGCTCCTGGCCGCTGGAGATGACCCGGCGCGAGTCGCCCGACACGCTGTTCTGACGCCGTCGCGTTGCCTCGGTGGTCGCGCGACACCGGGGAACGTCAACGGCGCTCAAGGAGGCGGCGTGGACACGGACGCTCGCTCCGCGGTCTACCGCCGCCGCCCCGGCGGCACCTTGGTCGGCGTTTCGAACTCGACGTCCACGTGCTGCTCGTGGGAGCGCTCCTCCACCTTGGCCAGCGCCCGCAGCGTCCGCTTGTCAGCGGCGGCGACCGGGGGTCCGAACAGGCTGCGCGGCCACAGGCGGCGGGTGATCACCACGTTGATCTCGGCCGAGTAGAGCATGAGCTGGGCGCCGATGTGCAGCCACACCAGGAGCGCGATGACCAAGCCGAACGTCTTGCCGGCGTCGCTCTGGTTCTTGAGCACGTGGCCGATGTAGTAGCCGCCGAGCGCCTGCAGGATGGTCCACATCACGGCGGCGACCACGACGCCAACGCGCAGGTCCCGGCTGGGGATCGCCGGGGCGGTCATGAGCCGGAAGGCAGCGAAGAACAGGGCGAAGTTGACCAGCACGGCGATCACGTAGCCGGCGATGAGATCGCCGACGCCGCCAAAGCCGCCGCTGACCACTCCCGAGACGAACGTGGAGACGATGAAGAGCAGACCCAGGAACGCCAGCAGCCCGAGTCCGCGGCCGCGCCTCTGGAAGAAATCGGGACGGTCCTTGTAGGGGATGGCCCAGACCGTGTCCAGCGCGCGCTGCGCGGCGCCGGTCACCCCCAGGCCCGCCAGCAGCGAGGTCGCGAGCCCGATGACCAGTGCGATCACGGAGCCCCGGAGCGAGTGCAGCGTGATCTGGTGGCCGATGATCGGCAACTGGTGCAGCACGGAGTCCTCCACCGCCTGCTGGGCATGCGGGTTGTTGCGCAGCACGAAGCCGAGGATCGTGGTGAATACCAGCAGCAGCGGGAACAGCGAGAAGAAGGCGTAGTAGGCCACGAGCGCCGCCAGGCTTCCCGCGCCGTCGTCGGCGAACTTCCTGAAGACGGCGATCGGGAGGGCCAGCGCCTTCGTGCGCTGCTGCGCAGCGTCGAAGCGGCGGAGCGGTCCCAGAAGGTCCATATCGAGACGCTACCCCGCCTTCGTCGATCGCAACTTCCGGGAATTTCCGGTGTATCGGAGGGCCGGGTTACCGCGCTCGCTCAGGCCGCGCCGGCCACCGCCGCCGGCGCCGGTGCCGCCACCGGGGCGCGCCGGCTCAGCACGACCGTCGTCTGTCCCGACGGGCTGAAGGTGATGCTCCGGCGGCGGGTCGTCTCGGGGCTGAGGGAGGCGGCCGTCAGCTCGTAGCGGCGCAGCGTCGCCCGCAGCGCGACCTTCATCTCCAGCATCGCGAAGCTCGCGCCCAGGCACCGCCGCCGACCGCCCCCGAACGGGATCCACGTGTAGGTGCCGGGGGGTGTGCCGAGGAAGCGCTCGGGGCGGAACGCGTGCGGGTCGGGGTAGATGTCCGGATCACGATGGACGAGGAATGCGCTGGCCATCAGCACCACTCCCGGCGGATAGCGAACGCCCCCGATCTCGACTTCGCGCTTGGTCAGGCGCGGCTCGGCGTTGGGCAGCACGGGCCGCAGGCGCAGGATCTCGGTGATCGTGGCCGTCAGGTACGCGTCGGACTCGCCGCGGTCGATCTCCTCCTGCAGGCGGGCGCGGACGGCGGGCTCGCGCGCCAGCCGCTCCAGCGCCCACGCCAGCTGCGACGCGGTCGTCTCGTGGCCGGCCACCAGGGCGGTCATCAGCTCGTCGCGCAACTCCTGCTCGGACATCGGTGCGCCCTCGAGCTCGCCGCCGGGTCGGCCTGCGACCTCGCCGGAACGGGCCGCGCTCGAGTGATCCGGCTCGTGACGCGCCGCAAGCAGCATCGCCAGCACGTCGTCACGATCGGCCGCCTCCGCGCCCGCCGCCAGCTCCGCTCGACGCTGCTCGATGAGCGAGAAGATGAGCTCATCGGTCTCGCGCAGCATCGCGTCGAAGCGCCGCTGGATCGGGGTCCAGCGCAGCACGCGCTGCAGCGGTGGCAGCACGGACAGCGGGCTCTCGGTGTAGGCGAGCACTCCCGTGAGCAGATCGCGCAACCGGTCGAGCGTCGGCCCCTCCTCCAGGCCGAAGACCACGCGCATGATGATCTCCAGCGTCACCCGTTGAAGCCGGGGATGCAGCGCTACAGGCTCACCGGTCGGCCACGAGGCCACCTCGCGCTCGGCCAGTTCGGTCATCAGGCCGGTCACTGCCGTCATCCGCTCGCCGTGGAAGGCGGGGAGCAGCAGGCGCCGCTGCTCGAGGTGCTCGTCCTCGTCGAGCAGGATGACCGAGTGTCGGCCGATCAGCGGCTCGAGGATGCGCGCCCCCTCGCCGGGATGCAGCACGTCGGGCGGCGCCGTGAACACCGCCTTGATGTCGGCGGGGTCCCAGAGCATCACGAACGGCGGCTGGAACGGTAGGTGCACGGTGATGCGCTTGCCGTAGTGGCGCAGCCGCTCCAGCGATGCGGCCGGCCGCGTCCAGGTCGCCATCATCTGCACCGCCGTCGGCAACGACGGTCCGGGGGGCAGCTGGGCGCGCTCGCTACGTCTCATTCGGGCTCTCCTCGCTCGTGTGCGCACAGCGTCACACATGCGGGCACCGCCTGTGTGATATCCGTCACTCAGGCGGTGGTGCCCGGCCCGCGCTCGATCGCCAGCAGCGTCCGCTTGCGGTTCAGCCCGCCCGTATAGCCGCCCAGCCCGCCGCCGCTGTGCAGCACGCGATGGCACGGCAGGACGATCGGCAGCGGGTTGGACCCCAGCGCGTTGCCGGCGGCGCGGAAGCCGCGGGGGCTGCCGGCGGCCGTGGCCACCTCCTTGTAGGTGGCGACTCCGCCGTAGGGGATCGCCGCGGTGGCGGTGAGCACGCGACGCGTGAAGTTGCTGAGCAGTCGCAGGTCGAGCGCCACGTGAAACGCGCGCCGGCGACCGGCGAAGTACTCGTCGAGCTCGCGGCGGGGCTCGTCCAGCCGGGCCGGCGCGGCGATCATGCGCGGCGACAGCCGCAACGCGATGTCCTGCAGCACGGCGTCCTCCTGGCCCTCGTCGACGTAGGCCAGGCGGGCCAGGCCGCGCGGGGTGGACGCCAGCACCAGCGTTCCCACCGGGGAGTCCAGCCGCGCGTAGGCGACGTCCAGCAGGCCGGCGGCCGCGGCCGCGTCAACGATTGACGGGGGCGGGACCTCGTCCCGCCCGCCCCGGAGCGCAGCCCGCAGCGTCCGTTCCATCTCCACATCCTCACGATGGTTGGTCTCGTTCATCTCGTTCGTTCCTCTCTCAGGCGTTTGAGTCCTTCGTGGACGTTGCGCCGTGCCGCCGGCTCCGAGATCTCCATCGCGGTGGCGATCTCGGCGTACGCCGAGTCGGCGATGAAGCGCAGCGCCACCGCGGTGCGCTGCTTGTCAGGAAGCGCTGCCACCGCGGACCACAGGTCATCATCGGTCACCCGCCCGGGACCGTCGGCCGCCGGGGCTTGCGGAAGCTCGGCCGGCTCGGGTACGGGAGTCGCGCGGCGCGCGCGGGCCCGCACGTGGTCGATCGCCTTGCGGTGGGCAATCGTGAACAGCCAGCCGCGGAGGTTGGACGCGTCGCGGAGCTGCGGATAGGCGCGCAGCGCCGCCAGCCAGGTCTCCTGGTAGGCGTCCTCGGCGTCCACCGGACCGACGGTGGCGATCAGGAAGCGGTGCACGTCGCGGGCGTGGGCATCAAGCAGGTTCTGAAACGGGGGCAGGGGCACGGTGGCCATCAAACGCCGGGAGGGGGAGGGGCGTGAGATCAGTGTCCTACTCGTCCTCGGTCAGGGGCCGTGAGGACCTCGTCATCCCAGGCGCGACGTTCCGGTGCGACCCACTAGTCTCTGCGCTCGCTATGGATCAGCGCGCGCTCGGCACCCAGGGACTGACGGTCTCGGCCCAGGGGCTGGGCTGCATGGGGATGTCGGAGTTCTATGGCACGGCCAACGAGGCCGAGGCGATCGCCACCATCCGCCTTGCGCTCGATCTCGGCGTCACGCTCCTGGACACGGCCGACATCTATGGCCCTCACACCAACGAGCAGCTTGTGGGCCAGGCCATCGCCGACCGCCGCGACGAGGTGGTGCTGGCCACGAAGTTCGGCATCGTCCGTGACCCCGCCGACCCGTCCGCCCGCGGAGTGAACGGCCGCCCTGACTACGTGATGCGATCCTGCGACGACTCGTTGCGGCGCCTGCGCCTGGATCACATCGACCTCTACTATCAGCACAGGGTCGATCCGGGGGTGCCGATCGAGGAGACGGTGGGCGCGATGGCGACCCTCGTCGAGGCCGGCAAGGTCCGCTTCCTCGGTCTGTCCGAGGCCGGCCCGGAGACGATCCGCCGCGCCCACGACGTGCACCCGATCAGCGCCGTGCAGACCGAGTACTCGTTGTGGAGCCGGGACGTGGAGGACGAGGTCCTGCCCACGCTGGGTGAGCTCGGGATCGGGCTGGTCGCCTACAGCCCGCTCGGCCGCGGGTTCCTCACCGGCCGGATCACCTCGCCCGAGGACTTCGAGCCCGGCGACTTCCGCCGCAGCAGCCCACGCTTCATGGGCGAGAACTTCGCCCGCAACCTGGAGTTGGTCGATCGCATCACCCAGATCGCCGCCGACAAGGACTGCACGCCCGGCCAACTGGCGCTCGCGTGGGTCATGAGCCAGTCCCGCCCATCCCACGACGTGGTGCCGATCCCCGGCACCAAGCGCCGCGTCTACCTGGAGCAGAACCTCCAGGCGGCGGAGCTGGAGCTCACCGCGGAGGACCTGGCGCGCATCGAGGAGGCGGCGCCGGTGGGGGCCGCGGCGGGCGACCGCTACGCCGACATGTCGCGCATCGAACGCTGAGCATCGGCGGCAAGACGCCCGTCAGCGCTTGCCGAGGTTCGTCCTTCGCTATACAAGTCAGTAATGCCACGCGCTATCTGGAGCGGCGCCATCAGCTTCGGACTGGTCAATGTGCCGGTCAAGCTCTACAGCGCCACATCACCCAAGACGGTGAGGTTTCATCAGCTTGCCCGCGAGTCGGGGTCGCGCATCCGCCAGAAGCGGGTCGACCCCTCCACCGGGGACGAGGTCGCCTTCGACGACATCGTCAAGGGGTACGAGGTCACCCCCGACCGCTACGTGGTGATTGAGCCCGAGGAGCTCGAGGCGCTCGACCCCAAAGCGACGAAGACCATCGACATCGAGGAATTCGTCGATCTCGCCGACATCGACCCCATCTATTACGACCACTCGTACTACCTGGCGCCGGCGACCGGCGGCGCCAAGGCCTACCGGCTGCTGCTGGAGGCCATGCGCGAGGCCGGCAAGGTGGCGATCGGCAAGATCGTGATCCGCTCCAGGCAGCAGCTGTGCGCGCTGCGCCCCAGCGGCGACGTGATGGCGCTGTCGACGATGCTGTTCGGCGACGAGGTGCTGTCCCCGGACCGTCTCGACGAGCTGGACGGCCTGGCGGAGGCGGAGGCGACCAAGCGCGAGCTGACGATGGCTCAGCAGCTCATCGACTCCCTGTCGGCCGACTTCGACCCCGAGCGCTTCAAGGACGAGTACCGCGAGCGTGTGCTCGACCTCATCGAACGCAAGGCGGCCGGCGAGGAGATCGCCGTGCAGCCCGAGGCCGAGGAGGCCGCCCCGGCGCCCGACCTGATGGCGGCCCTGGAGGCCAGCCTCGCCGAGGTCCGCAGCGGCAGCTCCGATGGGCCGGCGGACGACGCAGACAAGGGCGGCAAGCGCAAGTCGTCGGGCGCCTCGAAGTCGAGCGCCAACGGCTCCAAGGCATCGAGCTCAAAGGGCTCAGGATCCGGCCGCAGCCGGGCCAAGGCGAAGTCCTAGCCAGCTCTCAGGATCCGCGCCTGACTCCGGCTTTCGGTCCGGTACGATTTCCGTGCCTGGCCGCAGTGCCTTTTCCTGCCCACCCACGTTAATCAGGCACCGCTTCATGGACCGCTCCGCTCCCCCTGGGGCCACTGGCCTCTACGACCCCGCAAACGAGCACGACGCCTGTGGTATCGCCCTGGTGGCGAAGCTGTGGGGCGAGGCCAGCCATGCCGTGGTGGAGAAGGCCCTGGAAGCGTTGGAGAACATGGAGCACCGCGGCGCTGAGGGCGCCGACCCCAACACCGGCGACGGGGCCGGGATCCTGCTCCAGATCCCCGACGCGTTCATCCGCGGCGCGGTGTCGGGCATCGAGCTGCCCCCGCCGGGCCGCTACGGGGTGGGCGTCTGCTACCTGCCCGGCGACCCCGAGCGCCGTCGCGCGTTTGAGCAGCTGATCGAGCAGACCGTCGCCGCCGAGGGCCAGAAGGTCCTGTGGTGGCGCGACGTGCCGGTTGACGATCGCTACATCGGCGAGACCGCGCGGCTGTCAGCGCCGGTCATCCGCCAGGTAATCATCGCCGCCGACGAGGACATCGACGACCAGGGCGCGTTCGAGCGCAAGCTCTACGTCATCCGGCGCGTCGTGGAGCGTGCCGCGGGCACCGAGATCGCCCTGCCGAGCTTCTCCAGCCGCACGATCGTCTACAAGGGCATGCTCACGGCGCCCCAGCTGCCCCGCTACTTTCCGGACCTGCGCGACCCGCGGGTGGCCTCACGGCTGGCGCTGGTGCACTCGCGCTTCTCCACCAACACGTTCCCCAGCTGGGAGCTCGCCCATCCCTATCGGATGATCGCCCACAACGGCGAGGTCAACACCCTGCGCGGCAATGTCAACTGGATGCGCGCTCGCGAGTCCCAGCTGGCGTCCGAGCTGTTCGGCGATGACCTCGCGAAGGTGCTGCCGGTGGTGCGCGGCGGCGGGTCTGACTCGGCCACGCTGGACAACGTGCTCGAGCTGCTGGTGCTGAGCGGGCGCTCCCTGCCCCACGCGGTGATGATGATGATCCCCGAGGCCTACCGCACGCGGACTGACATCGACCCCGACGTCAAGGGCTTCTACGACTTCCACTCCTGCCTGATGGAGCCCTGGGATGGCCCGGCGGCGGTGGTGTTCACCGACGGGCGCATCGCCGGCGCGGTGCTCGACCGCAACGGGCTGCGGCCGGGGCGCTGGGTGCAGGACACCGAGGGCTACGTGGTGCTGGCGTCCGAGACCGGTGTCATCACCGTCGCCCCCGAGCACGTGCAGCGCAAGGGACGCCTGGCCCCGGGAAAGGTGTTCCTGCTCGATCTCGAGGAGGGGCACATCATCGAGGACGAGGACGTCAAGCGCCGGGTCGCCCGCCGCAAGCCCTACGGCGAGTGGTACGAGCGCTCGATGGTGGCCATTGACGACCTCCCCGAGCGCTCGCCCCGCGTGCCGAGAGTCGAGCCGCTGCGCTCAAAGCAGCTGGCCTTCGGCTACTCCCAGGAGGACCTGCGGCTGATCATCGCGCCGATGGCCTCCAAGGGCGAGGAGCCGGTCGCCAGCATGGGCAACGACGCCGCGCTGGCGGTGATGTCCGACCGCCAGCCGCCACTGTTCTCCTACTTCAAGCAGCTGTTCGCGCAGGTGACCAACCCGCCCGTGGACCCGATCCGCGAGAGCGTGGTCATGAGCCTGCAGACGGGCGTGGGCGCGGAGGTCAACCTGCTCAGCGAGGCGCCCGAGCAGGCCCACCAGCTGGTCATTCCCCAGCCGATCTTGCGCAACGCCCAGCTCGAGAAGCTGCGCCAGGTCTCGCATGAGATCTTCGACGCCGCCACCCTGGACATCACGTGGCCGATCGAGGACGGCCCCGACGGCATGGAGCGACGCCTGGAGGCGCTGTGCCAGGAGGCCTACAACCAGGTGAACCACGGCGCCAACATCCTCATCCTGTCGGACCGCAACCTCGGCCCCGAGCGAGTGGCGATGCCCTCGCTGCTGGCCGTGGCCGCCGTCCACCACCACCTGGTGCGCGCCGGCACGCGCCTGCGCACCGGCCTGGTGATCGAGTCCGGCGAGCCGCGCGACATCCACCACATGGCGACGCTGATCGGCTACGGCGCCGCGGGCATCAACCCGTACCTGATGTTCGAATCCCTGGACGAACTGGCCGACCGGTCGCTGCTGCCCGAGGACCTCGAGCGCGAGGAGGCCGAGCAGCGCATCGTCCAGGCCATCGGCAAGGGCCTGCTCAAGACGATCTCCAAGATGGGCATCTCGACCGTCCAGTCCTACTGCGGTGCCCAGATCTTCGAGGCCGTGGGCCTGGAGCACGACGTCATCGACCGCTACTTCACCGGCACCGCCAGCCGCATCGGCGGGGTGGGCCTGGAGGTCCTCGCCGCCGAGGCGCTGGGCCGCCACTTTCGCGCTTACCCGCGGACCGACCGCGAAGTGCTGCCGGTGGGCGGCGTGCTCCAGTGGCGCCGCGATGGTGAGCGCCACATCTGGAACCCGGACACGATCGCCAACCTCCAGCACGCCGTGCGCGCCGCGGCCCCCAACGGCGCCGGTGGCAACGGCGCCGGTGGCAACGGCGCCCGAGGCAACGCCGCGGCGGGGGCGCGCGATCCCCAGGAGGCCTACGACGAGTTCGCCCGGCAGGCCAACGACGAGTCCACCCGGACGGCCGCGCTGCGGGGCCTGATGAAGTTCCGCTTCGCCGAGACGCCGGTCCCGCTGGAGGAGGTCGAGCCCGCCGAGGAGATCGTCAAGCGTTTCTCGACCGGAGCGATGAGCCTCGGATCGCTGTCGCGCGAGTCCCACGAGGCGTTGGCGATCGCGATGAACCGCCTCGGCGGCAAGTCCAACACGGGCGAGGGGGGAGAGGACCCGTCCCGCTTCACCCCCGACGAGAACGGCGACCTGCGCCGCTCGGCCATCAAGCAGGTGGCCTCCGGGCGCTTCGGGGTGACCATCGACTACCTCGTCAACGCCGACCAGCTCCAGATCAAGATGGCCCAGGGCGCCAAGCCGGGCGAGGGCGGACAGCTGCCCGGCCACAAGGTCGATGACTACATCGCCCGCATCCGCTATTCCACTCCCGGCGTGGGGCTCATCTCGCCCCCGCCACACCACGACATCTACTCCATCGAGGACCTCAAGCAGCTCATCTACGACCTGCGCTGCGCCAATCCCACCAGCTCGGTGTCAGTCAAGCTCGTCTCGGAGGTCGGGGTCGGCACCGTGGCTGCCGGCGTGGCCAAGGCCAATGCCGACCACGTCACCATCTCCGGCCACGACGGCGGCACCGGCGCCTCGCCGCAGTCCTCCATCCAGTCCGCGGGAGTGCCGTGGGAGATCGGCTTGGCCGAGACCCAGCAGACGTTGCTGCTCAACGACCTGCGCAGCCGCATCACCGTCGAGGTCGATGGTCAGATGAAGACCGGGCGTGACGTCGTCATCGGCGCGCTGCTCGGCGCCGATGAGTTCGGGTTCTCGACCGCTCCGCTGATCGCGATGGGCTGCATCATGATGCGCGTCTGCCACCTGAACACCTGCCCGGTGGGGATCGCCACTCAGAACCCAGAGCTGCGGGCGCGCTTTGAGGGCACGCCGGAGCATGTCGTGGCCTACATGATGTTCATGGCCGAGGAGGTGCGGGGCCTGATGGCGCGCCTCGGCGTGCGGCGCTTCGCCGATTTGATCGGGCGCGCCGACCTGCTCGAGACCGACGACGCCGTGGACCACTGGAAGTCGCGGGGCGTCGACCTCACGATGGTCCTCGCCACCATCGATCTTCCGCCCGAGGTGCCGCGCTCGCGCACCCGCAAGCAGGTGCCGGTGCTCGACGACGCGCTGGACTGGGAGCTCGTCCAGCTGTGCGCCCCCGCGATCGAGCGCGGCGAGCAGGTCCGCCAGGGCCCGATCCCGGTGCGCAACGTCAACCGCACCGTGGGCGGGATCCTGTCCGGCGAGATCGCGCGCCGCCGTGGCGCCGCCGGGCTGCCCGAGAACACGATCGACATCTCCTTCTCGGGCTCGGCGGGGCAGAGCTTCGCCGCTTGGCTGTCGCCGGGCGTCACCTTCTCGCTGCGCGGCGAGACCAATGACTACACCGGCAAGGGGCTGTCGGGCGGAATCGTGTCCGTCCGCCCGCCCGAGACCGCGCTGTTCCGCGCTGAGGAGAACATGATCGTCGGCAACACCGTCCTGTACGGCGCCACCGCTGGGCGCGCCTTCATCCGCGGTCTGGCCGGAGAGCGCTTCGCGGTGCGCAACTCCGGTGCGCACGCGGTGGTCGAGGGCGTCGGCGATCACGGCTGCGAGTACATGACCGGCGGGCGGGTGGTCGTCCTGGGAACGACGGGCCGCAACTTCGCCGCCGGCATGAGCGGCGGGATCGCCTATGTCTATGACCGCGACAGCCGCTTCCGGGGCCGCTGCAATCTCGAATTGGTGGATCTCGACCCGCTGGACGAGGCCGCGGGGCGTGAGGTCAGGTTGCTCATCTCCGAGCACGCTCAGCGCACCGGATCGCTGCGGGCGCGCAACATCCTGGCGTCGTGGGAGCGCGAGTCTCAGCGGTTCGTCAAGGTGATGCCGCGTGACTACAAGCGTGTCCTCAAGCAGCGGGCCGAGGAGGAGCAGTCCGAGGAGGGGGCGCGGGTCGGGGCCTGAGGAGGCCTGGCTACCCTCCAACGCTCCATGGGCGAGCTCGGCGCATTCCTGAAGATCCACCGGGTCGGCTTTGACAAGCGCGACCCGCGTGCTCGCGTGGGCGACTACAAGCAGTACTTCGCGCTGCAGCCCCAGGCCGAGCTCAGCCGCCAGGGCGCACGGTGCATGGACTGCGGGGTGCCGTTCTGCCACGAGGGCTGCCCACTGGGCAACCTCATCCCGGAGTGGAACGACCTCGTCTACCGCGACAAGTGGCGCGACGCGATCGAGCAGCTCCACGCCACCAACAACTTCCCCGAGTTCACCGGCCTGATCTGCCCAGCGCCGTGCGAGTCGGCGTGCGTGCTGGCGATCAACGACGACCCGGTGACCATCGAGCAGATCGAGCTGTCCATCATCGAGCGTGCGTTCGCCGAGGGCTGGGTGGTGCCCCACCCGCCCGACCGCCGCTCTGGCCGCTCGGTGGCCGTGGTGGGGGCCGGCCCGGCGGGGCTGGCGGTCGCCGCCGAGCTCAACCAGTGCGGCCACGCGGTGACCGTGTTCGAGCGCGACGAGGGGCCCGGGGGCCTCATGCGCTTCGGTGTGCCCGACGCCAAGCTGGAGAAGTGGATCATCGACCGGCGGGTGGCGGTCCTCCAGCAGGAGGGCATCGACTTTCGCTACGACACCGAGGTCGGCTCCGCTATCACCGCCCAGGAGCTTGACGAGCGCTTCGACGCCGTGGTCATCGCGGTCGGCAGCCGGGTGTCGCGTGACCTCCGGGTGCCCGGCCGCGAGCTGGCCTCGATCCACCCGGCCATGGACTACCTCTACCAGCGCAACCGCTGGGTCGCCGCCCAGCAGGGGCGTCCGTCGCACGCGCCGGAGCCGGGCAACGAGATCAGCGCCGCCGGCAAGAAGGTGATCGTCATCGGCGGCGGTGACACGGGCATGGATTGCATCTCCAACTCCCACCGCGAGGGCGCTCGCAGCGTCGTCATGCTCGACGTGTACGCGCAGGTGGGGGCGCACGGCGATCCCCGGGCGCCGTGGCCGCTGCCGCCCAAGCGCACGGCGATGACCTATGCGCTGGAGGAGGGGGGCAAGCGGCGCTGGGGCACCGAGGTCACCGGCTTCGGGGGCAAGGACGGCCGGGTCAGCCATGTCTACGCGCGTCAGGTGACCGGCAGCTCCTCGCGGGATCTGACCCCGGTGCCGGGGAGCGAGTTCGTGCTCGAGGCCGATCTCGTGCTCATCGCCATCGGCTTTGAAGGCCCGGAGCGCGAGGGACTCCTGCAACAGTCGGGCATCGAGCTCGATCATCGCGGCAACATCGCCACGCAGATGACGTATCGCACGAATGTGGGGCGGGTCTACGCCTGCGGTGACGCCCGGATCGGGCAGTCGCTGGTGGTCACCGCGATCAGCGAGGGACGGAAGTGCGCCCGCGTGGTGAACGCCGACTTGGGGGGCAGCCCGATGGACGCCGACCGTGAGCGGCTCGCCGTGGGTGCGTGGAGCGGCGATCCCGACCAGACCCTTCGTCACCAGGCAGAAGCGGCCGGAACCGTGCGTCCCGGCGAGGAGTTCTTCACCGGACCGGCGACGCGTGATCGCTGATCTGATTCTTATCCACGAACACCCGAGAAGCTGATACGTTTAACCCCGGTGGTGCGGCCTTCAGCTGTGCGTAGCCAAATTGTTTGGGGCATTGAGGTTTACTCAAGGCTTGGGACGGGGAAACTCGCCCCTGTCGGTCAGGGAACTGCGCCCCCACTTCCCTGACTCTCCGGGGGGCCCAGATGGATCTGGGCCCCCCGGTCCT
>Ga0070717_10000751_pt1 | contig 21164 bp, 16 predicted proteins | sample LARL113metaG_FD_71366 | JGI IMG/M metagenome (GOLD analysis project Ga0070717, IMG submission 71366) | Corn, switchgrass and miscanthus rhizosphere microbial communities from Kellogg Biological Station, Michigan, USA - LAR L11-3 metaG | ecosystem: Host-associated > Plants > Roots > Rhizosphere ...
TCACTGGTCACTGGTCACTGGTCACTGGTCACTGGTCATTGCGGCAAAGCCGCCGCAATTGCTTCATTGCATCTCGGCGGTCGTTCGCCCTTTGATCGAAGGATGACTGTTCCTGCCCAAGAGCCCTCCGCACCTGCACCGGTGCCCAGCGATTTCATTCGCGATATCGTGGCCCAGCATGTCGCTGAGCAACGTTATGCGAAAATCGTGACGCGCTTCCCGCCGGAGCCGAATGGCTATTTGCACATCGGTCACGCCAAATCCATCTGCCTCAACTTTGGCATCGCGCTCGAAAACGGCGGGCAGTGCAACCTGCGGATGGACGACACCAATCCGACCAAGGAAGAGGTGGAGTACGTCGATTCCATCATTGAAGACGTGAGCTGGCTGATCGCCGGTTGGGCCGACCATTGCCTTGGTCTGAAACCCAAGGGACGCGGTCCGGAAACGCAAAGCGTGCAGGGCAAACTGGACTATTATGCACCGGCCGTACTCGGCGTCGCGCCTCGCAGCGGTTTGGTCGAACCGTTCTCCGCGAGCGACTATTTCGATCAGATTTATGAATACGCCGTCGCGCTGATCCGCAAGGGCAAGGCCTATGTCTGCGACCTTTCGCCCGAAGAGACCGACCTTTATCGCGGCGCGCCAGACAAGCCGGGTAAAGACAGCCCGTTCCGAAACCGGAGCATCGACGAGAATCTCGATCTATTCCGCCGGATGAAAGCGGGCGAGTTTCCCAACGGGGCTCGCACCCTTCGCGCCAAAATCGACATGGCTGCGCCGAACGTCTGGTTGCGCGATCCCCTGCTCTACCGTATCCGCCATGCGGAGCATCATCACACCGGCAACACCTGGTGTATCTATCCTCTCTACGACTTCGCTCACTGTTTGAGCGACTACCTTGAAGGCGTCACGCACAGCATCTGCACCCTCGAGTTCGAAGTCCACCGCCCGCTCTACGACTGGATCCTCGAAAACCTCGATCTTCCTCGTCCGCTGCCCCACCAGTACGAATTCGCGAAACTGATTCCGTCCTACACCATTGTGAGCAAGCGAAAGCTCATCCAGCTGGTGCAGGAGAACGTCGTTTCCTCCTGGGACGATCCGCGTCTGCCCACCCTCTCCGGCCTGCGCCGACGCGGCGTACCCGCCAGTGCCCTGCGGAAATTCGTGATCGGCCTCGGCGTGACCAAATTCAACAGCGTGACCGATATCGCCGTATTCGAGCATGCAATACGGGAAGAACTCAATGCCCTCTCGCTCCGTCGCTTCGCCGTGCTGCGCCCGATCAAGCTGGTGATCACCAACGTTGCTCCCGGCGAGGTGATCGAGCTCGACGCGGTCAACAACCCCGAAGACCCGAGCACCGGCACGCGCAAGCTGCGTTTCACCCGGGAAGTTTTCATCGAGAGCGATGATTTCATGGAAGTGCCCGCGCCCAAATACTTCCGGCTGCGCCCGGGCGGCGAGGTTCGGTTAAAGTACGCTTTCATCATCAAATGCGATGAAGTGATCAAAGATGCCGCTGGCGTCGTCACTGAGCTGCGCTGCACCGCCGACCTGGAGTCCCGCACCGGCGGAATTAACTCTGCGCGAAAGGTAAAAGGCACGATTCACTGGGTGAGCGCAGCCCATGCGATCGACGCGGAAGTACGGCTCTACGACCGGCTTTTCACCGCCGCCGAACCCGACGCGGATGGAGAGTTCAAGAAACACATCAATCCGCATTCGCTCGAGGTGATCACGGCGAAACTCGAACCTTCTCTCCGCGAAGCCACGCCCGAGCAACGCTACCAGTTCGAGCGCCTCGCCTACTTCGCCCTCGATCCCAAAGATTCGCGTCCGGACAAGTTGGTCTTCAACCGCACGATCACGCTCCGCGACACCTGGGCCAAAGCCTAGCCAGAGCAGGCGCGACTCCACTCCGAGGTGGCGCGACCCGTCCCTGGGGCGCGAATTCGACGTCGCCAGTCAATCGATCACGGAACGTCCAAAAATCTCTTCGTTAAAACCTGAGAGCTTCACAGTCCGCTGTAATGATCAATCTGGTTCCGCGGAGAACGTCCAACTGTCGCCGCGGGACGCGTCGACCCACCTTAAGGCACTCCGAGGGGGCGCGAGCTGGGCTCAGCAAGGCGATGAGACAATGAACCAGAAAAAGAGTCGCCCTTCTCACCAAGTACCGAGTTGGGTCTGCGACGGTGCGGTATTTCACATTCGAATACGAGCGGAAGAAGCGTCCCGCGTTTCCTTGACTACCCCCGAAGTCGCCGCTGCCCTGCTCGAGTCCGTTCACTTCTATCAACGATCCGGCCGCTGGCATTGTCCTCTTTTTCTCCTCATGCCCGATCACCTGCATGCCCTTCTTTCCTTTCCCGCCGAAGCAGGCATGTCCAAAACCATCAGCGCCTGGAAAGGATATCACGCGCGCCAGACGGGCGTCGCCTGGCAAGCGAACTACTTCGATCATCGGATTCGCAGCGCGGCAGAGTTTGAGCTGAAAGCAGCCTACATCCGAAACAATCCGGTGGTGAAAGGCCTCTGCCCCGAAGCAGCGGACTGGCCTTGGGTATTCCAGTCCCCAGACCCAGATCACGTCGTTTAAGGCCTCAGCCACTCCAAGGTGGCGCGACCCGTCCCCGGGGCGCGAGTTCGACGTCGCCAGCCTATCGAGCACGGAACCAGAGGCGAAAATCTGTCCGTTAAAACCTCCGAGCTTCACGGTCCACTGAAGTGATCAATCGGGTCCCGCGGACAACGTCTCCCTGTCGCCGCGGGACGCGCCGATCCACCTCGAGCCGATGGAGCCCCTTTTCACTTTGCGATCGGTAGTGAGATCTCAAATACGGCGCCGCCTTCGTCTCCGTTGGCCACGTTGGCTCGACCGCCGTGCGCCTCGACGATCGCTCGCACGAGGCTGAGGCCCAAGCCCAAGCCTGACTGGGAGCGGCTGAGGTCGCCGCGATAAAGTCGCTCCCAAATCCTTGGCTGTTCTCCGAGGGGCACGCCCGGTCCGGTGTCGCTCACGGTCAGCACCGCACGATCGTCCCGCGTGCCGACGCGCACCGTCACGGCACCGCCTTCCGGCGTGTACTTGATCGCGTTGTCGATCAGGTTTGCGATCGCCTGTCGCACCCTCGTCGCGTCGGCCAAAATCGGCGTCTTCTCCAAAAGCTCAATCGTCAGCTTCATCTGCCGCGCGTCCGCCACATCTGAATACAAATCGACCGCCGCTTTCGCCAGCTCGCCGAGATCGCAGGCACTTTTTTCCAACTTCAAAACCCCGGCCTCGGCCTCGGAAATCTCCATCAAGGCGCGAAGCAGGCGGAGCACATCATCCACCCGCTCGACACAGTCTGCGAGCGCGTCGCGCGCGACCCCGTTGTTCCCGACTTGACCGAGCGCCAACTCGGCCGATCCGCGCAGGCTAGTCAGCGGTGTTCGCAGGTCGTGCGCCACGTTGTCGAGCGCTTCCCGCATCGCTTTCAGCAGGTTGGCATTCTTGTCCAGCACCGTATTGAAATAGTGGACGAGCTCCGCCATCTCGTCGTTGCGCGCGGGCTTCGGCACCCGGGCGTCCATCGCTCCCGTGGTGACAATGCGTCGTGCTGTTTCCACTACATGGTGGAGCGGTCGGGTCGCCCGGTGGGCGGCAAACACGCCGGCACCGAAGCCGACCAACACCACCGCTCCGCCGACCCAGAAAAACAGCGCGCGCATCGGTTCTAGTAGCGCAGAGCGGCTATCCGAGCTCCGCGCCACTTGCAGCAGCAGTCCATCCGACAAAACCGCGGAGACGACCGCGAGGTCGCGCTGCTGATCGCGCGGCACGCGAACGTTGTGCACACCACGCACGGTCCAACCACCCCAGCCATCCGGCACCGCCACTTGCCGTTCGTCTTGTTCGATCCAGTCCGGCGGAACCCGCGCCCAGACCAGCTCGCCGCCGGGCGCGACCAACCGGACAAAAAGCGTCCGCACGTGGGGCGCCTCACCGTCTTCCTGGATCCGCTCGCGCATTCCGCGCAGCCCTCGTGCTTCGTAAATGTCGGCGTATTGCTGCAGCCGGAGGCGAAGCGTTTCAAAATCCCGGGCCTCGAGCTGGCGTCCGAGCAAGACGTAGAGGAGGAAAAAAATTGCGGAAAACCCAGCGGCGAAAAGGACCGCAAACCAGACGCTCAGCCGGACCGCAACCGACCGCCGCAGGCGATTAAGAGGTCCCGTGGAAAACATAACCCACTCCGCGAACCGTCTCGATCCGCTTCTTGTCCGGATCAATTTTGCTGCGTAGCCGGTGCATCAGCACGTCGACCACATTGGTTTGGGGATCGAAACTGTAGTCCCAAACATGCTCCAGTATCATGGTTTTGGTGACAGGGCGTTTGGGGTGCCGGAGCAGATATTCGAGGAGCGCGAATTCTCGCGGTTGGAGCTGGTCGATCACGTTGCCCGCCACCGTCGCGGTCCGCGAAATCAAATCGAGTTCCACGTCGCCCACGGTCAGCTTGGTCGCTTCGGGAGTACGGGTGGCCCGGCGAATCAACGCCTGGAGTCGCGCGGAAAGTTCGGCGAAGGCAAAGGGCTTGGTTAGATAATCGTCCCCGCCGGCTTGGAGCCCTTTGACCCGATCTTCCACACTGGAACGAGCGCTGAGGAAGAGCACGGGCAATTCCGCGCGGCTGGCGCGCAGGCGTTTGACCAGACTGAGTCCGTCGAGTCCGGGCAACATGATATCGATCACCGCGGCGTCGTAGGGCGTAGTTGTCACGAGCGACAATCCGGTGTCTCCGTCGGGCGCGTGATCAACGGCGTAGCCTTCCTGTTTGAGGCCTTTCACCACAAACGAGGCGATCTTGGCATCGTCTTCGACCACGAGGATTCTCACACCAGAAACTTCAATCGACATTTTCGGCCCCCACAAGGAAAACGCTCCGGGAGACTGACTCCCGGAGCGGTAACACCAGCGAAACTCGTGACTAGCCGAAGAGGTTGATTACTTTCGACCCGAGCTTCGCAAAATCGAATGAGGCCGTGTAGTGGTGGGCTTAGGACGAACCGTCCTTGTCGCCCTTGTTCGTCTCGTCGACCACCACGAAGCGGGTCCCACGGTGACTCCAGATGCGCAAGAGGGTCTTCTTTGTATCCGGATTTTCCGTCATTTTCACCGCCTCTTCGGCCGTTTTCACCGGCTGGCGATTGATCTCCTGGATAACATCGCCCGGCTGCAGACCGGCTTCCGCGGCGGCGGATGAGGGATCGACTTGATTCACAATCACGCCTTGGACCTTCGAGGGAATGTCGAATTCCTGACGCACCTGAGGATCGAGGTCAGCGACGCCGACGCCGTTCAAGGTGCCTTGATCGTCTTTCGAGGAGCCGCCGCTGGAGCGGTCGTCACTCGCGAGGCCACTCTTTTTGGAGTTCTCGCCGACCGTCACTTTGAGGTCCATCGGTTTGCCATCGCGGAGGATCTTGGCCGTGACTTCCTTGCCGGGACGAACATCGGCCACGGCGAGCTTGAGGCGGCGGGCATCGACGACCTTGTCGCCACCGAAATCGGTGATGACGTCACCGGTTTTCAAACCGGCTTTGGCCGCCGGACTGCCCGGCACGACCTCGGTGACGACCGCGCCACCGTGTTCCTTTAGTTGAAACGCGTCAGCCAATTCTGGATTGATATCTTGGATACCGACTCCAACGAAGCCACGTGTCACTTTGCCTTTCTCGACGAGCTGCTCCATCACGTTGCGAGCGAGATCGCTCGGAATCGCGAAGCCGATGCCTTGGAAGCCGCCGGAGCGACTGAGGATCGCGGTATTCACGCCGACAAGACGGCCTTTAACGTCGACCAGCGCGCCGCCGGAATTACCGGGATTGATTGCGGCGTCGGTCTGAATGAAATCTTCGTAATCGAGCCCGAGCGTAGCCCGGCCGAGGGCGCTGACCATGCCACTTGTCACCGTTTGGCCAATACCGAAGGGATTGCCGATCGCGAGCACACGGTCGCCGACTTCTACCTTGGCGCTGTCGGCAAACGTGATCGCGGGCAGATCCTTCGCGTCGACCTTGATGATGGCCAAGTCGGACTGCGGATCGGTGCCAATGACCTTGGCCGTGAGCTCCCGTTGATCGGCCAGCGTGACCTTGATCACATCGGCGTCGTGGACCACGTGATTATTGGTCAGAATGTAGCCATCGGTGCTGACGATCACACCGGAGCCCAGTCCCTCTTGCTGCGGACGCCGCATCATGTTGGGAACGCGACCGCCGCGTCCACGGCCCATCCCCGGACCGCCTTCGTCGAATTGATCGCCGAAGAAGCGGCGGAGCATCGGATCATTAAAAAACTGCGGCATGTCCGGAGCGGGAACGTCTTTCGCACGCTCGGTGACTTGAACTTTGACTACGCTGGGAGCGACCCGTTTGACCACCGGAGCGTAGCTGCCGGACTCGTTGAAGTTGTCCCGGGCAATGGCCTGGGCATCGACCTTGACGGAAACTTTGGGATGAGCGGCCGAGTCGGCCAACGCGGTGGCGGACCAGGTGAGTCCGCCCGCGGATAAAGTGAGTAACGCCGCGAGCGTCAGGCCGCGACGGTTTCGGAACGGATGTTTCATGGCGGATGAAATGGGTTCAGCTTGATTCATGAGGCCGTGACTATCGCACGGCCTTTTTGCCCTGCCCTTTCTCCATCCTTACAAATTTGAAAGGTTCAGCCGCTGAAACACCCATCTCGAATGGCCCTCCGTCAAAACCGGGCGTCGACAAAATGACGCCCGGATTCAGGATGTAGGCGGGGTGCCCTCACCCCGCGTGAACGTCGATGACCGAGGCGGCTCCGCCGTCGCGGGGTGGGGGCACCCCGCCTACATGGATCCCGGCTTAAGCCGCGGTCAGGAAACGCTGGATACGGGTGGTCACGCGCTCGCGCCCGAGGACTCGCAGCAAACCGTAAAAACTCGGTCCAACATTGGTCCCTGAAACGGCGAGTCGGCCGGGATGAATGTAATCCCCCACTCCGAGCGTATTCTTGGCGGCCAGGGCTTGGAGCCACTGCTCGAGCGTGGCGTCGGTGGCGAAGTCCGCCGCGGGCAGGGCCTCAGCGAGCTCGCGCAGCCGCGCCTTCGGATCGCCTTTGCCCATGATTTTCTCGCGCGCCTTGGGGTCGACCGCGTAGTCGTCGGTGAAGAAATATTTAGTGTAGGCGGGCAACTCTTCGAGCCCCTTGATCTTGGGCTGGCTGAGCAACATGACCTCGCGGAAATAGGCCTCGTCCGGCCAGCCGGCGGAAAAGATTTGGTGTTTCTGGAAGTATGCCCGAGCTAGCGCGACGAACCGGTCGGCCGATTGCTCCAGCAGGTAGGCCATGTTCATGTGCGCGAGTTTTTTGTCGTCGAAACGCGCGTTGCTTTGGTTCACCCCGGCGAGCTCGAAGAGCCGAATGATTTCCGCGATCGGCATCTTCTCGCGATCGTCTCCTGGGTTCCACCCCAGCAGGCTGAGGAAGTTGACCAATGCTTCCGGCAGGTATCCACGTTTCTGGTACTCTTCGACCAGCGCGCCCTGATCGCGCTTGGACATCTTGCCCGGGCCATTCTGTTTCAGAATCAGAGGGATATGGGCATAGGTCGGCACCGGCGCACCGAAGGCCTTGAAGAGTTCGACGTGCTTGCTGGTGTTCGAAAGGTGATCTTCGCCGCGGATCACGTGGGTGATCTTCATCGCGATGTCGTCGACCACGTTGACGAAATGGAAGACCGGATTGCCATCGGAGCGCACGATCACGAAATCTTCGTCCTCCACGCGCTCCACCCGACCGCGGATCTGGTCCTCGATCACGGCTGGCTCGTTTTTCACCTTCTCGACCGTTTTCTTGCGGTGCTCGTCGTAGACTTCGAAGCGTTCTCCGAGGAGCTTAAACCAAACCGCGCCATCCTTCTCGTAGGCGCGCCCCGAACTCAAAAGTTTCTGCAGGTACTCGCGGTAAAGTTCGCCCCGCTCGCTCTGTCGATACGGGCCGTAGTCGCCGCCCACCTTCGGACCCTCGTCCCAGTTCATGCCGAGCCAAGTCAGGCTATCGTAGATGACATTGAGAAATTCCTCGCTGTTGCGTTCCTTGTCCGTGTCCTCGATCCGCAAAACGAATACGCCGCCGGTGTGGCGGGCATAGAGCCAATTGAACAACGCGGTGCGCGCGCTGCCAATGTGGAAGAACCCGGTCGGGCTGGGTGCGAAACGGACGCGGACTTGTGACATAGAAACGGATTGCGGCTTGTGACGAGAAAAGAACCCCAGCAAGAAACAACCGGTGAACCCTGTCAAAGCCTCCTCACTGCTGGATCCAGCCGAGCTGCTGGCTCGTTTCCGCGTCGCGGCGGAGCAACAAGGATTCCGCATAGAGCCGTTCGGCGAAAGCGGTGGATTTCCGCTCCTGGCCTTGACCAAACGCACGCCCGGTCCGCGGCCTCGGATCTATTTTTCCGCCGCGATCCACGGCGACGAGCCCGCTGGGCCGCTGGCCCTGCTGAAGCTCCTTCAACAAGGTTTTTTCGACCCCCGCGCTGTCTGGTTTCTCTGTCCAGTGTTGAACCCCGTCGGCCTCGCGCGCGGCACGCGTGAAAACGCCGACGGCGTGGATCTCAATCGCGATTATCGCGTGCCTTCGCGTTCGTCCGAGACACGGGCCCACATCGCATGGCTGCAAAGCCAACCGAATTTCGACCTCGCGATCTGCCTTCACGAAGACTGGGAATCGACCGGTTTTTATCTCTACGAGCGCAACCCAGAGAAGCGCGGCGCCATAGCCGAAGCGGTCATTCAAGCGGTCTCGAAGGTGTGCCCCATCGACCTCGCGGAATTGATCGACGGTTTCGCGGGCAAAGGAGGAATTATCCCTGCGATCATCGCGCCGGAGGAACGCGAACTTTGGGCCGAAGCGATTTATCTCTGGGTCAATCACGCCAAGCTCTGCTACACCACCGAGTCGCCCTCGGCCTTTCCCCTCGAGCAGCGGGTGACGGCTCAGTGTGTCGCGGTGGATACAGCGGTGGAGCGGCTGCTGAGAGATCAAGGCAAGGGCAAGGACTAGATGCTCGAGGTGGGTCGACCCGTCCCGGGGCGACAGTTGGACTTCGCCGACGTGGGCTGCGTCGAGCCGCCAAGTTGCTAGCGCGAGCGCAAGGCTAGTCATTCATCTTGTCGCCTTGCCGGAGTCTAATTCGCGCCCCGGGACGGGTCGCGCCACCTCAATCCAAACGGCTCAGTGCGTCGCGGTGGATACAGCGGTGGAGCGGCTCCTGGAAGAGCAAGGCAAGGACTTGGACTAAATGCTCGAGGTGGGTCGACCCGTCCCGGGGCGACAGTTGGACTTCGCCGACGTGGGCTGCCTCGAGCCGCCAAGTTGCTAGCGCGAGCGCAGGGCTAGGTCAGTCATCTCCTCGCCTTGCTAGAGTCTTAATCGCGCCCCGGGACGGGTCGCGCCACCTCAATCTAATTTGCCTCAAACCGAGCCATCCGAGAAAACGCCGAGCAGCGCTCAAGGGCGTTCGGTTCCAGTGTCGATCTGCGTCACGTCCAGGCCCATGCGCTCGCGGCAAAAAGCGCGCAGGTCCTCCGGCCAGGGCGCGCGAAAGATGTGCGGCTCGCCCGAGAGGCGCAGGTCGATCTCGGCGCAGTGAAGGGCCTGACGAGGGAGCAACAGTTGCTCGGCCAGCTTCGAGGTCCACCCGTGTTCGATAAAATCGAGGAAGCACTGCGAATCGGGTCCGTAAATTTTGTCACCGACCAGTGGATACTTGAGCCAGTGCGCGTGAACCCGGATCTGATGCTTACGTCCGGTTTCCGTCGTGACCCGGGCCACGGTGAAGCCACCCCCTCGCGCGACCGGAAAAAAAGAAGTCTGGGCGGTTTGCCCCTCGCCCGCGGCCACCACCCGGCTCTTGGCCGCGACTTCGCTGGTTGGGTCGGGCCCGAGGGGCTGGTCCACCACCACGGCGCCAGCCAGCTCCCCTTGAAGCAGAGCGTAGTAACTTTTTCCATACCGGCGCTCCTGGGCCGCAATCTGCAGCCGACGCCCGGTGGCCGGATCTTTGGCCAAAACCACCACGCCGCTGGTCTCACGATCCAACCGAAAAACAAGATGCACCGCCTCCACTCCGAGGTATTCGCGCGCCGCACCGACCAAACTCGACCAAGGCCCATCCTTTGACGGGTGACAAACAAAGTCGCCGGGCTTGTTCACCACCAAGAGCCGTTCGTCCTCATAAATCACCCAGCCGCTCAGTTCTGCGGCGGTGATTTTCCGCACCGGACCCTGGCGGAGACGCGGCACCCAGGGGCCAATCGGCTTAAGATAATCGGAACTTGCCATGAATGCGTTTGGTCATAAATCGACGTTCAAACTGCCGCAAAGCTTTCGTTTCAGCGCCATCCATGAGAACGCTCGTCGATTGTCGCCTACCACGAAATCCAGGAGTGCCCCCGCCTTCTTGCTCCGCGGAGGGAGCAGTCCATCTTTCAGGGCGAAATCAGTTCCGTAGTGGTTTTCCCCGTACAACCGCTCTCTCGGGCGAAGCGCTCGCCGCAACGAGGTCCGTATCCGGCAGCGACCTACGCCGCTCAATTTTTCCCCGTAGTGCGCCGGATGATGATTCCCGCCACGCGGGCGGCAAAGGTCTTTGGCACCCAGCCGCTGGCCCAGACGAGCAGTCGATTGCGCCACCCATTGACCACCACCGTCCGCCCAGCCGCCCAGGCGTGCAGCGCTTCGGCCGCGACCTGCTGGGGGGTTTGCCCCAGAGAAGCGGCGACGGCGTGTTCGCCCAGACCGGCGCGGGCCGCGAAACCCGTTTCGGTCGGGCCAGGGCAGACGGCCAGCACGCGAATATTTCGACCGCGGAGTTCGTCCGCCAGGGCCAACGTCCAGTGGAGCACGAAGGCCTTGGTCGCTCCGTAAGTGGCGAGCTGAGGAGTGGGTTGAAACGCGGCCGTCGAGGCAATGTTGATCAATCCTCCACCCCGCAGAACCAGCGTCGGCAGGAGGCGCCCGGTCAGTTCGACCAACGCGCGAATGTTGACGTCAATGATTTCTGCTTGCTGATCAATTTCGCTCTCAAGGAAGCGACCGTAAGTGCCGAATCCACTATTATTGATGAGCAGCACGCGTCCGTCCGGAGCCTCTCGTTTCAAGAGCGAAATCACCCTTTCCGCGGCCGCCGAAATCTGCGTGTCATCGCTAAAATCGCATGCAATGTGGCGCAGCTTAAGCTCCTCTCCAGATATGTCTGGGGCTCGTCGAGAGAGATTGCAAAACAGGAGCTGCGGCTCCATCTTCGCCATCAGTTCGATGAACGATTTTCCAATACCGGAAGATCCGCCGGTTATTACGACGGCAGAGAAATTTTTGAGCACTTCGCTTAGCGAGGCCACGTCGACCAAAACCATCCCTTTCTCCCGTTAGTCAACCCAACAACGAAATAGTTATGAATAGAGACACCCACTCGCACGAACTCATCGTTTCTGGCATTCATCTCGAACTCACCCCGTCTCTCAAAACGTTCGTTCAAGAAAAAGCCGAGCGATTGTTTCGCCACGAGGAGCGCATCGTGCGCATCCGCGTGGAGCTTGAGTGTGATTCACAGCAGTCAGTCACGAACCGCTTCGTCGCCAAGGGGCACATCAGTATCTATGGACCGGATATGAACGCCACGGTCTCCTCGGATGAGTGCCACAAGGCCGTCAGCCTCCTGGTCGACAAGCTCGATCGCATGCTCAGCCGGCGTGCGAAAATGTATAAAAACAAACGCAAACACCCACACGCGGTCGAGATCGGGGCGGAGTTGCCCAAGGTCTATTAACCTGGCTTCGTCCCTCCAAGCCCTAAGCCCGCCATTCTGGTGGGCTTTTTTTGTATCCAGATCTCGCGACCGAATTGGTTTTGAAGGCAACGTACCCGCGGGATACGACCTAGTCTACGCTCGCTCCGCGCGACGATGTAACCACACCGCCACTACGACGAAAATGAGGTTTGGGGTCCAAAGCAGAAGGTCAGGGCGAAGTTCCGGGTGGCCGTTCAACCACTCCACCATCACGGTGAGGAAATAGTACGCCAAGGCCAGGAGCAGGGCGACGCCGAGATTGGCGGAGGTTTCTCGACGCGACACTTTGATCCCGAGCGGGACGGCGATGAGGGCAAACGACAGCACGGTGAACGCGGTCGAAAGCCGGTCCTGGAGCGAAAATTTCACCTTCATGCGGAGTTTCGCTCGCTCCAAATCTGAAACCGTCGGATCGGGTTTACTGAGCCGAGCGTCCTCCGCCAACAACTCAGGCAAGGTGTACCAATCGATCTTTCGCCGAAAGCTCTGCTCGCCGAAGAGTCGGTTGAGCGAGATCGTGGCCGGCCAGGTTTCGAAGAAAATATTTTGCGGGTTTTTGCGATAATCCTCCGGGGTTTTTTCCCGGTTCTCTTCCCACGCGCGATGGAGCGTGACGAGGAGCTGATTGTTCGCCTCGTCGAGTTCGATATGCCCGGACTCGGCGCGAAGAAAACGGATGACGCGTTGTTCGCGGTCGAGCTGCCAAAGCCAGACGTCGCGCAATTCGTCTCCTTTTTTCTCATACACATAGATCACGCAGTTCCGAAAATCCCGGACGAAGGTTTTAGGGACGATGATCTTGAGCGGATCGGCTCGCACCAAACGCGAGAGCTCCTGTTTTTGCCGGGTCCGCGCCACGGGCATGTAGTATAGATTGATCGCCAGGGCGACCGCGACAGTCAGGCCGGCCAAGAAATAGATCGGCGCGGCGATCCGAGCCAAACTCTGACCAGCCGCCCGCATGGCAACGGTTTCGCTTTCCGCCGACATCCGACCCAGGACGAGCAGAATACCACAGAGCATCCCCATCGGCAGGGTGTAAACCACCACGAAGGGAATGAGCATACCGATCAACGGCAACGCGGTCCACCAAGTGAGCTGTCCGGACAAGATGAAACCGAGAAGCTCCCTCAGCACGTTGCCGGTCAGCAGGATGAAGGTGAAAAAGCCGATCGCCCCGAGGCAGGCGAGGAGAACTTGGCCAAAAATGTACCGATCGAGAAGCCTCAAGGTTGGGCGGATGGTGCAGGCGTTTTCCCCTCTGACAACAGCAAGTTCAGCGTTGCTCCGCCAACCCCGGGCAAATCCCCACAAAAAACCCTCCAAGCCGAAGCTGGAGGGCTAAAGTGGCGCAGCCGTAGGGAGTCGAACCCCAAACCTTCTGATCCGTAGTCAGATGCTCTATCCAATTGAGCTACGGCTGCGTTACAGGAGGGCGAGAAGAAGCAAAGATTTTTACCCAAGTGCAAGCGATTTTTTGAAGTATCCCTCGCCGGCAGGAGGCCGAGGTAGAATGGCGCCCGTTCGGCAGTTTGGGAAGCAGTTGGTCGTTTGTAGTTGGCAGTTCGTAAATTCTCTCAGTCCGCGGCTCGGCATCGATCACTGGTCATTTCAAAAACTCGCCTCGATTTGGGACCACCGCCGCGGTCTTACGAACTGCCAACTACAAATTACCCACTGCTCCCCCTTCGGCCGGCCAACTCCCTCCCGCTTTCCGCCCCGTACTGTGATCGCAACTACAAACTAAACGTCTCCGTCACCGTGCGGCAGAGGCCGACGAAGGTCTCTTCACCGAGCGGCAGTCGCCGGCCGCGGAGGTGAACCACGCCCCAGTTGCGGCGCAGTTTTCGTTTGCCCAAGGGAAACGAGACCAGCGCTCCGCTGCGCAGCTCCTCGCGCGCGATCCACGAAGCCACTACACCCGCGCCGAGCCCGAGTTTCACCAGCTCCTTGATCGCCTCCATGCTGCCGAGCTCGATGAAATTGGTCAGCGCGATTTTTTCCTCGCGGAAATAGTCGTTCACCAAGCGGAAGGTGTAACTGGTTTTATTATACAGCACCAGGGTCTCGCTCGAAATCTCCTCCCGGGGCACGCGACCGGCTACGGCCCAGGGGTGCATGGGCGAAACCACAAATTGAAGTTCATCCTCGAAGAGCGGGATGAAGTTGAACTCCGTTTCGCCCTGCGGCTCGAGCATGAGCGAGAGATCGATTTGATTTCCGTGCAGCAACTCGAGTTGATCCGCGTGGTCGCCGGGTTCGATTTTGATCACGCACTTCGGGAAGCTCTGCTTAAATTCGCGCAACACCGTCGGCAAAATGTATTGGCAAGCCGTGGTGCTCGCGCCGACGCGCAAGCGTCCATGGCCCCAATTGGTCAACGCGTCGAGTCCGCTGCGCGCCAATTCCATTTCTCGAAGAATTTTTTCGGTGTGTTGGAGGAACTGCTCGCCGGCCTGAGTGAGAAGCACTCGCTTCCCCACCCGATCGAGCAGCCGGCAGCCCAATTCCTCCTCCAAGGACTTCATCGCGTGACTCACCGCGGATTGTGTAAGGAACAGCTCCTTCGCCGCTAAGGTGAAACTCGAACGACGAGCCACGGTGGAAAACGCGAGGAGCTGACGGGTATCAAGCACACTTCTCATGAATGAGGCAGGTTCATCAATTATATGAAATGTTTGAAGAGCAGTAATTGCGCCAGTTGGCCGTAATGGCACGCGCGCGGCTAATGCGAGGGCATGACAAAACTCGCCAACGCTCATCCTCAACGGCCCTTCATTCCAGAAGGGAGAGCGTTGCGGGTCGGTTTTCTGGCGCTGACCGATGCAGCGCCATTCGCCGTGGCTCAACATCACGGCCTTTTTTTGAAGCACGGGCTGCGGGTCGAACTCAGCCGCGAGGTGGGTTGGGCGACGATTCGCGAAAAAATCATCTACGGTGAACTGGACGCGGCGCAATGCCTCGCGCCGATGCTCTGGGCCACTCACCTCGGCATCGATTCAGTCCCCTGCCCCGTCGTCACCGGGATGGTCCTGAGCATGCATGGCAATGCGTTGACCCTTTCGAATCGGCTCTGGGAAATGGGTATCCGCGACGCGGATTCGCTGCGCGACGAGGCCCGCCGCCGGGTGGGCGAGCGCAAACTCACCTTCGGGATTGTATTCGCGCAGTCCTCACATCACGTCCTGCTGCGCAGCTGGCTGGCGGCCGGGGGAATCAATCCCGACCGGGACGTCCGCCTTGTAGTGGTGCCGCCAGCACAGATGTTTCGCAACCTCGCCTCCGGCACGATCGACGGTTACTGCTCGGGCGAGCCCTGGAACAGCCTGGCGGTGCGCGAAAACATCGGTTGGTGTCCGACCTGGAGCGCGGCAAGCGCGCTCTCTCCGGTCGAGAAAGTGCTGATGGTGACGGAGCGGTTTGCGCAGCTGCGCTCGGTTGAACACGAGGCTTTGATCGCCGCCCTGCTCGAAGCCTGTGCCTGGTGCGACGATCCGGCCAATCGGGAACCCCTGGCCCACCTGCTCGGCTCGGCTCAGTACATCAATCAGTCCAGTCACGTGATTGCGCCGACCCTCCTCGGTCAATTCGACTGCGGGCACGGGCGAGTGATGAGCGTGCCCGATTTCCACGTCTTCCACCGGGGCGGCGCCAATGTGCCGACCGCGCGCAAAGCCGAAGCGCTCCAACGCGATCTCGTTCAAGCCGGGCTGCTCAAGCCCACCCAGGCCAGCGCCACCCTTCCCACTCAACTCTTCCGCGAAGCTATCTTCCAAGCCGCGGCTCGCACTCCTCTTCCTCATGAACTCGTCTCCTAAAAACGCTTCAACTCCTCTCAATCGCCGCGACTTCCTGATTCGCACCGCCACGGGTGTGGGCGCCGCCGCGCTCTGGTCCGCGCTGGGCACTCGCACCTGGGCCGCCACCGCCGAGGGAGCTTCTGACGCGCCGGAAACTCCGAATATCAATTTCGGCATGATCGCGCTGACCGATTGTTCGCCCATCGTCATCGCGCACGAAAAAGGATTTTTCAAAAAATACGGTATCAACTCCACGGTGACAAAGGGCGCGAATTGGGCCGCGATCCGCGACAACCTCAGCACCGGTTCGATCCAGGCCACGCACATGCTGCTCGGCATGCCGATCGGGTCGACCATGGGTCTGCAGGGTTCGCCCAAGAAACCGATGGTGGTTCCGTGGATGATGAACCGGAACGGCCAAGCCATCACGCTCAAAGCCGAGTGGAAAGGCAAAGTCGGAGCCGATCCCAAAGCGCTTAAGCCCTTTGTCGATCAGGCCAAGAAGCTCGGCGAACCGCTGACCTTCGCGATGACCTTTCCTCCCGGCACGCACGCGATGTGGATTCGCTACTACCTCGCCGCCGGTGGCATCAATCCAGACAAAGACGTCACTCTGATCGTGGTGCCTCCCGCCCAGATGGTGGCCAACATGAAGATCGGCAAAATGGACGGTTTCTGCGTGGGCGAGCCGTGGGGCGCGCGTTCCATCGCCGATAAAATTGGATACACCTCGGTCACGACCCAAGACATCTGGAAAGACCATCCCGAGAAGGTCTGCGCTTTCACCGAGGAATTCGCGGAAAAAAATCCGAAAACGGTCAAAGCGATCTTGAAGGGGCTGCACGAGGCCAGCGTCTGGCTCGACAATCTCGATAACCGGCCCGAGCAGTGCGAAATCGTTTCCCGCGCCACTTATATCAATTGCCAAAAGGAAATCATCCTCGGGCGCCTGCTCGGAAAACTCGATTACGGCGATGGCCGTCAGGTTCAGGACGAGTACTACATGCATTTCAGCAAGCGGAACTGCAATTATCCACAACCCAAATACGCGAAGTGGTTCATGTCCCAATATCGCCGCTGGGGCATGGTCGCCGGAGCGCCGGACTACGAAGGCGTGACCAAGCGCGTGATGCGGACCGATCTCTACGAGGCGGCAATGAAGGAAATCGGCTACGCCCACGGCGGCCAGAACAACGAGAGCGAAACCCTTTTCGACGGCGCCGTTTTCGATCCCGCCAATCCCGAGGCCTATGCCAAGAGCTTCGCGGTGAACAACCTCAAGGGCTAAGTCCAGCGTCTTCCACCACGGCGGCGCTAAGTATTGAACGAACCACTACGTCAGGCATACGATGAATAAATTCAAATTCGATTGGCTTCTCCTTCCGTTTGTCGGGATTGGCATCGTTCTTCTCGTCTGGGGAATTTCCAGCGCCACCTGGGCGACGAATCTGCCCTCGCCCGCGAAAACCTGGGAGGTCAGCAAAGAGTACGTCCTCGATCCCTTCGCCAAGCGCGGGGAAATGGATCAAGGGATCCTGCGCTTCACCTGGTATTCGATCGTGCTGGTGGCCAAGGGCTACACTCTCGCGCTTCTGATCGGCACACCGATTGGATTTTTCCTCGGGCTCTCCAAGACGTTCACCAAAATCTTCGACCCGATCATTCAAATCATGCGTCCGGTTTCGCCGCTCGCCTGGTTTCCCCTCGGGTTGGTGCTGTTTCTCGGCGCCGGCAAAGACGCGAACACGCTCGCCGCACTGTTCACCATCTCGGTCTGCGCGATGTGGCCCACGGTCTTGAACACCGCGGTCGGAGTGCGCGCCGTGCCGCAGGACTATCTCAATGTGGGACGGGTCTTGAAACTCTCGCGGGCGAAAACGCTCTGGAAAATTCTCATTCCGGCCACCCTGCCTTATATGTTCACCGGTTTCCGGCTGAGCCTCGGCATCGCGTGGCTCGTGATCGTCGCGGTGGAAATGCTGATCGGTCGTCCCGGCGCCGGCGGCTTCCTCTGGCAGGAATATAATTCCGCGATCTATGAGCATATCATTCTTTCCATCATCACCATTGGGCTGGTGGGTTTCGCTCTCGACCGCCTGATGAGCCTGGTCGAGGGAAAACTCAAAGCGTCGCACTGAACGACATGCCTTTTCTTGAACTTAAAAACGTCAGCAAGGGTTTTGGCAGCACGCTGGTGCTGAAGGATCTTAACCTGACGATCGAGCGCGGCGAGTTTGTCGCCATCGTCGGCTACTCCGGTTCGGGCAAGACCACCCTCATCTCTTTGATCGCCGGTCTCCTCAAACCGGATACGGGCACAGTGAAGTTGAACGACCTGGAAATCGTGGAACCCGGCCCCGACCGCGGAATCGTTTTTCAAAACTACAGCCTGCTCCCGTGGCTCACGGTTTACGACAACATCGCGCTCGCCGTCGACCAGGTCTTTCCCAACTGGTCCGCGGACAAAAAGCGTGAACACATCCTCCGCTACGTGGGGATGGTCAATCTCACGCCCGCGGTCGACAAACTGCCTCGTCAGCTCTCCGGCGGCATGCGCCAGCGTGTATCCGTCGCGCGGGCACTGGCGATCGACCCACAAATTCTGCTTCTCGACGAGCCCCTCTCCGCGCTCGACGCCCTCACCCGCATGACCCTGCAGGACGAGATTGAGCGCATTTGGGAGGCGGATCGAAAAACCGTGGTGCTCATCACCAATGATGTCGACGAAGGGCTCCTCCTCGCCGACCGCATCATTCCGCTCAGCCCCGGGCCAGGAGCCACCTTGGGCGAAGCGATTCCCGTGGGCCTCGCGCGCCCGCGCGACCGCAAAGCGCTCAACCATGATCCGGAATTCAAACGACTCCGGGCCTTGGTCACCAATCAGCTCCTCGACTACGGGTCGCGGCGCAGGACCACGCTGACCCGGAAGCTGACCTTGCCGGATATTCTCCCGGAAGACCTGGATCAACCGCGGGTTCACCGCCCGCCGCTCCGCCCTCATGAGATGAAGAAAGAAGCGATCATTGTCACCAGTTAACCACTACCACCATGTCCGCTTTTCTCGAAATTTCTCAGCTCGGAAAGATCTACGAAACGCCGAAGGGCCCGTCGGTCATCGTCCAGGATTTCAACCTCTCGGTGACCAAAGGCGAATTCATCTCGGTCATCGGTCACTCGGGTTGCGGCAAGTCCACCGTGCTTTCCATGATCGCCGGCCTGACCGATGTATCCACCGGCGGGATCATCCTCTCCGGCAAGGAAGTCACCGGCGCCGGCCCCGATCGCGGCGTGGTTTTTCAAGCCCCTTGTCTCCTGCCCTGGCTGACCGCCTTCGGCAATGTGATGATGGGCATCGACCAGGTTTATTACACCGCCAGCAAGGAAGAGCGCCGGCAAATCGCCGAGTACTACCTGACCGTGGTCGGTCTGGGCGATGCGATGGAGAAAAAACCTTCCGAGCTCTCGCAGGGCATGCGTCAACGCTGCGGCATCGCCCGAGCCTTCGCCTTGAACCCGAAGATGCTCTTGCTCGACGAACCCTTCGGCATGCTCGATTCGCTGACCCGCTACGAGCTTCAGGAAGTGTTGCTCGATCTCTGGCAACGCGACCAAAAGACCGCGTTGATGGTGACGCACGATGTCGATGAAGCCCTCTTCCTCTCCGACCGAATCATCATGATGACCAACGGTCCGGCCGCGACCGTCGGCGACATCTTGCACGTCAGGTTCCCTCGCCCGCGCAGCCGCAAGCAGCTCTTGGAAGATCCCGAGTATTATCGGTTGCGGGAGCATCTCATCACTTTCCTCGAAGAGCGATCGCACCACCGACCGACTCCGACCGCGCCGCCCGCGCCGCGACGGACTCTCGCGCGTGTCTAGGCTCGCGCGCGGCCGTTCGCGCCTCGCCGCTCCACGGCTTTGACGTCGTGGAGGCCTTCTTCTGCTGTGCCCGCGCAGCCCCCTTTTCCGCATCCACCGCACACCGCATGAAACCGTACATCCTTCGCCTCTGCACATTGATCGGGCTGCTCCCGATTTCGTATGTATCCGCCCAATACGCGCCGCCGCCACCGCCGCGTCCCTTCCCGGGGTTCGTCAACGAATGGCTGCGCTCGAGCGATCCCTACATGAACGCCTGGGACATCGGGGCCAATCTGCGTATCCGAGAAGAGGATAAAGAGGAAGCAGGCACGACCGACGCCGGCTCCAATTGGGACTTCTCCAAGCGTCCCCAGGACGACAATCAGAATCGCTACACCTTGGTCCGTTTCATGCCGCGGCTCAGCTACACTGGACGCTGGTTTTCCGCCACGGTCGAGGGACGCTCCAGCTACTCGTATGGAGATGAGCGATACATTCCGACCGCCGCGGGCCAGGGCCTGACTGAGCGGGACGGCCCGATGGACCTTCACCAAGCCTTTGTCTTCATCGGCAATCACAAGGAATTTCCCGTCTCCGTAAAAATCGGACGTCAGGAGTTGCTGTACGGCGACCAACGTCTGGTCGGCAGTTTCAAGTGGAACAACAACGCGCGCACCTTCGATGCGATCAAGGTCCGTTGGCAAAATCCCATCTTCGGCGTCGATGTTTTCACCGGCGGCGTGGTCTACAACGACCACAACAACCTGAACCGGTCGAACTCCCAGGACGTCTTTTCCGGCGCTTACTTTAATTTCCCGACCCTCGCGACGAACGAGATCGTGGAAAGCTACTTGTTCGCCCGGAACGTGAACCGGGGAATCGTGACCGACAACTGGTCCGGCGTCGCCGCTCCCTTCCGTTTTCCCGGAGCCCAGGACGTCTACACCGCCGGTCTGCGGATCAAGTCGAAGCCCAATGCGTATGGGCCGTACGACTACGGGATCGAAGCGATGTACCAGTTCGGCAACCGCACCGCGGTCTTTCCCGCCACGACGGTCGCCGCCGCGCTCGCCGCGCCGCGCCTTGAACACCGCGCTTACGCCTTGGTCGCACAAAGTGGATACACCTGGAGCGAGAGCTGGGGCCAGCCGCGCTTGGCCCTGATCTACAGCTACGCTTCCGGGGACAAAAATTCCGGTGATCTGAAGAGCGGGACCTTCCAAAATCTCTTCCCCACCAATCACCTTTTCTACGGGTACATGGATCTTTCCAGCCTGCAGAATCTCCATGACATCCGGCTCGCCTACACCGTGAAGCCCACGCCGACGACCTCGCTCGCGCTCGAAGGCCATCTCCACTATTTGGCCCGCACGACCGATTTTTGGTACAACGTGGCTGGCGCACCTCGCAACTTCACTGGAGCCGCGGTGGGCAGTGGTGGCGGTTATCGGATCAATCCGAGTTACAGTCATCAACTCGGCCAGGAGATCGACTTTGTCGGCGGTTGGTCTGTGACCCACTATGCGCTGATCGAGCTCGGTTTGTCTCACTATTTCCGCGGCGACTACATCAAACAATCGCTCAGCGCGGTCGGTTCGCACGACGCGAACTACGCCTATCTGCAGTT